>ERZ773077.153-NODE-153-length-51297-cov-8.094922_pt1 | contig 51297 bp, 40 predicted proteins | sample MGYA00580612_ERZ773077 | MGnify/ENA primary metagenome ERZ773077 (study PRJEB29015, sample SAMEA2737971) | human oral metagenome | biome: human oral; feature: human-associated habitat; material: dental | place: China | collected 2021 ...
CGACACTGTCGCCAGGACTATCATGGTCGATGAGTGCCCCGGCGACACTGTCGCCAGGACTATCATGGTCGATGAGTGCCCCGGCGACACTGTCGCCGGGACCATCATGGCCGATGAGTCTCCTAACGATGGGGTATAAAAAGCAGATGGCTTAGACTGAACTCGCGCTGAGTAAGGTCTTTCATGTTTCCCCTAAACCCACTCGTCTTCCTCAATTTTCGTCGTTTTCGTTTGGTTGCGTTTGTTTTGTCTCAGCTTTGAATTTTTTGGCAGCTTCGGTTGTCGCATTCATTTTTCTCTATCTTTGCCTCCGATAAGAAGATAGACGAATAATCACTCTTTAAATAGATAACTCATGGAAGTCAAGAAATCGCCAAAAGCAGATCTTGAAGGTAGTAAGGGCCTAGGCATCCTCATGGGGTTGGTCGTGGGCTTGGCTGTTCTGTTCGTTGGGTTTGAATGGGGTACCCAAGATCAGGTCGTTCAGAAAGACGAAGGGATCAGCGATGTTATCGCGGAGGAAGAGATGGATATCACAAGGCAGGATGAGACGCCTCCCCCTCCCCCTCCTCCCGATGTGCCCAATGTGGCTGAAGTGCTGAATGTGGTAGAAGATAATGTACAGGTTGCGAATAATGACCTGATATCTTCCGAGGACAATCAGAAAGCAGCCCAGGTGCAGGTTTATACTCCTCCTGCGGTAACGCATGAGGAAGAAGAAGAGTCTCCACAGCACATTTTTGTAGTGGTAGAGGAAATGCCGGAGTTTCCGGGTGGACAGGCTGAATTGATGAGCTATATCGCTAAGTCAATTAAGTATCCTGTTGTAGCGCAGGAAAACGGCATTCAAGGACGTGTTACTTGTACGTTTGTTGTGAACAGAGACGGTACGATTGTAGATGCTCAGGTGGTCCGTGGTATTGATCCAGCTCTCGATAAAGAGGCGCTCCGTGTGATCAATTCCATGCCGAAATGGAAGCCTGGTAAGCAGCGTGGCAAGCCTGTACGTGTGAAGTTTACACTTCCCGTAACGTTCCGCCTGCAGCAATAATACCCCTCATTGAACGTACCTCACTCACGTGCAAAATAGCAGACGATGATGAACTAAAAAGAAAAAGGTCGTTCTCCCTCCCCGAAGAGAGCGACCTTTTCTAATTATCTCTCTGCTACAACGTTGCTATGTTGTCATTTGAATACATCCTCAAGGCGATTGAAGAGGCCATCCATCAGTTGCGTTTCGATGATTCTCCACAAAGTCTTTTCGATCCGATCGTCTACACCTTATCTGAAGGTGGGAAGCGTTTGCGGCCAGCTTTTGTGCTAATGGCCTGCAACCTTTACCGAGATGATATAGAGTGTGCGATGTCTTCGGCTTTGGGGGTGGAGATGTTCCACAACTTCACTCTACTGCATGACGACTTGATGGATGAGGCGGAAAAACGTCGCAATCAGCCGACCGTCCATGTAAAATGGAATAGAAATACGGCTGTGCTTTCAGGTGACGCCATGTTGATCGTAGCCTATCGTCTGATTGGACAGACCCCGTCCTCATCATTAAAGCCTGTCTTGGATCTGTTTACGCAGACGGCGCTTGAAATCTGTGAAGGTCAACAGTTCGATATGGAGTTTGAGCGGCGTGACGATGTGACGGAAGAAGAATACATGGAGATGATCCGCCTGAAAACAGCCGTATTATTGGCTTGCAGCTTGAAGATGGGAGCATTAATCGGTGGTGCATCCGTGCATGACGCAGAGGTGCTTTATCGTTTTGGAATCCATATCGGGTTAGCGTTTCAGTTGCAAGATGATATGTTGGATGTCTACGGTGATACGAGTACATTCGGGAAAAATATAGGAGGTGATATTCTGTGCGACAAAAAGACCTTTCTGTCAGTGCTCATGTATCAGCTTGCAACAGATGAGCAAAAGACTCGCATAGCACATTACAGAAAAGAGAACGCTTCAGTTTACACTGCTAATGAGAAAATATCAGTGATCACCAGTATATATGATGAATTGAAGCTGAGGCAGCGTACACAAAGCAGGATAAAGCATCATTATGATCTCGCTTGGAGTGAATTAGCACGGTTGAGTGCAAATCAGGAAAGATGTCAAGAGCTACTCCGTGTTTGCAGTCTGCTGATAGATCGAGCAAAGTGAAAACATGGATGCAATGAAGTTGATAGACAGTCATACCCACCTTTACACCGAGGATTTTTACGGTGATCAGGAATTGGTAATAGAACGAGCAAAAGCCGCTGGAGTGATAGCCGTACTATTACCAAATATAGACGAGTCAAGTATTGCTCCGATGTTTTGCTTATGTGATGAGCATCCTGAATTTGCCTTTCCGATGATGGGGTTGCATCCGACAAGTGTGGACTCTCACTATTCGTCAAAACTACAGGCGATAGAGAGAATGTTGACAAAGCGTCCTTATTGTGGAATTGGTGAAATTGGAATCGATTTACACTGGGAGCAGGTGTCTCTGAAAGAGCAAAGGATTGTGTTCGAAGAACAGTTGAAGTGGAGTGTCGATATGGATCTTCCTGTAAGCATTCATGTTCGTGATGCCTTTTCAGAAGTGTTTGACTGCATATATAAGGTAGGAGTGGAGAGATTGAAAGGTGTTTTTCATTGCTTTTCAGGGACGGTCGATGAATTGGAGGAAATAAAGCGCATGCAGCGATTCAAGATAGGGATTAATGGGATCGTTACTTTCAAAAAGTCTGCATTGTCTGATATTATACGGATGGTACCATCAACGATGCTTTTATTAGAGACAGATGCGCCATATTTATCTCCTTCACCGTATCGAGGAAAACGGAATGAGCCAGCTTTTCTCATAGAAGTCGTAAAGAAGGTGGCGGAAGAATTGCAGCTATCAGAGGAGACTGTGGCAGATCTTACAAGAGAGAACACATTAGCCCTGTTTGACATTCCATATCCTACATCTAATTGACGTCTACATAGTGTGTTGACGTATTATGAAAGAGATGATGACATCAAGGAAAACTAAGTTATACCAGCAAAAAGTTTGCGTGTCATGTTTTTTTTCGTACTTTGCACTCGTTTTCAGAAAGAATGAGGGCGATTAATAAGAAAGGAGAGATGCTCGAGTGGTTGAAGAGGCACGCCTGGAAAGCGTGTATACGCCAAAAGCGTATCGCGGGTTCGAATCCCGCTTTCTCCGCAAGCAAACGGTAGAAAGATAAAAATAAGAAGCGCGAACAAGCGAAGTTTCTAATCAATAAGTATATTCATCAAAGTAAAATTCAGGCATTAATTCCAAATTATCATCACTATGAAAAAGTTGTTTACGAAAGCCTTCTTGGGTGTATTGGCCGCGGGTATCTCTACAGTAGCATTTGCACAAGAAGCGGCAGAGGCTGCAGCTCCCGTTGAGGGAGGAGTTCATCAAGCATTAAAGACGAAGTTTATAGAAGGTAGTGCAGACTTCATGAGCTTCGTTGCTATTGCTTTGATTTTAGGTCTAGCATTCGTTTTGGAACGAATCATCTACTTGAACTTGGCAGATGTGAATCCTAACGGTATGTTGAACGATATTGAGGCTGCACTCGATCGAGGAGATGTAGATGGTGCAAAAGCTATTGCTCGAGATACTAGAGGCCCGATTGCTTCTATTGCATATCAAGGATTAATGAGGATCGATCAGGGGATCGATGTTGTAGAGAAGTCTATTGTCGCTTATGGTGGTGTGCAGAGTGGACTGTTGGAAAAGAATCTGTCTTGGATTACCCTGTTTATCGCGATGGCACCGTCATTGGGCTTTTTGGGAACAGTCGTTGGTATGATCATGGCGTTCGATAAGATTGAGCGTGTTGGTGATATTAGTCCGACGGTTGTTGCCGGTGGTATGAAGGTGGCTTTGATCACTACGGTTGGTGGTTTGATCGTTGCATTGATCCTTCAGGTCTTCTATAACTATCTGTTGAGCAAATTGGAAGCTATTCTGAATAAGATGGAAGATGCGTCGATTACATTGCTCGATATGGTTATCAAGTACAATGTGAAATACAAAAAGTAAGACGAGTCATGGCTGTAACCAAGATAAGGAAACTGTCGAGCTGGATGTTGACAGGCGTCATCATAGTTAGTGTGATTGTCCTAGCAATGTTCTATCTCGGTGGTGTGGTTGATCCTGCTGCAGAGAATAAGGAGCCCGTAAATACATCGCTGTTACTTTATTGGTGCTATGCACTGTTTGGAGTTACGATGGTTTGTTTGGTGCTGTTTGGAATTATGCAGTTCTTCTCTACATTGAAGACTAAACCGAAAGCAGCACTGGGCTCTTTAGTGGTGTTGATTGCTTTTGTAGTCTTGCTTGGAGTAACCTATGCGATGGGTGATGCTACTCCTCTACCAGGAATCAATGTTGATTCAGCACAATTCAATACAGCGGGCTGGTTGAAGGTCTCGGATATGTGGATCTATTCAACGTATGTCCTGTTGGGACTGTCAGTGTTAGCTATGATTGCTGGTAGTCTTAAGAAGGTTCTGAATAAGTAATAGATATAGAGAGCATAGAAAGAACATGAGTAAGAAAAGAAAAGTTCCGGGAATTAATGGATCTTCTTCTGCTGACATCGCTTTCATGTTGTTGCTGTTCTTTCTTTTGACGACTTCTATGGATACGGATATGGGGTTAGCGCGAAGATTGCCTCCTCCACCCGATAAACAGCAGAAGAAACAGGAAATCGATGTCAAAAAAAGGAACATGCTTGTAGTTTTGATCAGTTCCACTAATCAAGTGTTGTGCGGTGGCGAATACATGGATATAAAGCAGGTCAAAGCTAAGGCTAAGGAGTTCATAGCCAATGTGAATAACGATCCGAATTTACCAGAGAAGGAAGAAGCTGATGTCCCGTTTTTTGGAAAGATGATGGTGTGCAAACCTCACATTATATCGTTGCAAAACGACCGAGGTACGCAGTATCAAGCATATATCCGGGTGCAAAATGAATTGGCCGCTGCTTATAACGAACTGCGTGATGAAGTAGCTAAGCAGAAATGGGGCAAAACATTTGCAGAGTTGGATGAAAAACAGCAGGAAGCTGTACAGATGATATATCCTCAGAAGATATCCGAGGCTGAGCCGAAGAACTATGGTGGAGGATCTAAGTCTGCTCCTGCTGCGAACTAAAGATTTAAGGAAGGAAAAATGTAATGGGAAAATTCAGTCGATCGGGTGGACGTGAAATGCCCGAGTTGAACACGTCATCATTGCCAGACTTGGTCTTTGCGTTCTTGTTTTTCATTATGATGGTTACGACCATGCGCGAAGTGACTTTGAAGGTGCAATTCCGTGCCCCGCAGGCTACGGAGCTACAGAAACTAGAGAAGAAATCACTGGTCACGTTTATTTATGTCGGGCAGCCTATCGAGGAATATCGTGCCAAGATGGGATCGGAGAGTCGTCTGCAATTGAATGATGCTTTTGCAGAAATCTCTGAAGTAGGAACATACATCGGGCAGGAAAAGTCGAGTATGAAAGAGGAGGATCAGCCTTTTATGACCGTCTCAATCAAAGCCGACCAAGACACCAAGATGGGGTTGATCACTGACTTAAAGCAGGCGCTTCGAGAAGCATATGCCTTGAAGATCAGTTACTCGGCACGTAAACAAGTAGATAACAAGTAAGAGATATTCGATTTCTTGCATCCACGAATTGAATATCAACATTAAAAAGAGAGTGGGGGCGAATCTTACAGGTAAGAAAGTAGGTTCGCTCCCCTCTTTGTTTTTGCATAGAACGAGATTTCATCAGACGAAATGATGACGGTCAAGGAGGATATGAGTAGGAGGCTGTCTCTACGCCTCTTTGTTACAGCTAACAATGTCATCTTAATCTGAAAAGACGATGGAACAATACGAATTAGATGAATTGGACGAGAAGATTCTGAGCATGATGGTCAAAGACGCTCGGAAGCCGTTTCTTGAAGTGGCGCGAGAGTGCAATGTTTCCGGGGCGGCTATCCATCAGCGGATTCAGAAGTTGATTCATGCTGGAGTCGTGAAAGGCTCCGAATTCATCATTGATAATAGCAAGATCGGGTTCAAGACGTGTGCTTACATGGGGCTTTTTCTCCAGAGTTCGGATCAATACGCTTCGATCACGGAGGCGTTGAAACAGATTCCGGAGATTGTGGAGTGTCATCATACGACGGGGAAATACGACCTCTTTGTAAAGATCTACGCCAGAGATAATGAGCATCTGCTCAGCATCATCCATAAGAAGCTATTGCCATTAGGATTGGCGCGGACGGAGACGCTGATCTCTTTCAAAGAAGGATTCCGTAGGAGATTGCCGATCGATATTGGTAAGTTGGAAAAGGCGGATGAAAAATAGTCGCAATATGGACTTTCGGGCTGTGTCGTTGGATCGTTTGATTGGAGTTGTATGGTTGCTACTCTTATCGCTGACGAGTTGCAGCGGGGGCGTCAAGAGCTACAATTAGGATTGGCGCGGACGGAGACGTTGATTTCTTTCAAGGAAGGATTCCGTAGGAGACTGCCGATCGACATCGGTAAGTTGGAAAAGGCGGATGAAAAATAGTTGCAGTGTAGACTTTTGGGCTGTGGCGCTGGGCCGTTTGATTGGAGTTGCATGGTTGCTGCTCCTATCGCTGACGAGTTGCAGCGGGGGCCGTCGACAAGAGCTACAATGCGAATCGCATCAAACAGAGAAGCACGTTATGAAGAGATTGTTTTTGTGCTCATCCTTCGCGGATGTGGCGGACTTACTACCCGAATTGGCGGGAAAGGAGCGGGGGACGGTAACTTTTATCCCGACTGCGGCGCTCCATGAGGAGTATAACCTGTACGTGGAGGAAGGACGGGCGGCGCTCGAGCGATTGGGCTACACGGTGGAGGAGTTGGAGATTACGCAGGCGACGGCCGAAGTGATCGAGCAGACTTTGGAGAGAAATGACTGCATTTACGTCAGCGGTGGTAACCTGTTTTTCCTCATGCAGGAACTTAGGCGGAAGGGTGCTGATCGGGCGATTGTCCGTCGGGTGGAGGCGGGGGCGCTATACATTGGAGAGTCGGCGGGGAGCATGATTGCTGCGCCGAACATTGCCTATGCACAAGTAATGGATGCTGTTGCAACGCCCTACACGCCCAACTTTCGAGATTTTGATGCGCTTGGACTGGTCGATTTCTACACGGTGCCCCATTACGGTTGTGAGCCATTTGAGGAGTCGGCTGAGGAGACTGTGCGGACATATAGCCACCTTCCTCTGCGCCCGATCACGAATACACAGGCGATCTGTGTAGAGGGCGACCGAACGCAGATTGTCTCGATAGACAGCACCTCGGTTAGCGGAGGGGAGTAGACCCAGCGCTAACGAATGAAAAAGAAATGGATGTGACAACTTATTGCAGGTGCACTTTTACCTTTGCGGCGATTTATCACTACAAATAGGACATTAGTATGAACGAGAAATGGTTTCGCATCCTGGCTATAGCAGCCACCTGTGCTTCGATCCTGATGTATGTATCGTACATCTCGCAAATCCAAATGAATCTGTCCGGGCAGAAGGGAACTCCCGTTCAGCCTCTGTGCGCAGCATTCAACTGTATGCTTTGGACCACTTACGGGTTGTTTAAGAAGCCATCGAAAGATTGGCCGATCATCCTGGCCAATATCCCCGGTATCATCTTGGGGATAATCACCTTCGCCACCAGCTTCTAAGATTCGGCAAGTAACGGTGAACCACCGATCCCGAAGCGGGCTCTTTGGGAGAAATGAAAACCGCGCGACGGGCCTACTACTCGCCGCGCGGTGTGTTTTTAGCCCCGTTTTCATAGGGAAAGAGGGCGCGGAGTTTTTCAATGTTGCTCGGGCGTTACTAGGCGCCCATGGCTTTCGTTATATCATCGGCTTCAGTGTCTCCGCCCCTCTTTCTTCTCCATATAATCCCCCAACATTAAAGAACAAGACGTATGACAAATCCGATTTTTGAAAGTATGGATCAGGATAAGCTGCGCCGAATGATCGCGATTCGCGAGGCTTATAATAGCAAGCAACTGACCATAGACGAGGCGCGAGAGCGCGTAAGAAAAGAAGTGGGCGAGGTATCGCCCGAAGAATTTGCCGCGGCCGAGCAGTTGGTCAAGGACGAGACTCCGGACGAATGCCGCGACGAGGACACGCAAGAGATCGTTCACATCTACGAGGGCCTGATTAAGGAGCCGCGAAAGGAGTTGCCTTTCGGCCACCCGATTGATGCCTACCGGCGCGAGGCTGACCGTATGAAGGAGCTGATGAAGCAGGGCGAGGAGCTGGCTGCAAAGCCCTTCGACGAGGCGGCATGGACGGCGTTGATGAAAGACGTGTTGAAATACAAAGTGCACTTCCACCGCAAGCAAAACCAGCTCTACTCCGCCCTGGAACGCAAGGGATTCACGCGGCCTTCGACCACGATGTGGACCTACGACGACTACGTGCGTGACGAGATGAACAAGGCCCGCGACCTGCTCCAATTGGGGCGCACGGAAGACTTTCTCCAGGCCTTCAAAACGATGTCAGAAGATGTGCTCGACCTCATCGGCAAGGAGGAGCTGATCCTTTACCCGACGTCGCTCAAGCTGATTTCCGACGCGGAGTTTGAGGAGATGAAGCATGGCGATCGCGAGATCGGTTTCTTCCTGATCGACATGCCGGGCGACGCGCCGAAGGCTGCAGCTGCATCGACCAACGCACCTGCGGGCGGAGACTTTATAAACGATCTGGCTGCACTGCTCGGCAAGTACGGGATGGGCGCGAAGGATACCGACGACGACGACCGTGTGCTCGACGTGGCCGAGGGCAAGCTGACGCTGGAGCAGATCAACCTGCTGTTCCGCCACCTGCCTGTCGACATCTCGTACGTGGACGAAAATGAGCTGGTCAAGTTCTACACCGACACGCCCCACCGCGTCTTCCCGCGCAGCAAGGGCGTCATCGGCCGCGAGGTGCGCAACTGTCACCCGCCCAAAAGCGTGCACATCGTGGAGGAGATCATCGAGAAGTTCCGCACCGGTGAGCAGAGTCGTTCCGAGTTCTGGATCAACAAGCCGGGCCTCTTTATTTACATCGTCTACGTGGCCGTCCGCGACGCCAACGGGCGCTTCCGCGGCGTGATGGAGATGATGCAAAACTGCACGCACATTCGTGAGCTGGAAGGTTCTCGCACCCTCCTCACGTGGGATGACGAGCAGAAAAGCGAGCAAGAGCAACCCGCAGCCAAGCCGGGAGAGGCGCCCGCGTCGCCCGAGGCGATCACCAAAGACACGAAGCTCAAGGCGCTCGTGACGCGTTTCCCGAAGCTGATTGACGACCTGCCCACCATCAACGAGAAGTTCGCCATGCTCAAGACGCCCATCGCGAAGGTGATGCTCCCCATCGCCACCGTAGGCATGATGAGCGAGCGATCGGGCATGCCGCTCGACGAGCTGATCACGAAGCTCGAGGCGCTGATTGGGACGTATCAAATGAAGCACTAAGCGCCGACGGCCCCGAGGCAAAAGATGCGCCGGGTACATGCTGTGTGGTGAGGTTCTCTCACCCGGCGTGTGCCCGGCGCTTCGTTTTTTTTCAGTACTTGCAGCATTCCTGCAAAGTCCAAAAAGTTTTTCGTGGCACTTGCAGCATTGCTGCAAAGTCCAAAAAGTTTTTCGCGGCACTTGCAGCATTCCTGCAAAGTCCAAAAAGTTTTTCGCGGCATTTGCAGCATTCCTGCAAACACCAAAAAGTTCATCGCGGCGTTTGCGGAACTTCCGCAAGCGTCAAAATGGGGAAAATGGCCCTTGCGGAACTTCCGCAAGCGTCAAAATGGAGGAAATGGCCCTTGCGGAGTTTCCGCAAGCATCAAAATGGGGAAAATGGCCCTTGCGGAACTTCCGCAAGCGTCAAAATGGGGAAAATGGCTCTTGCGGAACTCCCGCAAACGCCAAAAAGTTTCTCGAGAGACTTGCGGGACTCCCGCAAACGCCAAAAAGTTTTTCGAGGCCCTTGCGGAGTTCCCGCAAACGCCAAAAAGTTTTTCGAGGCCCTTGCGGGGCTCCCGCAAACGCTTACCCTTTTTTTGAGAGCATGGCGAGGAATGGTACAACGAAAACGGCCGGATACCGGAGGGTTTGCGCCCCACTGGTACCCGGCCGAATTTGTTGGCGGAGCCTACTTATTCCGTCGGTATGTCGCGGTTGACATTCTTCGAGCCGACGAGGGCGTAGAAGAGCAGGTAGCAGAGGCCGGCGATGATCACCCAGTAGCTGCTGATGAAGCCCACCTTATCGGCCACCAGGTTTTGGATGAACGAGATGACGCCGCCACCGCAGACGAGCGCCATGAAGATGCCCGACGCCAAGGGGGTGTATTTGCCCAGCCCCTCGGCGGCCAAGTTGTAGATGGCGCCCCACATGACGGACGTGCAGAGGCCGCAGAGGAACATGAAAACCATGCCCAGCGGCACTTCGGCGCCGATGACGGGGATCGAGAAGCGCACATCCTCGGGGATGAAGATGAGGCAGAGCAGAAAGACGGTGGCAAGCAGGCTGACGGTCGTCAGCATGGCCTTGCTCGAGACGCGGCCACCCACGGCGCCGCCCACGAGGCGTCCGCACATCATCAGGAACCAGTAGAAGCCGACGAGTGTCCCAGCCACCACGGGGCCGACCCACTCGAGGTTCGACATGTAGAGGTTGGCCGTGTTCGGGATGCCCACCTCGATGCCGACGTAGAAGAAGATGGCTATGGCGCCCAGCACAAAGTGGCGGAACGACATCGGGCCGTGCGGGTCTTTCTTCGTGTTGCCAGAGAGACGCGCGGCGCGCTCGTCGGCCGTCTCCATGTGTGGTTCGGGGATGCGTGCCAGCAGGATGATGAGGAAGGCCAGGGCGAAGATGGCCATCGCAATGATCATGGCCGGGGCCGCGTCGTTCACCTTAGCCGTCTGCACCGAGCCGCCGATGAGGTAGCCCAGAAGGATGGGGGCGATCGTTCCGCCGATGGAGTTGCACGAGCCGCCGAACTGGATGAGCTGATTGCCACGGTTGCCGCCGCCGCCCAGGGTGTTCAGCATGGGGTTGACGGTGGTGTTAAGCAGACACATCGAGATGCCGGCCACGAAGGCGCCGAGCACATAGATGCCGAACGCGATGGAGGGATCCACATAGCCCGATGCGAACTGGATGCCCACGCCCACAAAGCCCACAATGGTGGCCAGTAGGGAGGTGAACTTATATCCGCGGCGTTTGAGGATCAGGCCCACGGGGATGCCAAAGCAGGCGTAGGCGATGAAGTTGGCCAGTGTGCCCAGCTGCGAGAGGGCGTTGCTGGCGCCGAACTGCGTCTTGACGATGACGCCCATCGATCCGGCGAAGTTGGTGACGAACGCAATCATGAAAAAGAGCAGGAACATGACGGCGATGACTAAGACATTGCTTTTCTCTTGTTTTACGGTGTCCATTTTGTTTGGGTTTTTGAGTGGTGTATGGGTTGATAATTAATGACTGCTACGCTTTTGGCTGCGGCGGGCGTAAAGGTACACCCAAAGTTTGGCCCCGGGTGGAAACTGATCTTGTGTATGTGTTTAGCAGGACGTCAGCGTTACGCTCCGACACGGGTATGTGCATCCTCACGGACGTTTTTCAGCATCCTCACGGACGCGATCCACAGCCCGAGGAACGTCAGTGCGCCATTGATCATTAGCATCTCGTAGCCGAAGCGATAGCCGGTGTAATGCAGCGTGAGGCGTTCGAGGGCGTAGCAGATGAGGGGCGAGGCGAGGCAGATGTAGGGCACAGCGCTGTCAGCGGGCCGTAGGCGCGTGAAGAGGCCGAAGGCAAAGAGGCCCAGCAACGGGCCGTAGGTATAGGAGGCGATCACATAGATGGCGTCGATCACACTGCGATCGTTCACGGCTTTGAACACCATGATGATCGCCGCAAAGAGCGCCGAGATAAGGATGTGCACCCGCATGCGTATGCGGCGAGCACGCGCCGCTTGGTCGCGTTCGATGCCGAGGATGTCGACACAGAAGGACGTCGTGAGCGCCGTCAGTGCCGAGTCAGCACTGCTGAAGGCGGCTGCGATGATGCCGATGGTGAAGAAGACGACGATCGTCTGCCCCAATACGCCCGAGGTGCAGAACATCGGCAGGATGTCGTCGCCCGCGTCGGGCAGGGCGATGCCGAGCTGTCCGGCCAGCGTGATGAGCAGGATGCCCAGCGAGAGGAAGAGGAAGTTGATCGGCGTAAAGGCCAAGCCGTAGGAGTACATGTTCTTCTGCGCGTCGCGCAGGCTACGGCAGGAGAGGTTCTTCTGCATCATGTCTTGATCCAGTCCGGTCATGACGATCGTGATGAAGATGCCGCTCAAGAATTGCTTCACGAAGTGCTGCTTGCTCGACCAATCGTGCCACTCAAAGAGGCGGAAGTGCGGGCTCTCGGCCACCGTGCGGCAGAGGCCGTCGAAGTCCAGCCCCATGCGATCCTTCACCTGCCAGATGATCACGACGAGCGTGCCCACAAGGCAGAGCGCCTGAAGCGTGTCTGTCCAGATGATCGTCTTGACGCCGCTCTTGTAGGTGTAAAGCCATACGAGCAGGATGCTCAGGATAACGGTCACGCCGAAGGGGATCTGCCACGTCGAGAAGACGTATGTCTGGAGGATAAGCACTACGAGATAGAGCCGCGCGGCTGCGCCAATGATCTTGGAGAGGAGGAAGAAGGAGGCGCCCGTCTTGTAAGCCCGCCGACCGATGCGTGTCTCGAGGTAGGTGTAGATGGAGGTGAGCTGAAGGCGGTAGTAGAGCGGCAGGAGCACGTGCGCGATGATGACGTAACCGAAGAAGAAGCCGAAGACGGTCTGCATGTACGTCATGTCGATCTGCCGCACCCAGCCGGGGACGGAGACGAACGTCACGCCCGAGAGTGAGGAGCCAATCATGCCGATGGCCACGATGTACCACGGTGAGCGACGGTTGCCGAGGAAGAAGGCGTCGTTGTCTGCGGCCGATGCGCCGCCGCGGCCCGTGATCCAAGCGATGAGCAGCAGCAGGCCGAAGTAGGCCGCGATGATGAAGAGGATGGTCGTGCTGCTCATCGGACGTAACGTATTTCCGACCGGCTGCCGGGATAGTAATGCGCGAGGATGGCGCGATAGGAATGCCCTTCGGCTCCCATCACGGCGGCGCCGATCTGGCAGAGACCCACGCCGTGTCCCCAGCCTGCGCCGGTGAGGCGGAAGCGACGTGGGACACCGTGATGCAGGTCGAGCGCGTCGACCACGAAGGCCGAGCTATAGAGATGCGTCTCGGAGAGCGTGCGGCGGATCTCCAGCTCCTTGCCGATGATATATGTGCGCCGACTGCCGACGATCCGGAGCCGCACGATGCGCCCCGATCGGCCGCGCTCGACGGCTTGCAGGTTGAGGATAGCGCCGAAGTCGATGCCGCTCTTGCGGCGGATCAGGTCGGCAAGCTCGTCTTGCGTGTACTCCACCGTCCAGCGATAGAAGTCGGGCGTCTCGAGATCGTAGTTGTTGAGCACTTGGCTGAGAATACCCTCGTCCGTGGTGTGACAGAACGCCTCGGGTGCGGAGCGGATCCAGCGATCGGCTTCGGCCTCGTTCGTCAGGTCGGGCACCGGGGTGTCTGGCGTGCGACTGTCGCGCAGGGCGACGAGGTAACGGTGATGAACAGGCTCCCAGCAGTACTCGAAGCACTCCGTGACGCCGCCGCACGACTTCGAGAAGCGTGTATCGCAAAGCCGGCCCTCGTCCGTGAGCACCTCGCCACAGGTGGCTCGGACGGCCTCCTCCACGGCCGGTGTCGTGGCGCGCGTGATGCCCTGATAACGCTGGCAATGGTCGTCGGCGCAGACGTCGAAGCGCGTGTGATCCTCGCGGTCGTACCATCGGACGAGACCCTCGTCGTCTTGGCTGCAGCTCTCCGCCTTGGCGTCGACCGGCGCCTGTCGTTTCTCGATCTGGGCCAGCAGCCAGCTGCGCGAGATGACGGCGTGCGCGCGGAGTAACTCGGGCGACGAGGTGGCGCTCATCTCAGACGAGATGACGCTCTCAAGATACGACTCGACGTCGATACGATTCACCACCAGGACGCCGTCGCTCGAGGGCGTGAGGATCAACGCTCCGCGGAAGCGTTGGTCTTCGCGGCGCTCCCAGTGGAAGTGTACGCCGATGGTGACGCCCCGCAGGTCGAACGAGTCCGAGGGGTCGGTGGGCTCGAAGTGCAGCGTGTCGAACGTGTGACTCTCGAAGGCGATGCGCCCGTCTTGCAGCGTAGCGTGTTGTTGGCCTGTGTGCGTGCGGCCCGTCTCCAGGCAGCGGTAGGCGCCGTTGAAATGAAATGAAACGTCTCTCTCCGTCAAGATCCCGACGTCTACGTTGGGTATACCGATCATGATCTGTGTATGCATTAATGTAAATAGGTGTGGTTCTATTTCTCCCGCTTGTTCAGCGAGCGGACAAAAGTAGGAGGCTTGTGTAATTGTCAATGGCTAAAGGTCAAGGATGACGGAGAGGAGGAAGACCACACATGAGGGAATAACCCCACCCTAGTTTTGCTACCCGCACGCCGTGCAAGCCCCAAAAGGCGCCAGGGGCGCCGGCCAAGTTTTCCGGATACAGGAGAACAAATCCGGGTTTTGCTACTCGCACGGCATGCAAGGCTCAAAATGACCCTCATTTTGCTACTCGCACGGTGTGCAAGGTCTGAAATGACCCTCATTTTGCTACTCGCACGGCATGCAAGGCCCAAAATGACCCTCATTTTGCTACTCGCAGGACATGCAAGGCCCGAAATGACCCTCATTTTGCTACTCGCACGGCATGCAAGGCCCGAAATGACCCTCATTTTGCTACTTGCACGGCGTGCAAGCCCTGAAACCCGCCGGGTTTTGCTATTCGCACGGCGTGCAAGCCCTGAAACCCGCCGGGTTTTGCTACCCGCACGCCGTGCAAGCCCGAAACCCGCCGAGTTTTGCTATTCGCACGGCGTGCAAGCCTCGAAACCCGCCGAATTTTGCTATTCGCACAGCGTGCAAGGCTCGAAAGGCGCCAGGGGCACCGGCCAAGTTTGCAGGTGACATAGGATAACTCACCCGAGTATGCTACCCGCACGGAGTGTAAGCACAGAAATCCAGGCCGCCCGCTTACTGCTGCTCGTAGAACTCGAGAATTTTCTTGCGGAGCAGGAACTCGTACTTGGCTTGGGTGCGGTCGGAGAGGGCTTTGATGAGGTTCGTCTTGGCTTCGTTGTATTCGTAGGTCGTGGCGCGGCCATTCTCGAAGCGGTCGCCGGTGAAGGTGAAGGCTTTCTCGGCCGACTGCCACGCGGCGGTGGCCGACCGGTATCGCTCGGCGGCCGAAAGGGCGCTGTAGTAGGCCTGCTGGATGTCTTTGTAGAGTGCTTTCTTGGTGTTCTCCAGCTGCAGCTCTTGGTTGCGCAGGCCGAGGCGAGCGCTGCGGATGCTGTTGCGTGTGGCGAAACGGTTGAAGATGGGGATGCGGAGGTTGAAGCCGAGGCCGAGGCCGCGGTTGTCGCGAATCTGGTTGGCGAAGGACGTGTTGGGCTTGTTGTAGATGTGATAAAAGGCATTGTTGTAGCTGGCGCCGAAGGAGAGGCTGGGGTAGAGGGCGCTCTGGGCCACGCGCACTTGCTTCTCGCTGCTCTGGAGGCGAAGCTCCTCGGCGCGGACGGCGGCGCGCGTGGTGAGGGCGGTGCGATAGATGTCGTCGGGGCGGCGCGCCAACAGGAAGGTCGTGTCTGCCTCCGTGGGCGGCTCCACGTCGAAGCCCTCCGGGCTAGGTAGCTCGAGCAGCTGGGTGAGTGTGAGCGTGGCCATGCGCAGGTCGTTAGCCGTCTGCACGGCAGAGAGCTCGTCGGCCGCCACCTGCGCTTCAGTCTCGTAGATCTGCGCCTCGGAGGCGCGCCCGGCGTCGTGCATCTTACGTGTGCGGTCGAGCTGCGTGCGGCTCAGGGCGAGCTTATTCTCGGCCACACCGAGCAGCTCCTTGTCGAAGAGCACTTGCAGGTAGGCCGACGTGACGGTGATCTCCATATTCTCGCGCGTCTTCTGGAGGTCGGCGGCGAGGGCCATGAGGTCGAGGCGTGCGGCGGCGATCTCGTTGGGGATCTCGAAGCCGGTGAAGAGGGGAACGTCGGATGAGAGCGACCAGGCGGTGGAGGAGGTGGTCTGCACCTGATACGTGTTGTCAGCCGCTGAGGCCGATCGCCCGAACGACCATTGTTGCGAGGCTCCGGCCGAGAGGCTGGGCAGACGTTTGCTGCGCGCCGTGTGGAGCGTCAGCTCCTGCCGGTCGACTTCCACCTGTCGCATGCGTACCTCCAGGTTGTTCGCTTTGGCGTGCTCAATGCAACGTTGGAGGCTCCAGCGCGTGGCGGTCGTGTCCTGCGCCGAAGCGGTGAGGGCGGCGGCCAGGAGCAGGGCGGGGATGAGGGTCAGCGTCTTCATGGCTTGGCTTCGTTGTTATTGTTTGCATCCTTGCTGATGGCCGCACCGCGGATCTTGTCTTTCTCCGTCAGTCCTTCCTTCACTTCGATTTTGATGCCATCGCTGAGGCCTGTCTTGATCTGCCTTTTCTCGAAGATTTGCTTGGGCTTCTCTTGCTTAACCACTTGCACGAAGGCCGTGTCGCCGTGAAACTCCACCGTGCTTTCGGGGATGGTCAGGACATTCGCGGCTCGCTCCAATACGATCTCCGCGTTGGCGCTGTAGCCGGCGCGCACGAACGAGGTGTCGGGCAGCGAGACAGCCGCCTTGATCTCAAACTGTATGGCGCCGTTCTTCTCCTCGCCCTTGGGGGAGACGTATTCGAGGACGGCGTCGAAGGTGCGTGTGCCCAGCGCGCCGACGGTCAGCTTGATAGGCATGCCCTCGCGGATCTTGCCGATCTCCGTCTCGTCCACATTGCCGCGGAAGATCATGTCGTTCATGTTGGCCACGGAGGCGATGGTGGTGCCGTCGTTGAAGCTGTTGCTTTGGATCACGGAGTTACCCACCTTGATGGGCACGTTGAGGATCATGCCGGTGATGGTGCTGCGGATCTGCGTGGTGCTCGAGCTGCGGGAGTTGCGCGAGATGCCGTCGCGGACGATCTCGAGCGAACTTTGGGCGTTGGCCAGCTCCTCCTTGGCCTTGCGATAGTTGGCTTTCGATACGTCGAACTCCTCGGCGGTGAGGATGCCCTGCTTGAAGAGTTGTTCGTCGCGGCGGTGGGTGCTCTCCACTTGGTCTAAGCTGATGCGGGCCACATTGACGCGCGACTCGGCGCTGTTGAGCTGCCCCATCTCAGGAATGACTTTCACTTTGGCGATGATCTCGCCTTCGGTGACGCGTTGGCCGGCTTCCTTGAGCACCTCGGAGATGATGCCCGAGATCTGCGGCTTAATTAGGATCTCGTAGCGCGGCTCCACATTGCCCGTGGCCACGGTCTTGGTCTCGACCGTCCCACGCTCGGGCGTCACGATTTCATACTCGGTCACTTCGGGCTGCGCCTTCTTCCACAGAAATACGAAGGTGCCTACCACGGCCAGCCCCACTAAGGAAAGCAGGACGATTCTCTTGATCTTCTTTACAAGTTGATTATTCATAAGCTGAAAACTAAAATCTAAAAACTAACAACTCACAGTTTGGGAAATGAACGGTTTGGGGCGTGGGGAGGCTTTGGAGAGTAGTGCAGATGCAAGGCGTCCAAGACCGAAGGGAGCATACATAAGTATGTGACCGAGCCTGAGCTTGTCGCAGGAAACGCAGCAGATGCGCTGCTATACAAAGTCTCCCCCTATTCATCGCGGATCGCATCTATCGCTTTAATCTGCATAGCCCGCCAGGCGGGGATGAGCCCGGCTAACAGACCACACACAAGCAGCACGATGGTGGCGGCTACGGCGGTGCCCATGTGTACGCCGGGGTGAACGAGCGCCGCATCGTCGCCGGGTTGGGCGCTGAGGATGCGGTCGACGATGTCGATGATGAAGACGCCTACGCTGAGGCCGATCATGCCGGCCATGGCTGTCAGTACGAGGCTCTCGCTCATGATCTGCGAGATGATGTCGCACGGGCGGGCACCGATGGCGCGCCGCACACCGATCTCGCGCGTGCGCTCCTTGACCGTCACCATCATAATGTTACTGATGCCGATCACGCCGGCTAGCAGCGTGCCCATGCCCACGAGCCAGATCAGCGCGTCGATGCCGGTGAAGAGCATGAGAAACGTGGCGAACTGCTCGGCGATGTTGATCACCATCACGGCCTGCTTGTCGGTTGGGGCGATGCTGTTCTGCCGGCGGAGGATGCCGGTGATGTCGTCGATGATGCGCTGTATGGATACGTCTTTGTAGGCCGAGGCGGCCAGGAAGTGGATCACGTCGCCCTGATTCAGCGTCTGCTGCATGGTGGTGAAGGGCAGGAAGACGCTCTCCTGCGACCGTCCGCCGATGTTCACCCGTGCCCGTTCACGTACCACGCCGACGACCTGATAGTAGATGCCGTTGACGCGGATGTACCGGCCGCAGGGGTTCTCGTTGCGGAAGAGGGTCTCGTTGATGCGCGAGCCGATGAGGCATACTTTGCGTTTCTCGCGGGCGTCGATCTCGTTGAGCAGGCGGCCGAAGAGCACGTGTTGCGCCTCGATGCGGAAGTAGGCCGGATCGACCCCCTTCACGTTATATGTGCCGGAGAGTTGGCCATAGACCACGTTCTTATCTGCCCGCGCGCCCCAGAGGACGGGTGAGATGGCCTCCAGTCCGGACACCTCGCGGCGGATACTCTCCAAGTCGCGGTTGCGGATGTTCCATTCGCGTCCTTTGTTGAAACCACGGTAAGGTTCGCTGGTGCGGTCGGCTATGAAGAAGACGGAGTTCGTGGCGAAGCCGTCGGTGTTTTTGAGGATGCCATTCTTGAGCCCTGTGCCAAGCCCGAGGAGGATGACTAACATGAGTATGCCCCAAAAGACACCGAAGCAGGTCAGTAGGCTGCGTGTCTTGTTGCGGGTGATGGTTACCCATATCTCGGTCCATCTATCTGCGTCGAAAAGCATATGAAGAAGTAGTTAGAGGTAGTCTATGATTATTCGCTGCGCATGGCCTCAACAGCGGGGATACTGACGGCTTTGCGGGCGGGGAAATATCCGGCTGCGACGCCGGCTATGACGAGCAGTACGGTGGCGGACGTGGCGATGCCGAGGCTGACGGTGGGGTGGCGGAAGATGGAGAGGTTGCCCGGGCCACCGCCCGTGTCGGCGTTCATGCCGGCCATCGTCATTCCGTAATCAATCAGCTCAGTCACGCCGATACCGGCCACCATGCCCACGTAACCGAAGAGCGTGGTGACAAGGATGGACTCGATGATGATGAGCCGCAGGATGGAGGCGGGGCCGGCGCCGATGGCTTTGCGGATGCCGAACTCACGCGTCCGTTCGCGGACGGTGACGAGCATGATGTTGCTCACGCCCACGATGCCGGCCATGAGTGTGCTGATGCCCACGATCCAGATAAACATCATCAGGCCGCCGAGGATAAGATCGAACATGCGGAAGTCGTCGCCCGTGTTCCACATGCCGAGGGCACCCGTGTCCGAGGGGTCGAAGTGGTGGCGGAGGGCCATGGCGGTGCGGAAGCGTTGTTCGAAGGCGGTGTTCTCTTCTTCAGACTTGATGCCACGCACAGTGAAGATCAGATCGTCCACCTCCATACCGCTGCGGAAGAGTTGCTGAGCGGTGGTGAAGGGGATGTAGGCGGGCTTGTTGTTGTTCATCTCCTTGTCGCGATAGACGCCGACGACTTGGAACATCATGCGGCCAATGCGCACGTAGCGTCCAATGGGATCCTCCTCGTGGAAGAGCACCTCGGCCATGCGTGGGCTGAGGACGATCACTTTGCGGCGTTGCTGCATGTCGATCTCGTTGATGAAGCGTCCGCGGGTGGGGATGATAAAGTCGATGGAGGCAAAGTCGGGTGCGACACCGCTCAGGTTGCCGTTGACGTATTCCTTATTGTAGGCCAACGTGTCGCTATGGTCGATGCGGCCGGAGTAGTACTCCACCTCGGGAAAGTCGGTACCCAGATGCTCCACGTCGGCGTTGCGGAAGGTTAGGCGGCGGTTCTCGCGGATGCCTTGCCAGGGCTTGGTGGTGTAGTTGGGCCACACCTCGACACGGTTGGCGGAGAAGTTGCTGAAGTTGTACATCACGCCGTTGCGCAGGCCGTTACCGGCGGCCAGCAGGATGATGAGGATGAAGATGCCCCAGGCCACGGAGAAGCCGGTGAGGAAGGTGCGCAGGCGGTTTTTGCGCATCGTGCTGAGGATCTCACGAATGTCATCGAAGTCGAACATAAATCTTATAGGTAGTAGAGGCAACCCTTGTGGTCGCCCGGTAGTTACGGCCTACGGCCGGGTAGTTATGCGGCTAAAGCCGCGGTGGTAGGGAGTTGGCCAGGCTCAATCATTAGCCACGATCAGTCCGTCCTTGACGTGCACCACGCGGTCCGTAGCTTCGGCCACGGAAGGCTCATGAGTGACGATGACCATCGTCATGCCTTCGCGGTTGACGGCGCGTAGGAGCTCCATCACCTCGACGGTCGTCTTGCTGTCCAGCGCACCCGTGGGCTCGTCGGCCAGGATCACCTGCGGGCGAGCGATGAGTGCGCGAGCGATGGCCACGCGTTGCTTTTGCCCGCCGGACATCTCGCTGGGCAGGTGCTCGGCCCAATCGCGGAGGCCGACACGCTCGAGGTAGTCCAGCGCCAAGGCGTTGCGCTGCTTACGCGGAACGCCCTGATAGTAGAGTGGCAGGGCCACGTTCTCCATCGCGTTTTTGAAGGAGATGAGGTTGAAGGACTGGAAGATGAAGCCGATCATGCGATTGCGTAGCTCGGCGGCTCGGCTTTCGCTGAGGTCACGGATAAGCAGGTCGTCGAGGTAATACTCGCCCGAGTCGTAAGTGTCGAGGATGCCGAGGATGTTGAGCAGGGTGCTCTTGCCCGACCCGGAGGCGCCCATGATGGAGACCATCTCGCCGCGTTCGATGCCGAGGTCGATGCCTTTGAGCACATGCAGCGGGGCGCCATTGTAATAGGTCTTGTTGATTCCTTGTAGTCGGATAATCATTGGTGGGTGAATGTAGTAGTTAGAGAAAGATGAGGGGCGGGCAATGTGCCCGCCGGTGATAGATAGACGCGGGAAAGGTGCGTCAGGTTACAGTTTGGGAGATATTTTTTGGAGGGGGGCATTCCTTCCCGCGGCGGGAAGGACGGATCTCACCGCACGCACCCGTACCCGGCCCAGACTTCGCCGGCGTCCGTAGGCGCCCCCGTTAGTTCTGGAGCGTGAAGGAGCGGCGGCCGATCAGGTGGCCGTCGGCAAAGATGTCGACGCGGTAGGTGCCGGGCGAGAGGTATTCCTCCACGTCCCAATACATCACCACGGGTAAGTCCTCACCGGCATATTCCACGGTGCGCTTCATGGAGTAACCAATGTTGCGGTTCTCAAAGGCGAAGGTGCCCGATCCGGGTTTGGTCAGGATGTCATCGTCGGGGCGCATGATGCGCACATAGATGGTCTTTTCGCCCGTGGGCGCGGTGATGTTTTTGGCCACGTGGAAGGAGACGGCGAGCTGGGCGATCTTATCGATCTTCTTGGCGTCCTTGCCGCGCGAGGTGATGGGGCGGACGGCGATGGCGGAGGCCTCGAGTCGGCTGGCCAGCGTGACGCGCTCCGTGAGGTGCTCCTTCTCGCGCGTAAGCTGCGCCGCGGCCGAGGAGGCCTGGCGGTATTGCTCTGTGACGCGTTCGTTCTCGTTGCGCAGGCGACCGTTTTCGGCGTTGAGGGAGTCGATTTGGACGACATAGCCGCGCATGATCTTACGGAGCGTCTCCAACTCACGCTTCAGCTCGGTGATGCGGCGCGTGTTGGTGGCCTTGACCGTGCGAAGCTCCTCCATGAGGCGTTGCACCTTCATCTGCTCCGTAGTCAGCAGGGCCACGAGGGAATCGTTGCCGACGCTGAACTTGTAGCCTTCGTATTGCAGAGACAGTTCGGCGTATTCGTCCGTGAGTTGTTCCTTTTCGATGGCGAAAAGCTCGGTCATGTCGTCCATCTGTTTGCGTTGATGAAAGACGACATAGCTGACGCCGATCAGCGCGATGACGACGACGATGATGACCATAATGAGTAGCGTGCGTTTCCTAATCTCTTTATCCTCCGGATTCATGTCTTTGGGGTGTGTTATAGTGAGTAATATGTTATGGGCGGCAAAGATAAACCGGCAACCACAAGGGCCGCCCCGACTATCTTTGTCGCCCGTAAAGCGAAAGGGGACACCCTCGGGCTACTTATTGCCACCCCTCACGCTTCCTCTGGCTACTTATAACTACTCATTTAGATATGCACGAAAAGATCATCATCCTCGACTTTGGCTCGCAGACTACGCAGCTCATCGGCCGCCGCATCCGCGAGCTCAACACCTACTGCGAGATCCTGCCCTACCACAGCTTCCCGGCCGACGACCCTACGGTCCGCGGCGTCATCCTCTCCGGCAGCCCCTATTCGGTGAATAACCCCGACGCCTTCCGGATCGATACGGCGGCCCTACGCGGGCAATACCCCGTGCTCGGCATCTGCTACGGCGCACAACTGCTGGCCGCTACGGCCGGAGGATGCGTCGAGTCGGCCGACACGCGCGAATACGGCCGCGCACTCCTCACCGAGGTGGACGCCAACGATCCACTGCTCAGTGGCATCCGGGCCGGATCGCAGGTGTGGATGTCGCACGGCGACACGATCACACGGCTGCCGGACACCTTCCGCGTCATTGCCCGCACGGACGATGTGGAGGCGGCTGCCTTCCGCGTCGATGGCGAGCAGACTTGGGGCGTACAGTTCCACCCCGAAGTCTTCCACACCGAGGGCGGCACGCGTCTGCTCGACAACTTCCTCACCCAGTGCGGTTGCGCCCGCGACTGGACGCCGGCCTCCTTCATCGAATCCACCGTGGCCGGACTGAAGGCCCAACTCGGCGACGACCGTGTCATTCTGGCGCTCTCCGGTGGCGTCGACTCGTCCGTCACGGCCGTCCTGCTCCACCGCGCCATCGGCAGCCGACTGACGTGCATCTTCGTCGACCACGGCCTGCTTCGCAAGAATGAGTTTGAGAACGTGCTCCGCGACTACGAGCACCTCGGACTGAACGTGATCGGCGTCGACGCCAAGGCGAAGTTCTACCGTGAGCTGGCCGGCGTCACCGACCCCGAACAGAAGCGCAAGATCATCGGCCGGGGCTTCATCGACGTCTTCGACGAAGAGGCGCACAAGCTGCAAGGCATACGCTGGCTCGGCCAGGGCACGATCTACCCAGACGTCATCGAGTCGCTCTCCGTCACGGGCACGGTGATCAAGAGTCACCACAACGTGGGCGGCCTGCCGGAGAAGATGCAGCTGAAGCTCGTCGAGCCGCTGCGTTTGCTCTTCAAGGATGAGGTGCGACGCGTGGGCGCTGAGCTGGGCATGATGCCCCACCTGCTGAAGCGTCACCCCTTCCCCGGCCCGGGCCTCGGCATACGCATCCTCGGCGAGGTGACGCCCGAGAAGGTGCGCATCCTCCAAGACGCCGACGACATCTACATCTCCCTCCTCCGCGAGTGGGGACTCTACGACGAGGTTTGGCAGGCCGGCACCATCCTGCTGCCGATCCGCTCCGTCGGCGTGATGGGCGACGAAAGGACGTATGAGAACACCATCGCCCTGCGCGCCGTCACCTCCACCGACGCCATGACGGCCGACTGGGCGCAGCTGCCTTACGACTTCCTGGCCAAGGTCTCGAACGAGATCATCAACAAGGTGAAGGGCGTCAATCGCGTCGTCTACGACATCAGTTCCAAGCCGCCCGCGACGATCGAGTGGGAGTGAACCACCGAACGACAGGACGGGGAGCCGGGGCACGATCTTTGCCCTGTGCTCCCCGTCTTTTTAGTTGTGTATGTCCCCGCCTTTTTGACCGCGCAGCCCGTCGCGGTGCCAGCGGCGCCGCCTTTTTCACCGCGCAGTAAAGAAAGGTGAAAAACGGGCCGCCGTTTTGACCGCGCACCCAAGAACTGTGAAAAACAGGCCGCCTTTTTCACCGCGCAGCCCGGAACGGTGAAAAACAGACCGCCGTTTTCACCGCGCAGCTCGGAACGGTGAAAAACAGACCGCCGTTTTCACCGCGCAGCCCGGAATGGTGAAAAACAGACCGCCTTTTTGACCGCGCACCCAAGAACTGTGAAAAACAGGCCGCCTTTTTCACCGCGCACCCCGTCGGCCTTCAAAACGGGCCGCCTTTTGCAGGCCAACACCCCGTCGGGCTCCCAAACGGGCCGCCTTTTATAGGCCAACACCCCGTCGGCCTCCAAAACAGACCGCCTTTTGCAGGCCAACACCCCGTAGGGCTCCCAAACAGACCGCCTTTTGCAGGCCAACACCCCGTCGGCCTCCCAAACGGGCCGCCTTTTATAGGCCAACACCTCGTCGGCCTCCAAAACAGGCCGCCTTTTATAGGCCAACACCCCGTCGGGCCCCAAAACAGGCCGCCTTTTGCGGGCCAACACCCCGTCGGCCTCCAAAACGGGCCGCCTTTTGCAGGCCAACACCCTGTAGGCCTTCAAAAAGCAGGCTCTCTGCCTCGGTTCGGTTTCAGTCCGCCATCATCCGCCGCCACCGCATGTACCCGAAGATGGGCACGATGGTGTAGACGACATAGGTGACGGCCGTCGGCGTCATGCCCTTCCAGAAGTAGAGCGCGGCCGAGACGGCGTTGATCACCATCCAGACGCCCCACTGCTCGATGTATTTCTGCGCCAGCATCCACATCGCCAGGATACTTAGCGCCGTCGTGAAGGCGTCGCCCCAGGGCACGGGGCTGTCCGTGAAGCGCGAGAGTACGAGGTAGAGCACCGTCTGCAGCAGGATGTAGGCCGACGCCAGTCGGAGCCACGTCCCGCGCGGCGTCCGCCGGATCGCCACCTCCGCCTCCGAGGTCTCACGGCCGCGGCCGCGCTGCCAGCGATACCAGCCGTAGGCACTGGCGAAAAGGTAGTAGACGTTGACGCCCATATCGGCGTAGAACTTGTTGACGTAGTAGATATAGATGTAGAAGGCGGGGATCACCACGCCCACTGGCCAGAGCCAGATGCTGGCCCGGTATTCGAGCCAGAGGTAAAGCAGCATGATCCCCGCCGCTACGATCTCGATTGCGTCGTAGAACATAGAGAGAATAGAGGGTAGAGGGTGGAGGGTAGAGGGTAGATGGGGGGTTAGAATTTCAGCGTCAGCCGCGCCATGAAGTTGCGGGTGGCTTGGGCAAAATAGTTCAGCTGGTTCACACGCTTTCCGTCATTGATGAATGTGTCATAGATGTAGCCGCCCGACTCATACTCGGCGTTGAAGAGATTGCGGACGCTGACGTCGAGGGCGATCTCCTTCATGAAGCGCGGATGAAAAGCGTAGCCTACGCGCAAGTCACTGAGGAAGTAGGGATCGATGCTGCGCTCGAGGGCGGAGGTGTTGTCGAGGTACTGCCGCCCGACGTACGACGACATCAGCGCCGCAGTGAAGCCCCGCCAGTGGAAGTCGAAGGTGCTGCCGAAGGTCAGGTTGGGCGAGAAGGCAATATCCGTCGTGCCCAGCTCATTGACCGTCTGCGGCAGTTCTTTCCCACCCTGGTAGGTGTTGACGTACTCCGTGAAGTTGCGGATCTTGTTACTGCTCAGGGTTACGTTGCCGCTCCAGTCGAGCCACGGTGCGAGGCGTAGGCCACCGCTGAGCTCCACGCCCATGCGATAGCTGTCCTTGATGTTCGACGTGAGCGCCTCGCCAATCTCGGAGATCTTGCCTGTGAGCACGAGCTGGTTGTCGTAGTCCATATAGTAGAGGTTGGCGCCGAGGTGGAAGGCGCGGCCGGTGTATTCGTAGCCCGCCTCGTAGTCGTAGAGGGTCTCGTAGGTTGGCTGCGCCGTGGGCCCGTTCTCGGTGAAGTTCTTGCGATTCGGCTCGCGGTGTGCCACGGCGAACGAGGCATAGGCATGGTTGCCGCCGCGTTCGTAGGAGAGTCCCGCCTTGGGGTTGAAGAAGGAGAAGGTGCGGTGCACATCGATGTCGCCCGCCTTGTCGTCCGTGCCCGTGATGCTGTAGTTGATGCCGCGGTATTGCAAATCGGCATAGGCGCTGAGGGCGTTCGACAGCCGGTAGGAGGCCTTCAGGAACGTGTTGTAATCGAGCTTCTCGCCCCGGCTGCGGTAATACTCATAGTCGGGCCGCGGCATAGCCTCGACGGTCTTCATCCAGATGACGCGCCCGAAGTGATCGCCCGCGTAGTTGTTGATCGAGGCGCCCCAGACGGCCTGCAGTCGGTCGTGGGTGTAGGTCAGGCGGGCCAGCGCGCCGTAGAAGTCGTTCTGGAGCCACTTGCGCCGCACCAGGTCGGTACGCTTCTGCTCCACGCCATCGGCGCCCGTGAAGTTGGGCAGCTTGTAAGCCGCATACTTGGCGCCGGCCTTGTAATCTTCGTAATACCCGCGGCCGTCCGTGTAGTGCAGCGTCACGTTCAGGTTGAGGGCGTCCGTGAGGCGTTGCGTGGCCAGAAGGTGGTAATGGTGCTGCCAGTAGTTGTCCGTCTGGTTGTCGTAGAACTTTTTTTCGTTGCCCTCCTCATACTCGCCGCAGCTGTTGTATCGGCGATTGGTGCGCAGGCGGGCCGAGTCGACGCCGTTCCACGCCTGATAGCTCACCTCGCTGCTGCCGAAGGTCTGGAACTTGAGCATCGTGCCGCCGTTGTAGTAAGCCGCCGAAGCGTAATACGAACTCATGTTTGCCCGGGCACGCTCGATGTAGCCGTCCGTTTGCACGTTCGAGTAACGGGCGTCGAAGACGAAATGGTTGCCGATGAGTCCCGTTCCGCCGCGCACGGTGTGCGCAAAGGTGCCGAAACTACCCGCCGCAGACGAGGCCTCAAAGTATGGCTCTAACCGCGGACGCTGCGTTTGCATGGCCACCGTGGCACCGAAGGCCGCGGCACCGTTGGTCGACGTGCCCGCGCCGCGCTGGATCTGTATCGACTCGACCGACGAGGCGAAGTCGGGCATGTTGACCCAGAAAACGCTGTGGCTCTCCGAGTCGTTCACCGGCACACCGTCTACCGTGAAGTTGATGCGGCCCGCATCCGTGCCACGCACCCGCATGGAGACGTAGCCCACGCCGTTGCCACCGTCTGAGGTGACCACCACCGAGGGCGTCTGCGTGAAGAGGTAGGGCAACGATTGGCCCGTATTGTTCTCGCGCAGCTCAGCCGCCGAGACGTTGCGGAAGGCCACCGGCGTCTCTCGCCTGGCCTGTACGGCCGAGACAACTACCTCGTTCAGTTCATACACTTGCGTCGTATCCACGGTCGCTTGCTGCGCCGCGATCGACATGCTGCCGGACACGATCAGCAGTCCGGCCACTACATAGAAAATCTTCCTCATTTGATTGCATCAATTAAATGGGGGCGATTTACCGCACAATAAAAGAGATGAAAACCACCGTTGTCCCTCCGCCGGCATTACCCGGATCAGGTTTTGGGGCCGCCCCGAATTATCTCGAGAACTCATTCGGTGGGCAGTCCTTAGGGTATGATCTCAGCCTGTGTAAGTAAGGCACCCCTTGGGGAGGCAACCTTTACGGCGCCTCCTCCTATGTGAATAATTCGTTATCGGCGGCAAATGTAAACGGGCGACGGAAAAACGAAAGCCTTTGCGCCGATAGATGTGGCCCCGATATACCGTATATCAGCCCCGCGCAGGCTTGCATGGCCCCGATATACAGTATATCAGCCTCGCGCAGGCTTGCATGGCCTCGATATACAGTATATCAGCCCCGCGCAGGCTTGCATGGCTCCGATTTACCGTAAATCAGCCCCGCGCAGGCTTGCATGGCTCCGATTTACCGTAAATCAGCTCCGCGCAGGCTTGCATGGCCCCGATATACAGTAAATCAGCTCCGCGCAGGCTTGCATGGCTCCGATTTACCGTAAATCAGCTCCAAGCAGGCTTGCATGGCCCCGTCGAAGTCTTCGCCAGCATCAAGCAGGCTTGCATGGCCCTGTCGAAGTCTTCGCCAGCTTCATGCAGGCTTGCATGGCTCCGTCGAAGTCTTCGCCAGCGTCAAGCAGGCTTGCAGGGCCTCGTCGAAGTCTTCGCCAGCGTCAAGCAGGCTTGCTTCGATTTACCGTAAATCGGCCTCACAGGATTTCCCGGATCTCGTCGAGGGTGCGGACGGTGAACTGTGGGCTGAGGTCGCCGGGGAGCGGTAGGCCGGCGGGGTTGTACCAGAGGGCGTCGATACCGGAGCGGAGGGCGCCGGCGATGTCGGCCGCGTAGCTGTCGCCGATCATGAGCACCTCCGTGCGACGCGTCCGGGTGTGATGGAGGGCGTAGTCGAAAAAGACGGGGTTCGGCTTGCGGGCGCCGACCCGCTCGGAGAGGATCAGCCCACGGAAGTAGCGGGCTATCCCGGCGCGCTCCATCTTCAGGCTTTGCACCTCGTGAAAGCCGTTGGAGAGGACGAAGAGGCGGTACGAACGGCTGACGTGCTCGAGCAGCTCCGTGGCGCCGGGGATGAGCGTCGTGTGACGCGTGGTGCGCTCGTTGAGGTCACGGTTGAGGCGCATGGCCAGGCGGGTGTCACGGATGCCCATCGGACGGAGCACATGCAGCATGCGCTCTTGCAGCAGGGTCCGACGGTCGATCTCCTGGTTCTGATAGCGCTCCCAGAGTCGCTCGTTATAGGGAAGGTAAAGGGCATAAAAAGCCTCGAAGGAGGCAAAGTGTCGATCGAATTGATAGTCGACAAAAAGCTCTTCGAGGCATTTTTTATTGTCGTGGATGGTGTCCCACAACGTGTTGTCCAAGTCGATAAACAAGGACGTGTAGCGGCGCTCGGGGCTGGTCATCCGACCTCCACGACGAGGTACTTGCTCATGCTCCAGAACGATTTTGCGTTGACGATCTCGAGCGTCAGGTTGCCCTCGGCGTCCTTGACGAAGCGATACGAGTTCTCCGGGTGGCTGGAGCGTACGGTGGCCTTGCGGGCATAGAGCGGGATGGAGGTCACCTCGCGGGTGTCGATGGAGATGAAGTAGTCCTCGTTGAAGTTCTCCTTCGCCATCTTGGACTTCGAGAAGAGTCCGCCGCCGGTCAGGATGTTCTGATCCTTGAGCTCCTTCTTCGTGCCGAAGCAATAGTAGGCGCGGTGGAGCTGCTTATCCTGCTCGTTGATCTTCTTGGTTTGCTCGGCGCTGGTGGCGTTGAGGGTCTCCACGTTCTGGTTGAGGTTGGCCACGATGTCGTCCAGCTCCTTGATACGGATGTCCTTCTTGGCCAGCTCCTCTTGCAGGCTGGCTATCATCTCGGCCTTCTCGTTGAGCTCCTTGGAGATGCGGTCGATGGTCTTCTGTAAGGCCGACGACTGGATGTTGCTCTTCTTCAGTTTCTCCTGCAGGGCATTGAGCTGCTCGCGGTTGTTCTTGAGCGTCTCGGCGATGAGCTTCATGTTGTTCCTGATCTGCTCCTTCTTGTTGGCGTTCATCTCGCCGCTGGTGGGTTCGATCTTGAGATACTGCTCGGCGTCCTTGATGGACTGGATGTCGGTCTGGATGTCATTCAGGGTGGAGAGCATCTCGTTCAGCTCTTCGGTGCTCTTGGCCTTGTCAGCCTTCAACTCTTCATTCTCGCTCTTCAGCTTCTGATACTCTGAAGAGTTCTCTACGCAGGAGGCCGTCAGCAGGGCCGTGCTCAGGAGGAATAATACGATCCTTTTCATTGTTACAATATGGTTTTTAAGTAGATGAAACTGTGGATGGATGCCGGTCTTCAGACGTCTCGTCCGCGCCGGCCACCACTATAACAAACTCTCCCCGCGGATCGTTCACGGTAAAGTGCGGAATTATTTCGTCCACCCGTCCGCGGACGGTCTCCTCGAACCGTTTCGAGATCTCGCGCGATACGGACAGGCGACGCTCCGGGCCGAGCACTTCGGAGAGCTGATCGAGCGTCTTGCGGAGTCGGTGAGGCGACTCGTAGAGGATCACCGTGCGACGCTCCTCGCGCAGTGCCTCCAGGCGTGTCCGCCTACCCTTCTTGGGCGGCAAGAACCCCTCGAAGCAGAAGCGATCCGTCGGCAAACCAGACACTACCAAGGCCGGCACAAAGGCCGTGGCACCCGGCAGGCACTCCACCTCTACGCCCGCCGCCACACAGGCCCGGACGAGCAGGAATCCGGGATCGGAGATGGCCGGTGTGCCGGCGTCCGATACGAGTGCCATGTGCTCACCCGCCTGCATACGCTCCACGAGCTCCTCTGCCGTGCGATGCTCATTGAAGGCGTGGTGCGACTGGAGTCGGTTCTGTATCTCATAATGACGGAGCAGGACGAGCGTCGTACGCGTATCCTCGGCCAGGATCAGGTCGGCCTCACGGAGCACGCGCACGGCGCGATAGGTCATGTCCTCCAGGTTCCCCACCGGCGTGGGGACGATCGTGAGCTTACCCATCAGACGAAGCGTCGCTCGATGAACTTGAGGAAGTCCGTGGCCGTCTCGCCGTCAAAGTCCCACTGGACACGGGCGCGGAGCAGGTCGAGGGATTCGCTGTAGGAGTGGGCCTCGTTGAGCGCGCTCAGCGTGTCGTTCATGCGGGCCTCGTCGCGGTCGAAGAGCTCGCGGCAGAAGCGGAAGCGGTCGTTCAGCGTGAAGGCCTTGCGGAGGTCGGTCAGCTTCGTGCGCTCGATAGCGTCGTTGAGCGATGTGTCCGCGTGCGACAATGGGGCCGGGGCCATTTTGGGCACAGGGATGGGCGTCGGCTTGGGAGTGGTGTTTGCGGGCGCCTGCGGAGTTTGGCTTTGTACGGGGGTAGGCTCGGGTGTGGGCGCAGGGTCCGGTTGAGGCTCGGGCACCGGTGCAGGCATGGGTGTGGGCCGCATGATCGGCTCCTCTTCGTCAGCTTGTGGCGCTGGCGGAGGTGTGGGCGAGGCTTGCTCTGGAGTGGGTGCCTCGAAGGCGGGACGTGCCTTAGTCTCGAAGGCGCGGATCTGTTCGCGATGCTGGCGGAGTTGCCGGTCGAAGAGCTCGATTTGCCCGATCTCCATCTCGTGCAGGTCGACCTGCATCTTGCCCGTCAACTCGAAGGCGTGGCTGAAGAAAGAGACCGGATAGATCTCCGTGCCGCGAATGCTGGCCGTCAGCTGTGCCAGCTCGTCGATATGTTGGATCAGTTGATCCAGTCGTTCTTGGTTGCTCATAAGTCTATCGTTCGGAGGATGATGTGTAACTATAAAGAATGCCCATTGGAGCCGTGTCTTTGGGCGGACAAAAGTAGGCATAGCCCCCACCCCGGCCACTTTTCGAGGTTTGCAGAGCTGCGCGTCAAGGGAAAACGAGGCGCCAATACGGGCTATGCCTACTTTTGCGTCGTAAAGACGTATGAGAAATGCGCAAATTCGAGATTCTATTGATGGACGAAGCAAAGGATTTCATATCCAGCCTCCCCCAAGCTGCTGCATACAAGATTTATTACAACATGAAGCGCATAGCCAGTGGGGAGCGTAACAGCGAACTGTTCAAAAAGCTGGAAGGAGCGGAGATCTGGGAATTTCGCACACTCTACAATAAGACGAACTACCGAATATTCGCCTTTTGGGATACGGCGAATAACACGCTCATAGTAGCTACTCACGGTATCGTAAAGAAGACACAGAAGACACCTTCGAAAGAAATAGCGAAGGCTGAAGCAATCAGAATGGAGTATTTCAAAAACAAATCCGCCTTATGACACAAATGCATTTTACCACCTTGGACGACGCGCTGGACGAACACTTCGGCAAGCGGGGCACCTCCGAAAGGGACAAGTTCGAGGCCGATGTGGAAGCGGCTGTAAACGCTTACCGCATAGGAGAAGCCATACGCAACGAGCGGCTGAAGCAGAACCTCACACAGGAACAATTGGGCGAACGGATGGGCGTGAAAAAGGCGCAGATATCCCGCTTAGAGCGCGGATTGAGTGTTTCCGTCCCCACGTTAGGACGTGTTTTCAAAGCATTAGGTATCACCTCCGGTACACTCGATTTAGGTATGGCCGGAAAAGTTGTGCTATGGTGAGTAAAGGAATCTCCCCTCTTTATCCCTGACACGGACAAATGCTTCTACCATCAAATCCTCGGGTCGTACTTCTCTTTAGAGAAGGTATGATTCGAGGATTCTTTATCGCTTTACATTTGGGGCACTTATAATCAGAAAGGAGAACGAAACAATGAAGATCAATTTGGGGGTGAAGCCCTACCTCTTTCCTATGCCTGTGTTGATGATCGCCACGTACGGCGAGGACGACCGGGTGAACGTAATGAACATGGCTTGGGGCGGTATCTGCGACGACAACAAGGTGGCGCTCAACATCAGTGACACGCACAAGACGGCCGACAATCTGCGGGCGCGGCGTGCCTTTACCATCAGCGTGGCCAACCAGGATCACTTGGAAGCGGCCGACTACTTCGGTATGGTCACGGGCAACAAGGTGCCGGACAAGTTCGAGCGCACGGGGTTGCATGCAGTGCGGAGCGAACGGGTGGACGCACCCGTGGTGACGGAGTTTCCGCTGACCATCGAGTGTCGCGTGGTGGACATGAAGACGACGGACGGCACGATGCGCGTGGTCGGCGAGATCGTCAACGTACTGGCCGATGAGACTGTGCTCGACGAGCGGGGACGTGTCGACCCAACGCGCCTTAACGCCATCCTCTTCGATCCCTTCCAAAGCGGCTACTACGCCATCGGAGAAAAAGTGGGGCAGGCCTGGAAGAGCGGCGCGGTGATCTCAAAGAGGGACGCGGACGCATGAAACAAACGGAGGCTTCTGTGGTGCATACGCCGCAGGGCCTCCGATTCATTTATATACACCATAAAAACTACAGCGTAATGACAAACGAAGAATTGAAGCAAGGCGGAGCTTATCCGTCAGAGTGTACGACCGTGATCGTAGGCAGCCGCATGACGGCCGATGGGTCGATGATCCTGGCCCGGTCGGAGGATTGGAACATGTCCTTCGCCAAGAATCTGGAGATCTATGAGGATCGCGAAGAGGGACCGAAGGAGTTTGTGGCCCAAGACAGCGGCTTCCGCTGCGAATTGCCCCGCGAGGCGTTGGGTTACACCGCGCTCGCGCCCTGCCACCTGCGTGGCAGCTGGGGTAGCGCTGGGTATAACACGGCGGGCGTGGGTATGAGCGCCACGGAGAGCATCTTCAGCAGTGAGAAGGCGCTGGCCGTTGACCCGCTGGTGAAGGACGGTCTGGCTGAGAACTCGGTCTTCAACATCGTCCTGCCCTACATCCGTACGGCACGCGAGGGCGTCAGCCGTTTGGGCAGCCTGATCGAGCAGTATGGCATCTCTGAGGGCTTCGGCATCGGCTTCGTGGACGAGAGCGAGATATGGTACCTCGAGACGGCTTCGGGCCACCGGTGGCTGGCCTGCCGCATGCCCGAGGATATGTATTTCGTGACCGGCAATCAGAGCCGCTTCCGCACCTATGACCCGAACGACAAGGCCAACTATATGGCTTCGGCCGACCTCATCGAGTTCGCCGAGAAGCATGGCCTCTACGACCCCACCACGGGCCCCTTCGACTTCCACACGGCTTACATCCGCGACGTGAAGCTGGATACGACCTACAACTATCCGCGCGTCTGGGGACTTCAGGCCATGTTCAGCCCCGCGATCGAGAACGACGTGACGAAGAACACCTTCCCCGTCTTTGCCAAGGCCGAGCACCCGCTTTCCTTAGACGATCTGCGCCGCGCCTTCCGATTCCACTATCAGGGCACGGAGCACGACCCCTACCTGCACAACAACCCGAAGGAAAAGTATCGCCCCGTCTCCATCTTCCGCACCACGCAGACGCATATCCTACACGTGCGGCCGGAGCTGCCGCAGGCCATCGGCCGGGTGGACTATATGGCGATGGGCATGGCCGTACTGGGCGTCTTTCTGCCGCTCTATCAGGGTATCACTTCCTACCCCGAGGCGTACACGAAGGGCGGGCTCCGATCGGATGCTGATTCGGCCTATTGGAAGTTCCGCAAGGTGCAGACGCTGGGCATGGTGAACTATAACCGATACGCCCCGCTGATTCAGGAGACCTATGCCCGCTGGGAGGCCGAGACGACGCAGCGTCAGCGTGAGATGGAGGCGCAATACCTGGCCGTCTATGAGACGCAGCCCATCCACGCCCGCGAGTTGCTGCAGGCCTTCTCGGACAAGATGCTCCAGTCGGCCCTCGACGTGACGGATCGCCTCATTGAGGAGCTCTTCACCCGCTTGGCCGAGGACATCCAAGCCGAGTATCGCTTCGCTGGCGCGTGATGGAGCCGCTGAGCCGCGAGTAGCTCATCGATAAGCACGGGGGGCACGGACGCAAGGTCTGTGCCCCCCTTCTTTTTCGTGTCACGTCACCGCGCGGAGCCTTTCAGCGGGAAAGTGGGGCGGAAACGGAGGTAGACGCCGAAGGAGTAGCTGAGACGTGGGCCCTCGAAGTCGTAACGGCCGGCGGGGTCAGTGATCGGCGCAGCGAGGCGATGGAAGGCGTCGAAGTCGATGCCTAACGAACAGTCGCGGCTGAAGTGGCGCGTGTATTCGGCCCCGAAGCGGAGCATCTGCGGGCGGCGATAGACGGCGCCGTCGAGATAGGTGGAGATGACGCCGAAGTAGGGGTGACCGAAGAGCGACACGAAGCCGTCGCACTGCCAGTAGGCGGCGCGGAGGTAGAACGAGGGCGAGAGATCGGCGCGGAGGTCGAGGTAGCGGCCGTAGCCCCGCTTGACGGGCCAGAGGTTGCCGGCGTGTTGGTAATAGCCCGTGAGGGAGTATTCGAGCGCCAGTCGGCGGAGCACACCACGCCTAATGTGCCACTCGAGGCCCGCCCCAAGGGCGCCGTTGAGCATCGTTTGCACAGCCTGATCGCCACTGATGGTGTCTATCTCGCCGCCGCGATGCTGCGCCAGGCCCTGCGCCAGGGCGTAGAGATGGAGCGGAGCGTCGGGCGGGGTGATGTGGAGGCGGGAGGAGAGCCCGAAGGTGAAGGCCTCCTGGTGGGTGTCGAGTTTATAGATGAAGCTCTCCCAATTGAGCCAGACGTCGAGCTGGGCGTGGCGCGGGTGGTAGAGGATCTGGAGGCCCGCCTCGGGGTCGGCCGAGAGGTTCAGCTCGGGGTTGTAGAGCGGCTCGATGAGGCGGTGGTTGGCGCCGCCGTAGAGGTCGCCCAGGATGATATCCACTTGGGGCGAGAGGGCGGCGCGGGCGCGGAAGAAGGGCAGCAGATGGACGTGGTGGCACGACGATTCGCCGCGCCAGACCGCGATGTCATTATAGGCAAAGGCGGGGTATCGGTTGGCCCCCCAGAACCAAAGTGTGTGCAGACCGGCCTCGACCGTCACCCGCTCCGCCGGCCGATAGGCAGCCCGGACTTGGAGCCAAAAGCCGGGCAGGGTGTACCCCTTGGCAGCCAGGGTGGCGCTCTCCACATTGCGGAAGAAGCTGAGGTTGTCGAACTCGAGCGAGAGTCGGTGCAGGTCGTCCGACGGGCGTGTGGTGTCGGTCGTGAAGACTTGTTCGTTGATTTGGGCCCAGACGGACGGCGTGACGACCGTCAGCAGCAGGATCAGCCAGGCGGCTGGGCGCAGGATGTATAGACGCATAAAATCGAATAGGGGCGATGATTTTTCGGGCGGCAAACATAGGGCGCCGTGGAACTAAAATCTAACGGTGAAGAGCGAAAGGCTAAAAAATAGAGCCGCGCAGGGTGGCGGCGTGCTAAAGGCGGCGCCGTTTTGACCGCGCAGCTAAGAATGGTGAAAAACGGGCCGCCGTTTTGACCGCGCACCCAAGAACTGTGAAAAACAGGCCGCCTTTTTCACCGCGCAGCCCGGAACGGTGAAAAACAGACCGCCGTTTTCACCGCGCAGCTCGGAACGGTGAAAAACAGACCGCCGTTTTCACCGCGCAGCCCGGAATGGTGAAAAACAGACCGCCTTTTTGACCGCGCACCCAAGAACTGTGAAAAACAGGCCGCCTTTTTCACCGCGCACCCCGTCGGCCTTCAAAACGGGCCGCCTTTTGCAGGCCAACACCCCGTCGGGCTCCCAAACGGGCCGCCTTTTATAGGCCAACACCCCGTCGGCCTCCAAAACAGACCGCCTTTTGCAGGCCAACACCCCGTAGGGCTCCCAAACAGACCGCCTTTTGCAGGCCAACACCCCGTCGGCCTCCCAAACGGGCCGCCTTTTATAGGCCAACACCTCGTCGGCCTCCAAAACAGGCCGCCTTTTATAGGCCAACACCCCGTCGGGCCCCAAAACAGGCCGCCTTTTGCGGGCCAACACCCCGTCGGCCTCCAAAACGGGCCGCCTTTTGCAGGCCAACACCCTGTAGGCCTTCAAAAAGCAGGCTCTCTGCCTCGGTTCGGTTTCAGTCCGCCATCATCCGCCGCCACCGCATGTACCCGAAGATGGGCACGATGGTGTAGACGACATAGGTGACGGCCGTCGGCGTCATGCCCTTCCAGAAGTAGAGCGCGGCCGAGACGGCGTTGATCACCATCCAGACGCCCCACTGCTCGATGTATTTCTGCGCCAGCATCCACATCGCCAGGATACTTAGCGCCGTCGTGAAGGCGTCGCCCCAGGGCACGGGGCTGTCCGTGAAGCGCGAGAGTACGAGGTAGAGCACCGTCTGCAGCAGGATGTAGGCCGACGCCAGTCGGAGCCACGTCCCGCGCGGCGTCCGCCGGATCGCCACCTCCGCCTCCGAGGTCTCACGGCCGCGGCCGCGCTGCCAGCGATACCAGCCGTAGGCACTGGCGAAAAGGTAGTAGACGTTGACGCCCATATCGGCGTAGAACTTGTTGACGTAGTAGATATAGATGTAGAAGGCGGGGATCACCACGCCCACTGGCCAGAGCCAGATGCTGGCCCGGTATTCGAGCCAGAGGTAAAGCAGCATGATCCCCGCCGCTACGATCTCGATTGCGTCGTAGAACATAGAGAGAATAGAGGGTAGAGGGTGGAGGGTAGAGGGTAGATGGGGGGTTAGAATTTCAGCGTCAGCCGCGCCATGAAGTTGCGGGTGGCTTGGGCAAAATAGTTCAGCTGGTTCACACGCTTTCCGTCATTGATGAATGTGTCATAGATGTAGCCGCCCGACTCATACTCGGCGTTGAAGAGATTGCGGACGCTGACGTCGAGGGCGATCTCCTTCATGAAGCGCGGATGAAAAGCGTAGCCTACGCGCAAGTCACTGAGGAAGTAGGGATCGATGCTGCGCTCGAGGGCGGAGGTGTTGTCGAGGTACTGCCGCCCGACGTACGACGACATCAGCGCCGCAGTGAAGCCCCGCCAGTGGAAGTCGAAGGTGCTGCCGAAGGTCAGGTTGGGCGAGAAGGCAATATCCGTCGTGCCCAGCTCATTGACCGTCTGCGGCAGTTCTTTCCCACCCTGGTAGGTGTTGACGTACTCCGTGAAGTTGCGGATCTTGTTACTGCTCAGGGTTACGTTGCCGCTCCAGTCGAGCCACGGTGCGAGGCGTAGGCCACCGCTGAGCTCCACGCCCATGCGATAGCTGTCCTTGATGTTCGACGTGAGCGCCTCGCCAATCTCGGAGATCTTGCCTGTGAGCACGAGCTGGTTGTCGTAGTCCATATAGTAGAGGTTGGCGCCGAGGTGGAAGGCGCGGCCGGTGTATTCGTAGCCCGCCTCGTAGTCGTAGAGGGTCTCGTAGGTTGGCTGCGCCGTGGGCCCGTTCTCGGTGAAGTTCTTGCGATTCGGCTCGCGGTGTGCCACGGCGAACGAGGCATAGGCATGGTTGCCGCCGCGTTCGTAGGAGAGTCCCGCCTTGGGGTTGAAGAAGGAGAAGGTGCGGTGCACATCGATGTCGCCCGCCTTGTCGTCCGTGCCCGTGATGCTGTAGTTGATGCCGCGGTATTGCAAATCGGCATAGGCGCTGAGGGCGTTCGACAGCCGGTAGGAGGCCTTCAGGAACGTGTTGTAATCGAGCTTCTCGCCCCGGCTGCGGTAATACTCATAGTCGGGCCGCGGCATAGCCTCGACGGTCTTCATCCAGATGACGCGCCCGAAGTGATCGCCCGCGTAGTTGTTGATCGAGGCGCCCCAGACGGCCTGCAGTCGGTCGTGGGTGTAGGTCAGGCGGGCCAGCGCGCCGTAGAAGTCGTTCTGGAGCCACTTGCGCCGCACCAGGTCGGTACGCTTCTGCTCCACGCCATCGGCGCCCGTGAAGTTGGGCAGCTTGTAAGCCGCATACTTGGCGCCGGCCTTGTAATCTTCGTAATACCCGCGGCCGTCCGTGTAGTGCAGCGTCACGTTCAGGTTGAGGGCGTCCGTGAGGCGTTGCGTGGCCAGAAGGTGGTAATGGTGCTGCCAGTAGTTGTCCGTCTGGTTGTCGTAGAACTTTTTTTCGTTGCCCTCCTCATACTCGCCGCAGCTGTTGTATCGGCGATTGGTGCGCAGGCGGGCCGAGTCGACGCCGTTCCACGCCTGATAGCTCACCTCGCTGCTGCCGAAGGTCTGGAACTTGAGCATCGTGCCGCCGTTGTAGTAAGCCGCCGAAGCGTAATACGAACTCATGTTTGCCCGGGCACGCTCGATGTAGCCGTCCGTTTGCACGTTCGAGTAACGGGCGTCGAAGACGAAATGGTTGCCGATGAGTCCCGTTCCGCCGCGCACGGTGTGCGCAAAGGTGCCGAAACTACCCGCCGCAGACGAGGCCTCAAAGTATGGCTCTAACCGCGGACGCTGCGTTTGCATGGCCACCGTGGCACCGAAGGCCGCGGCACCGTTGGTCGACGTGCCCGCGCCGCGCTGGATCTGTATCGACTCGACCGACGAGGCGAAGTCGGGCATGTTGACCCAGAAAACGCTGTGGCTCTCCGAGTCGTTCACCGGCACACCGTCTACCGTGAAGTTGATGCGGCCCGCATCCGTGCCACGCACCCGCATGGAGACGTAGCCCACGCCGTTGCCACCGTCTGAGGTGACCACCACCGAGGGCGTCTGCGTGAAGAGGTAGGGCAACGATTGGCCCGTATTGTTCTCGCGCAGCTCAGCCGCCGAGACGTTGCGGAAGGCCACCGGCGTCTCTCGCCTGGCCTGTACGGCCGAGACAACTACCTCGTTCAGTTCATACACTTGCGTCGTATCCACGGTCGCTTGCTGCGCCGCGATCGACATGCTGCCGGACACGATCAGCAGTCCGGCCACTACATAGAAAATCTTCCTCATTTGATTGCATCAATTAAATGGGGGCGATTTACCGCACAATAAAAGAGATGAAAACCACCGTTGTCCCTCCGCCGGCATTACCCGGATCAGGTTTTGGGGCCGCCCCGAATTATCTCGAGAACTCATTCGGTGGGCAGTCCTTAGGGTATGATCTCAGCCTGTGTAAGTAAGGCACCCCTTGGGGAGGCAACCTTTACGGCGCCTCCTCCTATGTGAATAATTCGTTATCGGCGGCAAATGTAAACGGGCGACGGAAAAACGAAAGCCTTTGCGCCGATAGATGTGGCCCCGATATACCGTATATCAGCCCCGCGCAGGCTTGCATGGCCCCGATATACAGTATATCAGCCTCGCGCAGGCTTGCATGGCCTCGATATACAGTATATCAGCCCCGCGCAGGCTTGCATGGCTCCGATTTACCGTAAATCAGCCCCGCGCAGGCTTGCATGGCTCCGATTTACCGTAAATCAGCTCCGCGCAGGCTTGCATGGCCCCGATATACAGTAAATCAGCTCCGCGCAGGCTTGCATGGCTCCGATTTACCGTAAATCAGCTCCAAGCAGGCTTGCATGGCCCCGTCGAAGTCTTCGCCAGCATCAAGCAGGCTTGCATGGCCCTGTCGAAGTCTTCGCCAGCTTCATGCAGGCTTGCATGGCTCCGTCGAAGTCTTCGCCAGCGTCAAGCAGGCTTGCAGGGCCTCGTCGAAGTCTTCGCCAGCCCAAAGCAGGCTTGCAGGGCCTCGTCGAAGTCTTCGCCAGCGTCAAACGGGCATGGCTTTCGTATCCCGCGGGGCGATTGGAGGGGTGGTCAGTCGGGGGACAAGAAGGAGGATTGGGCGCAGGAATCTATCTTTGTCCACGCTTCAAACCAAAGAAGAAACAGATTTATGAACAATTCGATTTACCGATTCCCGAATCCGGGAAATGAGCCGGTCAAGACGTATGCTCCCGGCACGAGTGATAAAGCAGCCTTGAAGAAGGCTTTGTTGCAGCTGAGCGCTGAAGAATGGGACATCCCGCTGGTGATCGGCGGGAAGGAGATCCGCACGGGTCAGACGGACAAGGTGGTGATGCCGCATGACCACCGCCACGTGCTGGCTACCTACCACAAGGCGGGCGAAAAGGAAGTGCAGATGGCTATCGACGCGGCCATGAAGGCACACCACGACTGGTCGATGCTGCCGTGGGAGGAGCGCGCGATGGTGATGCTGCGTGCGGCTGAGCTTTTCGCCACGAAGTATCGCTACCTGCTCAACGCGGCCGTGATGCTCGGCCAGAGCAAGAACCCCTTTCAGGCCGAGATCGACGCCCCGTGCGAGCTGATCGACTTCCTGCGTTACAGCGCCTTCTATGCCGGGCAGATCTATGCCGACCAACCCTATTCGGAGAAGGGCATCATCAACCGCTTGGAGTATCGCGCTCTGGAGGGCTTCGTCTTCTCGCTGACGCCGTTCAACTTCACCTCTATCGCCTCGAACCTCAACATGGCGCCGGCTATGATGGGTAACGTGGCCGTGTGGAAACCCTCGACGACGGCTATCTATTCGAACTACCTGCTCATGAAGGTCTTCAAAGAGGCCGGTCTGCCGGACGGCGTGGTGAACTTCATCCCCGGCCAGGGCAGCACGGTTGGGCGCGTGATCTTGTCCAGCCCCGACTTTGCAGGCTTCCACTTCACCGGCTCCACGAACACCTTCAACACGCTCTGGTGTCAGATGGGCGAGAACCTGAAGAAGTACAAGTCGTATCCCAAAGTGGTGGGCGAGACGGGCGGCAAGAACTTCATCTTCGCCCATCCCTCGGCTCCGGCTGAAGACGTGGCAGCAGCCATCGTGCGCGGCGCCTTCGAGTATCAGGGCCAAAAGTGCTCCGCCGGATCGCGTGCCTACCTGCCCAAGTCGCTGTGGAAAGAGATCAAGGAGCGCGTGGGCGAGATGCTGAAGGAGATCAAGATGGGCGACGTGCAAGACTTCACGAACTTCATCAACGCCGTGATCGACGAGGCTTCGTTCGACAACATCATGGGCTACATCAACTATGCTCGTGAGGCGTCCGACGCAGAGATCCTCTTCGGCGGACGGGGTGACAAGTCGACGGGTTACTTCATTGAGCCGACCGTGATCCAGACGACGAACCCGATCTTCAAGACGATGACTGAAGAGATCTTCGGCCCGGTGATCACCATCTACGTCTATGACGACGAGAAGTATGAGGAGACGCTCGACGTCTGCGATCGCACTTCGCCTTACGGCCTGACGGGCTCCATCTTCGCCTGCGACCGTTACGCCATCGAGACGGCTTTCCGCAAGCTGCGCTATGCGGCGGGCAACTTCTACGTGAACGACAAGCCGACGGGAGCCGTCATCGCACAGCAACCATTCGGTGGTTCGCGTGCCTCGGGTACGAACGACAAGGCGGGTGGCCCGCTGAACTTGATCCGCTGGACGAACCCGCGTTGCATCAAGGAGACGTTCGTTCCGCCGGTGCATTACGGTTATCCGTTCCTGGCCGAAAAGTAAGGTCGCTGCAAAGCTGGCTGGCGTCCCTGACGCCTTGATTTTCTTTTGCTTCTTTTCTTGCATCAAGGCAAGAAAAGAAACTCCCTCAAGAGAAAAGGCAAGGCCATAAACAAGGAAATCCCGGAAGCGCTCTTTTGATAGAAGCACTCCCGGGATTCTTTTTTCCCCGAGCTTGGAGTTTTTACCCCACGTCCTTCATTGGGCGGGGGCGACGTGTATCCGTAAAGCTCAACCCAAATAAGTTTTCAGCAGCTTGCTGCGTGTACCCTGCCGTAAGCGTCGGATGGCTTTCTCCTTGATCTGGCGGACGCGCTCGCGAGTGAGCCCGAATTTATCGCCGATCTCTTCCAGTGTGACTTCTTGGCAGCCGATGCCGAAGAACATCTTAATGATGTCGCTCTCGCGCTCGGTGAGTGTAGCAAGTGCTCTGTCGATTTCCCTCGACAGCGATTCGTACATCAATGTCCCATCCGTGTTGGGGGTGTCCTCGTTGACAAGCACATCGAGCAGGCTGTTGTCCTCGCCTTCGACGAAGGGGGCGTCCACCGAGACGTGTCGGCCGGAGACCTTGAGGGTGTCCGTGATCTTGTCCACGGGGATGTCCAACTCTTCGGCCAGCTCTTCGGCCGACGGGCGACGCTCATTCTCCTGCTCAAAGCGGGAAAGCACCTTGCCGATCTTGTTGAGCGACCCGACCTGATTGAGCGGCAAGCGCACGATACGCGACTGCTCGGCCAGGGCCTGCAAGATGGATTGGCGGATCCACCACACGGCGTAAGAGATGAACTTGAACCCGCGTGTCTCGTCGAATTTCTCGGCGGCTTTGATCAGTCCTAGATTGCCCTCGTTGATGAGGTCAGGCAGGCTCAGGCCTTGGTTCTGGTACTGCTTAGCCACGGAAACGACGAAGCGCAGGTTGGCTTTGGTGAGCTTCTCCAGCGCTTTGCGGTCGCCTTTCTTGATGGCTTGTGCAAGTTCGACTTCTTCCTCGACGGTGATCAGGTCTTCGCGGCCGATCTCCTGGAGGTATTTGTCTAACGATGCACTCTCACGATTGGTGATTGACTTGGTAATCTTTAATTGTCTCATTCGATAAGATGATGATATATATCAATGGAATACAGGGCGCAAAGATAGGGCGAGGCGCTGCATCTTTACGCATAGGCGCTATGCTGCGGCGTCTCGCCCATCGGTTTACTCCGACAGATTGATGGCGTAGAACTGCGTGCGACCGTTCGGGTAGAAGCCTTTGATGAAGAGGCCTTGCTCCTCGGATGAGCCTTTCTGCACACGCTCCACGATCTGGAAGAGGTCTTCGGGTGAAGTGATGCGCTGGTCGTTCACCACCATGATGATGAAGCCCTTGCGGATGCCAGCCTCCTGCACCTTGCCGCGGCTGATACCGTTGACCTCGATGCCATAACTAACACCGTACTCGCGTTTTTGTTCGTCGCTGAGGGCGCGGAAGGCGGCTCCGAGTACCTCCGACGCATCGCCATTCTTCTTCACCACCGCCGTGCTGCCTTGCGAGTTGCGCAGCTCCACGGTGAAGGTCTTCTTCGATCCGTAGCGATCCACGTCGAGCTTCACCTTGTCGCCCGGGCGGAACTTGCCGATTTGCTCCTGCAACGCATTGCCCGAGCGAACACGCACCCCATTGACGGCCGTGATGACGTCGCCCACCTCCAGGCCGGCTGTCTTCGCCGAGCTGTGCTGGCCGAACTCAGCCACATAGGCGCCCTCAAGCTCCTTGACCTTCTTGTCTTGCGAGGCTGCGGCTTCCGCATTCTGAATCGATATGCCTAAGACGGCACGCTGCACGGCGCCATACTGCTTGAGGTCGCTGACCACCTTGCCCGCAATGCTGATGGGCACGGCGAAGGAGTAGCCAGCGAAGTTGCCCGTCTCGGAATAAATAGCCGTGTTGATGCCTACCAGCTCTCCGCGCGTGTTGACGAGTGCGCCGCCGCTGTTGCCCGGGTTTACGGCCGCGTCGGTCTGGATGAACGACTCGATCTTGTTGCGATCCGAGCCGCCGGACATGATGCCGCGGCCCTTGGCGCTGACGATGCCCGCGGTGACGGTTGAGTTCAGGTTAAACGGGTTACCGACGGCCAAGACCCATTCGCCCACCTTGAGCTGCTCGGAGTCGCCGAAGGGGAGCGTCTTGAGGTCCTTCGCCTCGATCTTGATCAGGGCGATGTCCGTGCTGGGATCGGTGCCGATGATCTTGGCGGGGAACTTACGATTGTCGTTGAGCGTCACCTCCAGCTCGTCGGAGTTCTCGACCACGTGGTTGTTCGTTACGATATAGCCGTCGGTGGAGATGATCACGCCCGAGCCCGACCCGACGCGCGGCTGCGGTGTGCGCTGCTGAAATCCGCCGCCGTTGCCGAAGAAGAACTCGAAGGGGTCGAAGATGTCGCCGCCGCGCTGCATGCGTGTGTCCACCTTGGTGGTGGCTTTGATGTGCACCACGGCGTGCACGGCCATGTCGGCGGCGTAGGTAAAGTCGGTGCGTTCGGCGGGCGCGGCCTCATAGCCCGTCAGGTGCACCGGCTGTTTGAACACATCGTTGTCGCCCACCATGGCGCGCACGTCGGCGTTGCGGTGAGCCATATACGTGACGGCGCCCAGGGCCGACACGAAGCTGATCGCCGCTACGAGGGCGACCGCCAATCCTTTTTTCCACATTGCATTCATTGTTTCGATCTTTAATTGATTAGAGATTAGATGCGGTCTGAAAACTCAAAAAGGGTGCAATTATTCTTTGCTCCGCTGCGCTTTCGGCACTTTTAACCAGCTACTTTTCAGACTTAACCGGGCTTAACGGCCACCGTCCGGCTCCCTCGTCCCGGACCTGACAGGGCGGCAGAAATGGCAATGCAATCGGGCCGCCCGAAAACCCTTTCGGCTCATTTCCTTGAGGAAATCGCTCGCCACAAACTTTTTCGGCCCATTTCCTTGAGGAAATCGCTCGCCACAAAACTTTTTCGGCTCATTTCCTCAGGAAATCGCTGGGATGGTCTTCCACTCATTTCCTCAGGAAATAGACTACAGGGGTGCGGCTGATGGCCTCAGACAATGAGAGTTACACGAAAATTTCCGCTCCGCTTGCATCTGTCTTTTGCTCGCCAAAACCCCGCTCCCGGCGCGTTTTCCGCGCGTCGCTAAAAGGTCGTGAGGACCGTGAGGAGAAGCGTGAACGGCCGCAGGCGATAGGTCTGCTCGACGGACATTAGATCCGTGTAGGAGGTGTAGGCAAACGTGCGATAATCGAGCAGGTTTTGCGCCGTCAGTCGGAAGGTGAAGAGCCGTGAGAGGCGCCAAGCGATGCGAGCGTCCAGCAGGTAGATGTGCTTGCCGGAGCCGGCGAGGGTGTGGTAATCATGATGCCCGGAGGCGGTGAAGCTCAGCGCGGAGAGCGGCGTGAGGGTGGCCGAAAGTTGCTGGTGCAGGGTGCGGGTGGTCTGCCGATCGGCGTGATCCGGGCGGTAGATATAGTCGGAAAGGTCGGCGGTGTAATCCAGATCGAGCCAGGAACGGGGCGAGGCGTAGACGTGCAGGGCCAGCTGACGCATGGAGCTTGTGAACCGTCGCAAGTGACCGCTCTGCATGAGTTGCGACTGGCTGGACGAGATGCTGCCGTTCAGGGTCACGCCACCGCGAATGGCGGGGATCATATAGCTGAGGCTGGCGGCCACGTAGTCCGAGAGATTGAGGTGGGGGCGATGCACGAAGCCGGACGTGATGTAGATCTCGCCAAAGTCCTGCGTGGGCATCAGTCGGCTGTGTTGCCACATGCGGGTGCAAATGAGGTTGCCGAAAAGGCCGTGAAGGATGTTTTTGTAACGGATCATGGCGCTCACGGTCGTCATCTCCGCACGGCTGTAGGCCGTCGTGCCAGTCTGTAGGTAGGGATACGACGCGACGAGGGGGGCGGAGAAAAACGCAGAGGGATCCTCGGGCTGGCTTTGCCATGAGCCGCTGAGCGAGGTCGTGACGTGGCGACCGAAGATGCGGACGACGGATGCCGTGGGCGAAAGATGCAGCCGACGGTCGATGTAGGAGCGGTCGGCAAGGCGGTCGATGTAGTCGCTGTGGCGGAAGTCGGCCGGGATGGAGAGCCCGAATTTCCAGGCCGTGAGGCCGATGTTGAGCGAAGGGGTGAGGCGGAGTGAGGCCGTGCGATAGCAGAAGTCGTTGCGCGCCGAGTCACCAGGGATGACCCCCAAGAGGTCGCTTTGGAAGGCGCTCTGATCGTAGGAGAATCCCTCCTCGAGCGAGAGGGTGGCTCGGCCGAAGCCGATCATTTGCGAGGTAGATGTCTGCGCGCGGAAAGCTGAGGCACCGATCCGCTCACCCATTTCGGCCTCAGCACGTCGGATGTCGAGACGTTGAGGCAGCCGGCTCCATTCGATGGCGGACTTGATGCCGACCACTCTTCGTCCGCGGCGAAAAAGGACGTAGAGATCGTTGCGGAGATAAGCGCCGTCCACCTGCCCGTCGGCCACATTCGAGTAAGTCCCGACGGCGTCCGTATGGCCGGAGGAGCGTCGGATATCGGAAGTCAATACGTTGCTGAGGTACATCCGACGGGTGTTCGCCTCGAGGCGGACGGAGGGCGAAGCGCCGTGGAGGCGTCGCCGCCCGCTCTGGCGCGTTGTCAACTCGCGCGTCTGCCCGTCGTCAAGGTAGTAACGGCGTGTCTCGGCCGCGTCGCTCTCCGTCTCAGCTCCAAACAGCTCCATGCACGGAGTGAGGGTGAACGATCTCCCCATGTCCCATTGGTTGTTGAGGCTCAGTCGGTGCGAGCGGTTGAAGAGCGTCCTGCTACGCTCCAAGTAGGGATTGTCAGCGCTCGGCAAAGCGATCACCTCACGCGCCGATCCGCCTCCCGACGTGCCTCCGCCTACCACATCGCGCCCCGTGTTATTGCCCTTATACGTGTTCATCGTCTTCACCTTTTGGGCGAAACGCATGGCGCTTGCGTCCACCTGCCACAGACGCGGCACTCCGCCGCCGGCTTCGACCACTCCCACCCATCGGTTCTTGGCCTTCTCTTTCAGCGTGACATTGACGGCCGTTTGGTCGGAGAAGAGCAAGTCCTCAAACAATTTGATCGGCTGATGATGTTCGATCACCTCCACACGCCCCACGTCCTCGTGTTTGATGCTGCGTATGGCTGTGGTATAGTTGCCTGTCATCATGTCCGACCCGTCGATGTAGAAATTGCTGATCTCGCGCCCGGCGTACTTGATGCGTCCGTCGGCAGAGATGTGGAAGCCCGGCATGCGCTTGATCACATCGGCCAGCGTGATGTCGTTCTCGCGGGCGAAGGATGAGGCGAGGTAACGCGTCGTGTCGCCGGCGCCACTGATGGGTGTGGCGCGCACCTTCACCTCTTTCAGCATGACGGACGCCTCAGCCAAGACGAATGCGTATTCGCTACGATCCGGCGTCAAGAGCACCTTTTGAGCCGTATAGCCCATCATGCGAGCATGAATAAATCGCGAGCCCTGCGCCGCTTCGGCCACCTTCAACGCGAAGTGTCCCTCAGCATCGGCCACGGCGTAAGCCAACACATGATCGTCGGCCTCAGTCGTGATCGTGACCAGCGCCCCCGGCAGACTTCCCGTGGCGCATTTTACCGTACCCGTGATCTCACGCACCTGCCCCGCGACCCTGAACAGCGAAACAGAGAGCAAGAATAGTATCGAAAGAAGCATCCTCATGGCGTCGCCTCCTACTTTTTATAGTCCCGCTCGAGCAGGTCATAGCGCGCCGTCTCACCGGATGCCCCGGCCATCGTTCCGCCCGGTGCGTTGGCTTGTATGTAGCGCGCTAAGCCAATCTGCGCGCTTTTGGCCTGCGTACGGAGAAATGTGATCCGGTCGGTGCGCACATATTGCCGTTCGTCGTACGTGATGTATTCGATCGGCTCACGCACAAAGTCCAGTCTGGACAGGTCGAAGGTGTAATGTCCGCTTACGTCGCGCGCACTCATGATCAATCCCGGCAGTCCGGTCAACTTCCACGGCCCGGCGCTGACCGGAATCTCGGGGGCGTACCACGCCTCATAGTCACGCCCGCGATAGTTGCAGACGGCCTTTCGGCAGGTGTATCCGAGGATCTGCCTCACGGAGTCCGTCACGAGCATCCATTGCTGCGGCTCGGCATCATCCTCGTAGACGTAATAATCAAGAAAGACGGCGTCCTGCACCGTGCGGCGGTTAGCCGGATACCCGGTATAAATGACCAGCGCGTCCACTCGGCTCAGCAGCGGCATCCCCGAATAGTCGCCACTTAAGGCACCCCGCTCTATTTCGGCCTCCATTTGGCTCATGTAGTTGGCAAATACCTTAGGGTCGGTGCGTATTCGTTCGTAGCGATCGGTCATCAGTTCGTAGTATTTGGAGGCCTTCCGCCCGATTTGAAGAACGAAGCGGCCTCCCATCAGCGTGCCATTTTCGAGCTGCGTTGTATCCAAATAATAGAGGGTTTTGTATTCGCAGGTAAGGAGCGTTGTATCGATCACAACGGGCGACTTTTGCGCGTGCCCCTGCGCCGCGGCTGCCAGCCATCCGCAGAGGAGCAGGAGGATGGGAGAGATAGATCGGTTCGGTGTCATTAGGTGAGGTGTTCGTGTGACTCTCATGAAAGGGGGAAATAAAAAAGCGGGATCGACCGCTCCCGAGGGAGTAACGGCCGATCTCGCACATTGCATTCAGAATAGTTCCGTCGCCATGCCAGAGGCTGGGCGGCGGGGGGCATTATACCGGTTCGAAGTCTTCCTTACCGACACCGCAGAGGGGGCAAACCCAATCGTCGGGGATCTCTTCAAACGCCGTTCCCGGGTCGATTCCGCCGTCCGGATCGCCTACCTCGGGATCATAAATGTAGTCGCATACGGTACATCTGTACTTTCTCATTTCCTTCTTGATTTTTAATTAGACGGGGCAAAGATAGACCGGAAAACCTGTACTCCTTTCAGATCTTCCAGCCGAGAGCGATCTTCAAGTCCTCCCTCCTTCAAAAATGGGAAGGGGAGATGTACACCCTTTCCTTACTTGTACAGGTATCGCTTGATGCTCTGCTTGGGCGTCTTCTCGAAGGGCTCATCGCGAAGCTCGACGGCGGAGACGTTGCAGTACTTGGGGATGCGACTGTTGAGCTGACGCAGGTTGTCGGTCATGGTGGCCTGAAGAGCAGCGGCGTCGAGGCCGTCCTTCTCGGCGCGGTCGCGGTCGGGGAGGATGAGGGCGACGAGCCCCTCGGGGCGTTGCACGATGAGCGACTCGGTGACGTAGGGCAAGGTGCCGAGGATGCTTTCGATCTCCTCGGGGTAGATGTTCTGACCGTTGGAGCTAAGGATCATCGTCTTGCTGCGGCCGCGGATGAAGATGAATCCGTCACGGTCGATCACGCCCAGATCGCCCGTCTTGAGCCATCCGTCGGGCGTCATGGCGGCGGCCGTAGCGTCCGGATTCTTGTAGTAACCGAGCATGACGTTCATGCTGCGCACTTGGATCTCGCCGGCGGTGTTCTCCGGATCGGGTGAGTCGATGCGCACCTCCATGCGGTCGACCGCGCGGCCGACAGAACCGGGGCGATACGTCTTCCAGTATTCGTAAGAGATAAGCGGACCGCACTCGGTCATGCCGTAGCCTACGGTATAGCGGAAGCCGATGCGATGCAGGAACTGTTCGACCTCCTTATTGATGGCCGCGCCACCGATGACGATCTCGGAGAAGTCGCTACCGAAGGCCGCGCTGAGGGCCTTGCAGATGCGTCGGTCGATGAGGCGACCGATGCCGGGCAGGCTGCGCAGGAGGCGTGTCGTGGGTTTGTTGATCTCGGGGAAGATGCGTGTGCGGACGATCTTTTCGATGATCAGGGGCACGGCGATGATGAGTCGCGGGCGGACGGCGGTAAAGGTGTCAATGACCACCTTGGGGTTGGGTACGCGCGGCAGGAAGTGGATGTGGCAACCCTTGTTGATGCCATTCATAATCTCGAAGGCTAGGCCATACATGTGGGCCATGGGGAGCATGCAGACGAAGTGATCGCCGGCCTTGATGAAGCTCAGATGGTCGGCCGCGAAGCGCGTGTTGCTCCAGAGGCTGCGGTAGGGCAGCATGACGCCTTTGGAGTATCCCGTGGTGCCGGAGGTGTAGTTAAGAATGGCCATCTCGTCAGGCTGCTCGATGTGCACATGCAGGCTGTCGGCCGTGAAGAGGGGGGAGTAACGTTCGGCGAAGTCCGTTTCGAGGCGTTCGCGGAGGCGGTCAATGCCCGGGTGGCGACTGAGGACCACGCTCCAGTCCTCCAAGAGGAGGGCGGCCGTGAGGTCGGGCATGGCGTCGGCCGAGAGCTTCTCCCAGCTGGCGGAGGCGGCCAGCAGGACTTTCGACTCGGAGTGGCAGACGATGTGATGCACATTCTCGGGATGGAAGTCGTGGAGGATGGGCGTAGCCACGGCACCATAGGTAAGGATGCCGAAGAAGGCGATGACCCAGCGCGAGGAGTTGCGTCCGATGAGGGCCACGCGATCGCCCTTACGTACGCCGGCATGTTCGAGCAGGAGGTGTAGGCGCGCCATTTCGGCGGCCATGTCTTTGTAGTAGTAGGTCACACCCTGATGGTCGGTGAGTGCGGGAAAATCCCAGTGGGCCTTGATGCTGTCTTCAATAAGCCCTAAGAAGCGATCCTGATTGTTCATAAGTCTTGCTGTTTTGTTCTTTATAGGCGACAAAAGTAGGCCGAATCAGAGAGGGCGGGCGGGGGAGGATTATAGGAGCGTATGCGCGTGCACCCTTGTATAGTCTGCTGAGAGGAGAAGTCAATTGGGGCCTATATTCCAATGATCCGTCTCATGCCTGCTTCTATCCGCATGATGGCTTCATCCATTGAGAGGGCACGATCGAAGTCTTCCGGAAGTCGATCCTCACCCGGAGCGACGAAAGATTCATGGTGCCTACTGCGGACGAGGGCCACTTCCTGCTTTGTGCGATCTACAGACCTCGTCTTGTTGTCGCGTAATTCCGTTGAACTGATTGTATGCATTGTATCTGTCGTTTATAGGCGACAAAAGTAGGCCAACACCCCGTCGGCCCCCAAAACGGGCCGCCTTTTGCAGGCCAACACCCCGTCGGCCCCCAAAACGCGCCGCCTTTTATAGGCCAACACCCTGTCGGTGCCCAAAACGGGCCGCCTTTTATAGGCCAACACCCCGTCGAGGTCAAAAACGCGCCGCCTTTTGCAGGCCAACACCCCGTCGGCCCCCCAAACGGGCCGCCTTTTGCAGGCCAACACCCCGTCGGTGCCCGAAACGGGCCGCCTTTTGCAGGCCAACACCCCGTCGGCCCCCAAAACGGGCCGCCTTTTGC
>ERZ773077.160-NODE-160-length-50475-cov-5.877211_pt1 | contig 50475 bp, 40 predicted proteins | sample MGYA00580612_ERZ773077 | MGnify/ENA primary metagenome ERZ773077 (study PRJEB29015, sample SAMEA2737971) | human oral metagenome | biome: human oral; feature: human-associated habitat; material: dental | place: China | collected 2021 ...
ATTATCTTTCTTTCCTTGCACAAACTAAAGGGGCTACGACTAAGGAGAAGTTGGCCAATTTTGCCGAAGTATCCCTTGTTCTGGCGAACGGACAGCTGTATGATCACAAGGGGAAGATACAGACCGTTACAGGACAGATAGACCCTACCACAGGCTCTATCCAGATTCGTGCAACCTTCCCTAACCCTGACCGCTTGCTTACCAACGGAAATAGTGGTACGATCCTTATCCCTCAGACCTTTGATAAGTCCTTAGTGATTCCTGAAGTAGCAGTGTTCGAACAGCAAGGAAAGATATTTGCCTACAAGGTAGAAGATAATACCATCAAGCAAACCGTGGTAACCCTCAAGAACCGTGCCGATAACTTGGCAGTGGTGGAGACAGGCCTCAAGGCAGGTGATGTAATTATCGTACAAGGACTCAATGGGGTGCGTACGGGTGATAAGGTAACCCCTCAACCTGTTTCTATGGATAGCATCGTTAAGGCTATACAGCCGATATTCTAATGAGTCAATGAGTCAATGAGCCAATTAGCCGATTAGCTAATTACTCAATGAGCCAATTGACAAATCGACAAATCGACAAATTGACAAATTGACAAATTGACAAATCGACAAATTAGCAAATTTCCCAATTTCTCTTCACAAACTCCGATAGTTCCTTTCCTTTTAGCAATCCTTGTGAAAGGCGTGCCAAATCGAAGGCTTGCTTAATGAGCTTTTCTTTAGCGGCTTCATCAGCAGCGGCAAGTATAGCATCGGCTAACGGAGCGTTGGCGTTTACCACCACGTGGTACATCTCTGGGAAAGCTCCAAACATACCGCCACCACCAGTAGCACTCATCTCTTTCATACGGCGCATAAACTCTGGCTGATTGATAACAAACGGTGTGTCATCACTGTCTAAATCTTCTATTTGCACCATATATCCTTCTTTAGGAAGTACCTTTTCAATATCTGCTTTTAGTGTGTTTTTCTCCTCTTCACTGTGTTTAGCAAGGACAGGCTCATCTTTCTGTATTAGTTTAGAAAGCGGAGCTGCATCTACACGTGCAAAGGTCAGTTTTTCGTTCTTTTCTTCTAACTTCTGAATCAGATGCGATACTATCGGACTGTCTAATAGCAGTACTTGGTAACCTTTAGCTTTTGCTTCTTCTATAGCGGTGTATTGTTGCTCTTTGTTTTGAGCGTATAGCACTACTAAAGTATCATTTTTGTCAGTTTGATTTGCTTTGATAGCTTCTTTTAGCTCGCTAAGAGTGTAATACTGCCCATCAGTAGTAGGGTAAAGTACGAAATCATTAGCTTTTTCATAGAATTTCTCATCGGTAAGCATACCGTACTCTAATACTATCTTGATATCATTCCACTTGTTTTGGAAGTCCTCGCGATTGTTGGTAAAGAGCGATTTAAGCTTATCGGCTACCTTACGAGTAATGTATGACGAAATTTTCTTTACGTTACCGTCAGCTTGTAGATAAGAACGCGATACGTTTAGCGGAATATCAGGCGAGTCAATCACCCCTTTAAGCATAGTGAGGAACTCTGGCACAATACCCTCTACATTGTCCGTTACGAATACCTGATTTTGGTATAGCTGTATCCGGTCTTTCTGCAATTGCATATCGTTAGACAGCTTAGGGAAGTACAATATACCCGTTAGGTGGAACGGATAATCTACATTTAGATGAATGTGGAATAGCGGTTCTTCAAACTGGGTAGGGTACAATTCGTGATAGAATTGCTTGTAATCCTCATCGCTGAGGTCTGCTGGTTGTTTTGTCCACGCAGGGGTAGGGTTATTGATGATGTTATCCTCAGTGCGATATTCTGTTTTATAGTCGTCAGGGGCGTTTTCAGGGCGGGGTAGGGGTACTTGTTTAGTGCCGAACTTAATAGGTACAGGCATAAACTTGTTGTACTTGCGCAATAGTTGTTCTATGCGATACTCTCCTAAAAACTCAAGCGACTCATCGTTGAGGTGCAGTATAATCTCCGTACCGCGTTCGCTGCGTAGGTCTGTTTCCTCTAAAGTAAATTCCGGACTGCCATCGCATACCCAGCGCACAGCAGGAGCATCGGTGTATGATTTCGTGATGATTTCCACCTCATTAGCTACCATAAAAGCCGAATAAAAACCGAGCCCAAAATGACCAATCACGCCGCTGTCTTTAGCAGTGTCTTTATATTTAGCCAAGAACTCTTCCGCCCCCGAAAAAGCTATCTGGTTGATGTATTTCTCTACCTCTTCAGCCGTCATACCGATACCTTGGTCGCTGATGTGTAGGGTTTTATTATCTTTATCAACTTTTACTTCTATGATAGGGTTGCCGTATTCAACCTTAGCCTCGCCTATGCTGGTGAGGTGTTTTAGTTTAAGGGTAGCATCGGTAGCGTTAGAGATAAGCTCTCGCAAAAAGATTTCGTGGTCGCTATACAAGAATTTCTTGATAAGCGGAAAGATGTTTTCTACAGAAACGTTAATATTTCCTTTCATATATTCAATCAATTTTAGTTTTTTTGGATATTCCTATAGCTAAAAGAGTACCAAACTAAAAACAACTGACAAAATGGCAGTTTTTTTTTTCTCTTATGCTCAACTTTCCACAATAACCTATATCTCCCCCATTTTTCCCAGCCCTCCCAATTTTCCCAGCCCTCCCACTCCTATGAGAAATTTTTTCTCCTATACTTTTCCCTTTAGGTTGGATATATCTACCCTTTAGGAAGACCTTAGGATCATCAAAAAAATTCTTTTTTTTCTTGTTTATTCGGAAAATTTTTGTACATTTGTAGCGTGTACTTAAAAATGCTAAGATTATGAAAAATAAAGTACGATGGTTAATATTTTGTTTGCTATGGCTTTCAGGGGTGGCGCAGGCGCAACTCAAATTTGTTAGCGGAGTAGTCAAAGAGGCTGACGGTACGCCTTTAATGGGGGTATCGGTAGTAGTAAGAGGCACTGCCTCTGCAAAAGGAGTAATTACTGATGTAGATGGTAAGTACCAGCTAAAAGTGCTTGCAGGTAGTACCTTAGATTTCAGTACGATAGGCTTCCGAAGTGTGAGTAAACTAGTGCCTAAAATCAATGCTGCTGAAATTACGATGAATGTAGTGCTACCAGTACCAGAAGAAGAAATATGTTTTTACCCAGCACCTCCTGAAGAAAAAATGATAGCATTAGGTATAGAAAAAACTAGTAATATACCTTATAAAATAGAGGCTTTCACTCAGAAGTACATCAGTCAAGGGCAAAGCGATAATGCCCTAAGCTCTTTAGACGGAATGGTCGCGGGACTCAATGTACAGCGCACTGCCTTAGGGGTGGGCGAGCGTAGGGTGACGATGCGCGGCATGCGTTCGTTGTTTTCAGATAATAATGTGCTCTACGTTATAGACGGAGTGCCATACGACCAGCCTTCAGATCTCAATCCAGAAGACATAAAAGAGGTGCGGGTACTTATGGGCGCTTCAGCTTCAGCACTCTATGGTGCATCGGCTGCTAACGGAGTGGTGCTTATACAAACCCAAAAACCTCAAAACCGAGATATTAGAGTGCGTTTATCATCTTCTCTTCAGTTTGAAAATGCGTATGATTTGCCCCAAATGCAAAACACTTATGGCAATGAGGCAGGGCAATACACCTCGTGGGGGCGCAAGCTCAGTACCCCTTCGTCTTTCAATGCCAAAGATTTCTTCCGAACAGGCTATCAGGCTATGACGGCAGTCAATCTGTCAGGCGGTAGTAGCACTAATCGTACTTATGCTTCGGTGGGGTCATTGCAGACTAAGGGGATAGTACCCAATACGGCATACAATCGCTATAATATATGGGTGCGCAACGTTAGCGAGTTGCTTAATGAAGATATAGTATTAGACCTCACAGGGGGCTATACCCACCAGTTTCAGCGCAACCAAGTGGGGCACGGCATCGCTTCCAACCCTATTGCGGGACTTTATCTTTACCCCAGAGGCGAAAACTTTGCCCAAGAGCGTTATTTTGAGCGTTATGACCCCGCAGCGGGCTACGCTAAACAATATTGGTATGCGGGGTCAGGCACAGCCGATACGCCTGCTGATATGGGCGAAAATATACAAAACCCCTATTGGGTAGCCTATCGCAATGTGCGTCCTGAGAGCAAAGATCGCTATTTTTTGTTGAGCAAATTGTTTTTTAATATCGGTAACAGATGGTCACTTACCACCCGTTTTAGCTTAGATAATAGCTACTATAAGCGCGAGGACAGGCGTTATGCTTCTACCTTACCAGCTTATGCAGGCGAAAATGGCTATTATGCCTCAGAGAAAGAGAGTACCCAACAGCAATATGCCGATGCCATACTCAAATATGTAAGTACGATATACGGACATTTACAGTTTACTACCTATGCAGGGGCTATCTATCAGGCTACGGCACAAAACAGAGAGGGGTATGGAGGCAATCTGCTTTCTCCTAATAAGTTTAATCTAGCAAATATAACTCCTTCACAACTGAGGGTACTCCCTAACCATCTCGATTATCAGCAGAAGAATGGGGCTGCCTTTCTTTTGGCTGAAGTCTGGTGGAAGTATTTACAGCTAACCGCTTCAGGGCGAGCAGACTTCTCATTATCTCATCCTTATGCTAGTAGCAAAGCCATTATAAGTCCATCAGTAGGTTTGTCTACCAGTTTGCTCAAAATGTTCGACTTAGATATTAAGTATTTGCTAAATGCCAAGGTATGGGCATTTTACACTGAAGTAGCAGCCACTCTTCGCTATAAAGGTTGGAATGAACGCATCTTCCTCCCCGAAAAACTACAGCCTGAACGCACCCGCTCTTACGAAGCAGGTATTAGTACGAGTTGGTTGAATGATCAGGTAGGGCTAAATGCTGCTGTGTACCGCACTCTCACCAGCAATCAGTTAGTGCCAACAACTATGCCGTATGGTTCAGTATATACCTACCAATGGGCGCAGGCAGGCGAAGTAGAAAACCAAGGTATAGAGTTATCGGCTATCTATAGAAATAACTCTAGCCTTTTCAGATATAGATTGGCTCTCAATGCTACTGCCAACCGCAACAAGATAACCCAATTAGGCACAGAACAAATACTGAATGACTATTTCAGGCTGCGTGAGGGCGACCAGATAGGCGACTTATACGATACCAATGGCAAACGCTTAGGCAGTACCAATCCTGATTGGCTTTTTGGATTGAAAGGAGCTATAACTTACAAAAATTGGGATTTTGATTTCTGGATAAAAGCGCGTTTAGGGGGCGAAGTGTTATCAGATACCGAGCGCTATTTAGATCGTTATGGGGTTTCACAAGCTTCGGCTACAGCACGCGATACCGAAAACGATCTTTTAGGTATTCCTGCACCTTATTATTTTCAACACAAACCTACTGAAAAGTATGTGTATGAGGCTACTAACTTACGCCTGCAACGCTTAGCACTTACGTACCATTTTAATAAGATTTCTATGATAAAAGGCTTTAGTGACTTTAGCCTGTCACTCATAGCCGACAATGTGCTGATGCTCTATAACAAAGCTCCTTTCGACCCTGAGCTAGTATCAGGTACGGGCACTTATGAGGCTGGCTACAACCTATTTATGTTGCCTAGTGTAAGGAGTTACGGACTAAAGGTTAATTTTCAATTCTAAGTGTTATGAAAAAAGTATTTATATATATTGCTTTGGCAGCTACTTTAGGGGCTTGCCAAAACGAAGGAGATGATGCCACTCTGGCACCTCCTACACGTCAAGCATTGTACTTAGACGGTAGTAGTACTCGCGAGGTCTATGTGATACCTTCCCAAGAAAATGAAATAAAGGTGCTAAAAGCTAAGCTGTTGCAGCCTTCAGAAGAGATAACAGCAGCTACTATAGTAGTTGGCGATACACTGGCTCTTACCGACTATAATGCGCAATACGGCACTGCCTATAAGTTGTTGCCTAAAGCGACCTACAAAATAGATGATAATGTGATATTCGACCACAATGACCGCGAATCAGCTATCAATCTAACGCTTGAAGGACTTACTTTTGCCGATGAGAATGAGGTATATGCGTTGCCTCTACAGCTGTTAGGCAGTAAGAACCTACCTGTGTTAAACGGACAAGACCGGCTCTTGCTCATCGTACGCCAAGAGGTAAGGGCTAAAGTACTGCGTATGGGTACTACAGATGCTACTAAATCAGGGTTACTTAGAGAAAAGCTCCCCCGCTGGACGTTAGAATTTACGGTAAATCTGCCTACTATAGCCGATAATACACCTCTGATAACTATTAATGACACACTATCAGTCGGCTTTGCGGCACAACAATTGCAAGTAAAGTGGGCTGAAAGAACACTAACTGTTTCTAAAGAGCGTTTGCAGGCAGCTGCTAACAAATGGTATGCCCTTTCAGTGAGCTATGATAGCCATACGCTTAGGGTATATGTCAATGGCGAGCTACTTGCTCAAGAGCAAATAAAGGGTGAGACTTTGTCTCTCAATCAGCTGACGATAGCTGGTAGCAAACAACTTATCAGAGAAGTTCGATTTTGGCAACGAGCCCTTACACCACGCGAGGTAGTTGATAAGCTATGGCACCTACAGTCAGCACACTCTGATTTGCTGTTCTACTTACCTTTGAATGGGAAGAAGAAAGAACCTTATACCAAGCAAGTAACCGATGATGAGACCTTCCTCTGGGACTGGTCAGCTTACGGAGGCTTAGATATGCCTATACCTGCAGGGGCAACCTTTGATAATTACAGAGGAATGGGGTATGCGTTTCCTAACAACGACTAACATTTAAAATGAGAATAAAATTTAACAAGAAATACGCATTATGGGCATTAGCCTTATTAGGTATAGAATTTCTTATCGCTACGGTATTCAGTCGCATAGGTTTTATAAGGAGCTATATAGGCGATGTATTAGTGGTGATATTATTGTATTGCTTAGTGCTTTCGGTAGTAAAAGTCAGAAACAAGAGCAAGCTGATAGGGGGTATTTTTCTTTTTGCGGTATTAGTAGAAGTATTGCAATATTTTGGAGTAGCCACTTATTTAGGATTTACTAAAGGAAGTTTAGGGTATATCATATTAGGCAATCACTTTTCGTGGGGCGATATACTAAGCTATGCCATAGGCTGCCTCATTTTGCAATTAACAACTCGTAATTAAAAAGAAATGTATATAGATATAGGTATCAATCTCACTAATAAGCAGTTTGCAGGTGAGTATGATGAAGTAATAGATAGGGCAATAAATGCAGGGGTAGAGCAGATACTACTCACGGGAACGAGTGTGCGAAGCAGTAAGGAAGCTTTGGCTTTAGCTAAAGAATACCCTGAAACGCTATTTGCTACTGCGGGTATTCATCCCCACGATGCTAAGACGATGAACGCTGAGAGTATCAAGATATTAGCGGCATTGCTCAAAGAGAAAAAGGTAGTAGCGGTAGGCGAGTGTGGCTTAGACTTCGACCGCGATTTTTCGCCTCGTCCAGTGCAAGAAAGCTGCTTTCACGCACAATTGTCATTAGCTGAAGAGGTGCAAAAACCGCTCTTTCTTCACGAACGAGCTGCTTTCGATCGTTTCATAGCCATACTTAAGGAGCACTCTTCATTGCCTGAAGGGGTAGTGCATTGCTTTACGGGACAATTAAAAGAGGCAAAAACTTATTTAGAAATGGGGTATTACATAGGTTTTACCGGTGCTATAACCGATATGCGTAGATTTGCAGCTTTAGAAGAAGTAGTACGTTATGTACCTTTAGATCGTATGCTTATAGAGACAGATGCACCTTTTATGATGCCTAAGAATGTGCCAACACGTCAGTTGTCGTACCATCAGCAAAGACGCAATGAGCCCGCTTTTTTGCCATATGTAGCACAAACTATAGCACACTATAAGGGAGTCCCCTTAAAAGCAGTAGCTGATAAAACTCGCGAAAATGCAGAAGCTCTTTTTAAATTGTAATAATAAAATAATAAGGGGTGAATAACAACTCACCCCTTATTATTTTATTATTATTTAATGTTTAAGTGCTTCTATCTGTTGGAGTAGATGATGAATAATTTCGAGGCCAGCCATATTTACCTCTAAGTCGTAATGCCAGTTAGTAAAACGCTCGAAAGCAGAAAGCTGGTCATAATGCAGATAGGTAGTGTTATCAATTACCTCTGTTTGTATAAGTCCGCTTGATACCAGGTCGTTAAAAAATGAGATTTCTATATTGTACAAACGGATTATTTCTTCTTTAGATATTCTTTCTTCCATAACTATGAATTTTTAAGTTGTTCGAATAATGCCTTTTGTTTATCGGTGAGATTCTGGGGCAGAGTGACGTGGTAACTAACGAATAGGTCACCGAAAGCTCCTTCTTGTTTGTAGATAGGCATACCTTTACCTTTTAGGCGTACAGTAGTACCGTTTTGGGTTTCGGCAACCACTTTCATTTTCACTTTGCCGTTAAGAGTTTCAATTAGCACTTCACCACCAAGCACAGCTGTATAAAGGTCGATATTAACAGTGGTTTTCAGGTCATTTCCATCACGTTCAAACTGATTATCAGGTGTTATGTGGAAAGTAATGTATAAATCGCCGTTAGGCCCACCGTTATACCCCTGATGCCCGTGTCCTTTTAGCTTTATTTGTAGCCCCTCATATACTCCTGCTGGTACAGTAATACGTATATTCTGACCGTTTACTGAAAAAGTACGTTGTTGAGTAACAGCGACTTCTCGCAAAGAAAGCTGCATATCGGCATAGATGTCTTGTCCTTTAAACTTGCCTGCTGCTCTACCATACCCACGACCGAAGCCTTCTGCACGACCGCCAAACATATTGCGGAAGAAATCCGAATAGTCACCTTCTTGAAAGTCGCCTTGTGCGAAACCTCCAAACCCGCCTTGTGCTTGTTGTTGGGCTCTTTCGTATTCTTCGCCGTGTTGCCAGTGTTCACCATATTTATCATATTTAGCACGGTTTTCGGGATTAGAAAGTACTTCGTTTGCCTCGTTAATTTCTTTAAACTTTTGTTCAGCATTCTTATCATTAGGGTTCATATCAGGGTGATATTTGCGTGCTAACTTCCGATATGCTTTTTTGATTTCATCTTGAGTAGCTGTTTTACTAACCTCTAAAGTTTTATAGTAATCTATCATACGTTATAATTTTGAATCAATGCAAAAGTACGAAATAATTACCAATTGACAAATAAAAAAAGCTCTCTAATTGCTTAGAGAGCTCTTTTCACAATGCATATAAATACTACTACTAACTCCAAAAGAAATAATAACTTTAGTCTTTGAAAAAGTATTACAATAAAAGTAATATAGTTTTTTTCATAAGTTTTTGTTTTATAATACTTTTTTCAATATCCTATTTCACTTATTGTACTGAAAATACTGTGCCAAACTATTTTTTAATGTTATTTTATTTTGTAAGTACTTAAATATCAGATTTGTATAGGTACTTTTTGAGTTAGTAATCTTGTGTTGTAAAATGTGAAAGTTGTGTAATTACACGTTTCAATTCGTGTAATTACACAACTTTGTTTATAAGTTTATCGTACCTATACTTACATTGTTTAAGTAATCAAGAGTGTTAGGGCCTTCGTGAAATAGCAAATCTAACACTGATAGATTCTTGATAAAACCGTGTTTATCTGAAAATATCTGGTGATAGGGCTCCATAGTTACATCAACTTCTTTCTTAGCACTACTTAAGTATCGATAGTCTTTCACTGCTTCGGGCTGCGCTTCGTAAGTACTCGTTTTATCAAAGTTGATATTTACCAATAGGCAGGCCAAAATGGTTTCTATGGTGTCTATATTTACATCTAATAAGTAGGTGTAAGGCTTCTCAAAGATACGCACTAAATCATCTTCGTAATACTCAAAATAAGGCGAAGTGCGATAGGCGGTTTCTAAGCTCTTCCAGTGTAGGCGTTGCCAAGGGAAATGGTTTTCTACCTTCACATCTTTGAATAGCTGCCTGCCATTTTCTCCTCCTACGTGTTTAATAGGTAGATTTAAGGCTTGTTTGCCATTAGCACCATAGATATAAGCCCTATTTCTAAGCGTTTGCTTCTGATAATTGTCAGATACTTCTAACACGCAGGGATAGCTGAGTATTAGGTGAAATTGTGCTATTGAAGGGAAATAAGTAGGGTGTAATAATACTTGCTCTGTCATTATTCTTTTACTTTTTTCTTTCGTAAGAAGCTGTAGCCTGCCCATCCGCCTAAGAGTAATAAAACTACCCAACTGTATGATACGGGCTCTCCTTCTCCATTCACAGTGGTAAAGAGGCGTTTCCAACGAATTTTGTTAAATCCACTTTGGTTTTTATCGAGGCTCATCCAGATGAGTACAGGCTTGCCTACGATATGGTCTTCTGGCACAAAGCCCCAGAACCTACTATCTTCTGAATTGTGGCGGTTATCCCCCATCATCCAGTAATAATTCTGCTTAAAGGTATATGAACTCGCTTTTTGTCCGTTAATATAAATCTCTGTTCCTCTTACTTCCAAAGTATTGTGTTCGTACTCTTTGATAATACGTTTATACAGTGGTAGGTTGTCTACTGATAGTGCTACACTTGCACCTTGAGCAGGTATGGTAATAGGGCCATAATTGTCTTCATTCCAAGGGAAAGAAGGTGAATGAGGGAATATAGCAGGGTTATAGCCTTTGTCGTTAATATTACGAGTTACCGATACTATGCCTGCACTTTTAGCCAAGGCTTGTGCTACCTCGTCAGTGAGTGAGGTGAAAATATAGGTGTTAGCAGCTATCATTCCCGAAGGATCAGTTACACCAAATTGTTGGTACATCAGCTGTGGCGAAAGGTCTATATTGGGCTGAGTTACTACTATATAAGAGCTTTGCAATTTAGCCCTTACAGGATAGATTTCTTTTTTACCATTTATCCAAACATCGCCGTCTATGATTTGCAGTTTATCACCCGCTACGGCTACGGTACGTTTTACGTAGTTAGATTTTTTGTCGATAGGCTTATCGATGTGTATTTTAGAGTTGTCGCGGAAGTATCGTACGGTGTCGGTAGGCCAGTTGAACACCGTAATGTCATTGCGCTCTACTTTCTGAAAAGCAGGTAGGCGTAGGTAAGGTAGCTGAGGTACTTTTAGGTATGATTTAGTGCCTATTATTGGTATAGAATCGTGTACCATTGGTAGGGATAGAGGGGTCATAGGGATGCGCACTCCGTAGTGAAACTTGCTCACAAAAAGAAAATCACCTACTAATAAAGTTTTCTCTAATGATGAGGTGGGTATCATATACGGCTGAATGAAATAGGTGTGTATAGCCGAAGCTGCTACTACTGCAAAGAGAGTAGCACTCACCCAAGTAGAGACGTTTTTCTTAATCACCTCATAGTCTTTTCCTACATATACTACTTTTGGTTGGTACATCAGATAGGCAGTAAAAAGCCCAAGGGTAACAACCGATAAGAGGGTGTAGCGTTTTTGGCGGTAATCAAATACGTGTAGCCACTCGTAGTTCATCACTATTGCCATAATGTTGCCTATCACGGGTAGGTAGAGTAGGAATACCCACCACCAAGGGCGTTCGATGATTCTTAAAAATATCACCGTATTATAAAAAGGTACAAAGGCTTGCCACCCTTTGTAGCCTGCTTTTTCATATCCTTTCCAAAAGAAAAGTCCGTTTAGCAGTTGTACTGCAATTAAAATGTAAATGTATATCATATTAATTATGAATTATCAATGTGAATTATGCTATAATTTCTCTAAAAAAGAGGCGACACCGTCTTTAGAATGGTGGTCTGTTAGATGTTTGGCTACAGCCTTTACCTCATCGCGGGCATTGTCTACGGCTACCCCACAGCCTACCCCTTTGAGCATCTCTAAATCATTATAATTATCGCCGAAAGCTATAGTTTCGTTTAGTGATAAGTGGTATACCTCGTCTAATACAATTTTTACCCCTGTAAGTTTAGAAATACTAATGTCTGAAAGCTCTATATAGGTGTCTTTTCCTCGATATATCTGCATAACAGAGGTATATTTTTCATTCAATAGCTGAAACATTGACTCTATAAGACTCTTTTCACCCATTAACATCAATTTATGGGCTCCTTTTTGCTCAGCTTCCCACCTTGATAAAACTTCTCGGTTGGGACGTACTGTGGGAGTTACTAATGTAATTGATTCTTCGCGCTTTGCCCATTGGTCGTATTGAGGTACATACCATTCATTATTATGATAAAAACTGATATGTATCTCTCCGCCAAACTTTTCTTCATTAATAATAACAATTTCCTTTAGGATAGGGTAGGGTATGACTGTGCTATGTAGTACCTTTTCACCATTGAGCACCAATCCTCCGTTATAAGCAATAAGCGGTAAGCCTTCTATACCTAAATCCCTCTGTATATGGTACATTTGATCGGGCATCCGAGAGGATACTAGTATGAAAGGGATAGTATTTTTCAGTCTTTTTACTTGCTGAATAGTAGCATTAGAAAGTGTACGGTCGCCATTTAGCAGGGTACCATCTATATCTGAAAAAATAATTTTATACTTCATAATAATTGTGAATTGTTATTTTGCACTGCAAAGATAATGCCTTTTTTTCTTTTGAGAAAGCAGTTAGGCTTAAATTTATTTTAGATTTAGAACATCTTTCATAGAATAAGTGCCTTTTTTGTTGAGTAGCCATTCGGCAGCTATTACAGCTCCTAAGGCAAACCCGTTGCGATTGTGGGCAGTGTGCTTTATCTCTATAGTGTCTATATCGCTGCTATAAGTTACTATATGGGTACCGGGGGTATTGCCGATGCGTTTGGCTTCTATTGGTATAATGTTTTCATCAGCAGGAGTGCCCAATTGCCAAGCGGTTTTATCGGTTTTGGCTATAATACCTTCAGCAAGGGTGATAGCGGTTCCGCTAGGAGCATCTAATTTTTGTGTATGGTGAATTTCCTCTATGTTGATGTGGTAATCGTTTAAGGAAGCCATCAGTTTGGCTAAGGTTTCATTGAGGGCAAAGAAAATATTTACTCCTACACTGAAGTTTGAGACGTATAAGAAAGCCGTATCGTGAGTTTTGCATAGGGCTACCGCCTCATCATAATGAGCTAACCAACCAGTAGTGCCCGCTACCACGGGTATGCGGTGGCGCAGACAGTTGCTGATATTAGCAAAAGCACTGTTAGGAGTGCTGAACTCTATGGCAACATCAGCTTGAGTGATGTCGTAATCAGTGTGGTCGTTATCTATTTTGAGTACAATTTCGTGTCCTCTTTTAAGGGCTATTTGCTCAATAGTTTTGCCCATTTTGCCATAACCAAGAAGTGCTATTTTCATTTGTTTGATTATTAGTTGTTAGTTTTTAGTCGTCAGTTTTTCAGATGCCATTGTGCGCATCGTTCTGAGTTGGTGAGTATAATTGCGCAGTTCGCTATTGAAAATACCGATGTGGTCTAAGCGATCTATCCGTACTTTGCCGTATGAATGAATGATTTTATTGTCGCCCAACAATATACCTACGTGTATAATATTGCCTTCTTCATCATCAAAGAAAGCTAAGTCGCCTGCTTGACTCTCTTCTATAAAGCTGATAGCACTTCCGCAAAGCGCCTGTCGGTCGGCAGTGCGAGGTAGATGTATGCCGTTTAACTTGAACACCATTTGCACTAATCCGGAAGCGTCGATACCAAAAGGTGTTTTGCCACCTGATAGGTAGGGAACATTGAGATACTCTAAAGCAGTAGCTACTACGCCCTTATTTGATGGTCGCTGAGTAGACTGAGAAGTGTGCAACAGATGGTTATGTGAGAAGGTAGCCCCTTTGGGAATGTGCAGAAAAAGGTCATCTCCGGTCTTTAGGCGGAGATTTGTAAGCCATTTATGAGCGTATTTGTCTTTCTTTTTTAGCGACTTGCGGTAGTCTTTATCCGATATTTCGGTAATTTGGTTGTTGTCTACCCATCCTTCAGTGTTGTCAAAGAGTAGCCGTATATAACTCCAGCTGTTGTGTTTCTCTAGCACTTGTAGCAACTCGCCAAAGAGCAATTGCGTTACCATTTCAGCCCCTTCATCAGGAGCTAAGCGCACGGGTACTACACTTAAATGGCATATCCCGTAGGGTGTATCTAAAATCTTCATATTCATCACGTTTGCAAAAGTAATAAAATATTGACAATTAGCAACTAATCATTAGTAAAATATTCACTTTTTACACCAAGTAACTCGTTCTTATCGCTCTAAAACTGCCTATGGACTGTAGCGATACTTCTGTACGCAAAATTAGCGCTTTTAGCTGCCGGATAGAGGCTTTTTGAGCATCGATTTTTACTAATATTTCTTTTATATATTCGTTGCGAATGCGCGGTATAGCAGGAAATTCGGGGCCTAATACGCTTACACCTTCTTGTACTATCTTCTCTCTTAGGGCTTTGGCAAACCAATCGGCTCCTTCGCTTACGCGGTTGAAGTCAGTATGCCTAAGTGTGATTTTTATCATTTGTATTAGCGGTGGATAGCCAAAAGCAGTTCGTTCCTCTATTTGGTGTTGGTAGAGCCCTCTGAAGTCGCTGCGCAATACTTGTAGTAGTACCGGATGCTGTGGATTATAGGTCTGGATAAGCACGCGCCCTTGTTGGGCACTGCGTCCTGCACGCCCTGATACTTGCATCAGCAGTTGAAAACTCCGCTCATACGCCCTATAGTCGGGGGAGTGGATAGCAGCATCGGCATTCATAACCCCTACTAAGCCCACATTGGTAAAGTCCAAACCTTTGGTAATCATTTGGGTACCTACTAAAATTTGGGTTTCTTGCTGTTCAAAATCTGATAGTATTTTCTCATAACCGTATTTGCCATTGGTGGTATCCTGATCCATACGATCGATACAAGCGTTGGGGAATAGTTCTGATAACTCTTTGCTAATTTGCTCTGTACCTACGCCTTTGGTTTTCAAATCAATACTTCCGCAGGCTACACAGGTTTTATACATCGGTATGCTATAACCACAGTAGTGGCAGCGCAACTGCTGACTGCCTTGGTGAAAGGTTAAACTTACATCGCAGTGTGGGCATTGGGGTACGGTGCCGCAATGAGCACACTGCACTATAGGCGCATAGCCTCGTCTGTTCTGATAGAGCAACACTTGTCGCCCTTCGCTCAGTGTCTGCTGTATAGCTTTTATCAGCGCATCGGAGAAATGCCCCGTCATTTGCTTGCGATGTTGCTTATCTTTTAGGTCGATGATTTCGATAAGAGGCGGCATATAGTTAGCATACCTTTCGCCCAAATAAGCGAAGCCATATTTCTGTTGCTTTACGTTATACATACTTTCTACCGAAGGAGTTGCACTCCCCAGCAGGGTATGTGCTCCGAAAGAGCTCGATAGCATAATAGCGGTGTCGCGGGCTTGTAGGCGTGGTGCTGGGTCGAACTGCCTATAAGAACTGTCGTGCTCTTCATCTATCACCACTAAGCCTAAATTTTGAAAAGGTAGGTATACTGATGAGCGCACCCCAACAACTACCTGTGCTTTAGGGTGGTTATGCAATACGTTGTTCCACACCTCGACCCGCTCATTAGTGCTGTATTTAGAATGGTATACCGATAGGTGTTGCCCAAAGTGCTTTTTTAATCGATTGATTAGGTGGACTGTCAGTCCTATTTCGGGCAGTAGGTATAGTGCTTGTTGCCCTCTCTCTAAGCATTCGTTTATAAGGCTTATGTAGAGCTCTGTCTTGCCAGAAGCAGGCACGCCTTGTAGCAAAACGGTTTTCTTTTCAGTGAATTGTTGTTTTAAAGAAGTGAGGGTCGCCTGTTGTGCTGTTGTAAGTTTTCTTTCTGTTGAAGTTTCATCATCAGCAAAACTCACACGGTCTTTTTGTAGGTAATATTCTTCAAAAATGCCTTTTTCGACAACTGCTTTGAGTATCGGAGCAGATACTTTAGCTATTTCTATAAGTGTATCGGCTTTCAGAGGTGTTTTTTCTTTGTTGATATGGGTGAAATACGCCATAATCAACTGTTTTTGCTTCTGAGCTCGCCCTAATATTGTTAAGGCTTCTTTTAGTCCCGCTTCTGTTTGATAAGCAGGGGCTAATCGCACGTACTTGATGAGCTTGGGTACGTACTTTTCAAAAATCTTTTCGGAAACTCTTGCCGCTCCTTTTTCTACTAAACTCTTTAGTACTTTTAACGTCTTTTTCTTAGGAATGATACGGCTTACCTCGCTGCCTGTTAGGGCTGTTTTATAATGAAGCGCTTCGTATACCTGCCATTCGTCATCGCTAAAGAGCTGGCTGTCTATCTCTTTTTCGTCTATTTCTATGATAGTTTCACTTTCTAATATAAAAGCAGTAGGTAGGGCGGCTTTCATCACCTCGCCCAAGGTGCACATATAGTATTGGGCTATCCACTGCCAGAGGGCGAGTTGTCGCTCGGTTACTATAGGGGTCTCGTCTAATATATAAGCTATATCTTTAGTTTCGTATATAGGCTCGTTAGTATGTATTTCGTATGCGATAGCGGTATAGACTTTCGTTTTGCCAAAAGGTACCGCTATGCGCATTCCCTTTTTGAGGAAATGTGCTTCTTGCTCATTGATACGATAGGTATAGAGCTTACTGAGCGAAAGGGGCAATATGACATCTACGAAATACATCAACTGAGGTTACTTTAGTTTTTCTTTAGTTTCAGTAGGGTAGCATTCAGTTCAAAACCGAGCAAAAGAATATTGGAGTTTATCCAAATATAGAGTAAAAAGATAAGTAATGCCCCTATTGAGCCGTATAATTGGTTGTATTGAGAGAAGTTTTCGATATAAATACCAAAAAGATAGGTGGTAACCCCAAAAAGAATTGTAGTAAAAGTAGAACCTACAGAGAAAAACTTGCTTTCTCGCCCTTCTATAGTGCCAAAATAGAATAAAATAGAGGTAGCAATGTAGGTCATCACCGCTACAAAGCCTAATTTTGATATTTTTAGTAGGGTTTCGTTGTCGGTCAGGAAGTTTATCTCTTCTAAGTAAGGCACTAAATAGATTTCGTACCCCATAAAAGTAATCACAACGAAGAGCACTAACAAAGATAAGATAATAGCCACCATTAGGGCGTATAGATACTGTTTGATATAGGTGCGGGTTAGCTGTATGTGATAAGAGAACTCAAACCCGCCAAAGATGGCCATAATACCATTGGTCATCAGAAAGATAGAGAGGAAGAAAACTGACGATAGCAAGCTGCCGCGCCTTTTTTCGGCTATATCAAAAAAGATGTCTGAGAAAAATTGATGGGTACCCGGTGGGAGAAGTCCGTCTATAAAGACCCAGAAATCTACCTGAAAGTGGTCGATAGGAATATAGGGGATAAGGTTGAGGATAAACAGCAAAAATGGAAAGATGGCTAAGAAAAAACTATAGGCAATGGCACTTGCCCTATGGGTAAGCGTCCCTTTGATAAGTCCGGAAATGTACAGTTCGAGCAAGTCATATAGCGAAAAGGCATTCTTAGACAGAGGAATGCTCTTTAAAAACTGAATCAGATGCCTAATGATAGGCAGGGATAAAAGCCATTTCATATAGTTTTTAAATGATGTTTAAAAAAGTTATTTCTTTTTCTCTAATAAATTGCCAATCCACCAATAAGGCAACACTACTAATAAGAAAGCTAGTAGCCAAAAGCCCATCAGTAGCAATAATACAAAAAGTAAAAATCCAAGGAAAGGAAGCATCATAATTAGCAAATTAGTTAATTAGCGAATTAGTAAATTACCAGATAATTTCGTTTTTGCCGTTAGCCTTTAGGTAGGCATTGGCTTGGCTAAAATGTTTATTGCCAAACCAGTAACCGCGATTAGCACTTAGGGGCGAAGGGTGTCCTGCTGTTAATATACAATGCTTAGCAGGGTCTATAAGTTTAGCTTTTTCTTTAGCATAGCCCCCCCAAAGCATAAATACTACGTGGTTGCAATGTGCTGATACCGCTTTTATTACTGCATCGGTAAAGGTCTCCCACCCTTGTTTTTGGTGACTGCCAGCACTATTAGCCCTTACGGTAAGGGTAGCATTGAGCAGTAATACCCCTTGTGAAGCCCAGCGCTCTAAGTTGCCGCTAAGAGGGTAGGGGACACCCAAATCGGTGTTGAGCTCTCTGAAAATATTGACCAATGAGGGAGGGTGCGGAATACCATCGTGCACAGAGAAGCACAACCCATTGGCTTGTCCTTCTCCGTGATAAGGGTCTTGACCAATAATGACTACTTTTACCTCTGGTAGCGGACAATGGTTAAAAGCAGAAAATATTTGTTGCCCCTTAGGGTAACAAATATTTTCTGAGTATTCACGTTTTACGAACAGTACTAACTGCTCAAAATAAGGTTTGCTAAACTCTTCTTGCAATACCTCTTTCCAACTTTGATGAATACTTACGTTCATAATACCTGTTTTATTTCCATATTGTCGTACTGTACTATATACACGCCTTGGTTTTCGAAACCACCGCCTTTGTAGGCATTCTTAAAGTAAGCGAACTTGTTTTCTAAGAATGAAGTTTCACCTATACGTGTACTTGCACTGCTGAAATTACCTGAAACACCTAAACGCAATACAGCGTCCATAGTTAGATCGAAGCCCCTGATAGCGTATTTGTTAGGTAGTATACCATAGGTTTTTAGGTAGCGAGATGAGAAAGTATCACTGCCATTGGTATATTTATTCACCGTTGGGTAGGTGAAGTGTAGGTCAGATAGCTGGTTGTTAGACAAGCTGGTAGAATCAAAAACAGAGCCGCGCTCTAAAGTAGTAAGTGTTATTTTAGGAGCTACATTGTTCTTTTTTACCTTTAGAGCATTGTGCAGTAGTCGTACAGCTAAAGATACATAGCCTATATCATTAGACTGTAATATTACTACATTCTCTTTGCTATAGTTGAGCGCATTGGCAAAACCATTAGCAGACATTTCGGTTACTACCTTAGCATTAGGGAAAGTGCGCTCTAACTTCTCGCGTAGGGTAGCGTTTTTGCTGTCAGCCAATATAATTATATTCTCATCAGAATACGTTTTGTTTAGATAGTTTATCATCTGCCCTTGTAGTGCCTCATCGCTAGGAAGCGTTTGGTATACATTGGGGTTTAGGGCGATATTTTTGTTAGCCAAAGGAGCTAATAGCGCAGTATTGCTATTGTTTAGCAAGCCAGCCAAGGCATTAAACGATTTGGTAGTGAAAGGGCCTATCACCAATTGTGAAGCCTGTACACTAGGGTTACTAGCTATTTTCTTTAGGTCGCCCTCGCTATCGAATACATTTACTTTGAATTTGTAGCCCATTTTCTGTAGTGAGTCTAAAGCTATTAGCGCTCCTGAATAGAAATCAGTTGCTACAGGGGTAATTTTGTTTTCAGTAAGGCGTGCTTTTAGTGCTTGGTTCTTGTCACTACCGCTTATGTCAGATACTTTGAAAGGCAAAATATACGAAATCTCTTTTACATTGGCTGGTGATGAGGCAGAACGCAAAGTACTGTTAGAGTTCTCAAAACTATAGTTCGTCATAGTGAAAGCACTACTCTTATAACGGTCGTAATTCTCCTTTGGTATCCATATTTGAGCATCTGTTTTTAGTCCGTCTTTTAGCGTAGGGTTTAACTTGATAAGCTCAGCCTCTGAAAGCCCAAATTTGCGCTCTAAACTGTAGAAGCCTTCTCCTTTTTCTACGAAGTAAAGCACTAAATCTTTATTGCTGTTTTCGGTAGTAGTTGTGGTAGGCTCAGAGCTATCTACGGCTGAGGCAGGTACCCAAATCTCTTGGCCTTCTTTTAGGTTGTTAGGGTTGAAGCCTTTCTCTTTCTTGTTGATACGCTCTAATTCTTCTACGCTTACATTGTGGTTTTTAGCTATTTTCCACAATGTTTCTTGCGGTTTTACCACATAGCGCTTTTGACCCTGTACGCCTTTTTGTACCATTTCGGGGGTCTTGCTAAATAGTGGAATGGTTATGCGCTCGTTCTCCATTAAATCACGAGTGTATAGCTCTAAATTATAACGCTTTAGGTCGTCAATCGTGATGTTGTATTTTTGTGATAAACCAAAGAAAGTTTCTTTAGGTTGTACCACGTGTGAGGTGAACCCTACAGGACGCTGGGTACTGTAGTGTTTCACTTTGCTAACTGGAATATTGATGGTAGTACCTTTCTGTATACCTTCTTTTACGCCAGGGTTGAGTTTTAGAATGTCAGCAGGCGAAAAACGATAGGTTTTAGCTACATTTTCGATACTCTCATAATTGCTGGCCGTATGCTTGGTTTGAGCATAACTATAACTAAAGGCGCAGCATAGTAGGGTGGTTAGTGTTAAAAAACGTTTCATAGTGATAATTAGATAATTATGAATTATGAATTTTGAAATATAAATTATAAAATGTTATTCCCATTCGATAGTGGCAGGCGGTTTAGAACTGATGTCGTACACCACGCGGTTTACGCCTTTCACCTTATTAATAATAGTATTAGATACTTTTTGCAAGAACTTGTAAGGTAGGTCTACCCAGTCGGCAGTCATACCATCTACGCTTTCTACAGCACGGAGGGCTACTACTTTTTCGTAGGTACGCTCATCGCCCATTACCCCTACGCTATTGATAGGAAGTAATATAGCGCCTGCTTGCCATACTTTATCATATAATTTTTCCTCTTTGAGGGCGTCAATAAAGATAGCATCTACCTCTTGTAGTACAGCAACTTTTTCAGGAGTGATGTCGCCCAATATACGTATAGCTAACCCAGGGCCTGGGAAAGGATGTCTGCCTAATAGTTCGGGGTCGATGCCTAAGGTGCGTCCTACGCGGCGCACTTCGTCTTTGAAGAGCATTCGCAAGGGCTCTACTACCTTTAGCTTCATATAGTCAGGCAGCCCACCTACATTGTGATGCGATTTGATAGTAGCAGAAGGCCCTTTCACAGATAGAGACTCTATCACATCGGGGTAGATAGTACCTTGTCCTAACCACTTAGCATCGGTTATCTTGTGAGATTCATCATCAAACACCTCTATAAATACGCGTCCTATAGTTTTGCGTTTTTCTTCAGGGTCGGTTTTGCCTGCTAAGGCAGTGAGAAAACGCTCAGAAGCATCTACTCCTTTTACATTTAAGCCCATACCCTCGTATTGCTTGAGTACGTTAGCAAACTCGTTTTTGCGCAACAATCCGTTATTGACGAATATGCAGTGTAGCTGACTACCAATAGCTTTGTGCAACAATACAGCAGCTACAGTGGAGTCTACTCCGCCTGAAAGACCTAATATTACTTTCTCGCTCCCTACCTGCTCTTTGAGGTTGGCAACCGTCATTTCTACAAAGTTATCAGGTGTCCAATTAGGAGTGATATGTGCTATTTTGAATAGGAAGTTGCTCAGCAGTTTAGTGCCATCAACAGAGTGCGATACCTCGGGGTGGAACTGTATAGCATAAGTGTCTTCGCCCTCTATGCGGTAGGCAGCATTAGCTACATCGGCAGTGCTGGCTAAGCATATACCTCTTTCGGGTAGCTGTTTGATAGTATCGCTGTGGCTCATCCACACTTGGCTGCCCTGACTGATACCCTCGAATAGAGGGTCGTTAGTTGGGTTGATATACGATAGGTGAGCGCGCCCGTACTCTCTGATATTAGAAGGAGCTACCTCGCCACCACCGAAGTGTGCTAAGTATTGTGCCCCGTAGCAAACGGCTAAAAGCGGTTTTTTGCCCTTGATAGCTGATAAGTCGGGGTGTAAGGCTTCGGCACTGCGCACTGAATAAGGAGAGCCCGAAAGAATGACAGCGGCAAAGCTATCGATGTCCTCAGGCAAGTGGTTGAAAGGGTGTATTTCGCAATACACATTAAGCTCTCTTACTCGTCTGGCTATTAGCTGGGTATATTGAGAGCCGAAGTCTAATATCAGTAGGCGTGCGCCCTGAAAGGTGTTATTATTCATCGTTAAGAGTTGCCGCAGCAGTTAGTACGGCTTGTTTTAAACTTTCTTTGTAATTGATAATTTTATCGAGTAAAGCAGGCTGCTGACTGGCTAATATTTGTGCTGCCAAGATACCAGCATTCTTAGCTCCATTGAGGGCAACTGTAGCTACAGGCACTCCGCTGGGCATCTGCAATATAGAGAGAACAGAGTCCCAACCATCTATAGAATTACTACTTTTTACAGGTACGCCTATGACAGGTAGAGGCGACATAGCGGCAAGCATACCAGGTAAGTGAGCAGCCCCCCCAGCCCCTGCAACAATAACATTGAAGCCCCTGCGATGCGCATTGGTCCCAAAATCCATTAGTTTTTCAGGAGTACGGTGTGCCGATACTATATCAACCACGGTTTCTATGCCGAAAGAACGGAGTATATCGACTGCCTCTTGCATCACGGGCAAGTCGCTTTTGCTCCCCATTACAACAGCTACTTTCATTTAGTATATAAATAATTTGCCGCAAAAGTAATACAAAAAAAATAAAAAAACAAATTATTTTTTTGTTGGCTTTTGATAGGAATGGGAGGGCTGTCATATCCTAAAATAGGTTTACACTAAAAATAGGAAAAAAATATGACAAAAGGGCGAGCAGAGATAGTTCGGTATAGTGATTGCTTTAAGAGAGCTGTCATAGAAGAAATAGAGAAAAAAGGCTTAAGTATTGAAGCCTGTCGTAGGAAGTATTCTATAGGAGGAGCTACAACTATCCAAAAATGGCTCAAAAAATACGGTAAAAATCACTTATTAAACAAAATAGTACGCGTGGAAACAATAGACGAAATTCAAGAAATTCAAGCTCTTAGAAAAGAATTAAAAGCAATTAAAGAGGCTTTTGCAGAAATGGCTATAGAAAATAAGGTTTATGAAACCTATTTTCAGGTACTTGGTGAGGAAACAGGAGCAAGTGAAAAAATAAAAAAAAGCTAGATCAAGAACTATCGAAATACTTTCCCAGAAGAAAAAAGTAAACATAACAGCCTCTTGTAGAGTGTTTTACATTACTCGTCAAAGCCATTATAAAGCTTTAAAAGCACTTAAAAAAGAAGCTTTGGGCAATACCCTTGTCTTAGAGTTAGTGAAAGAAAAACGTAAAATTAATAAGTTTGAAGGAGGTAGAAAACTCTATTTTAGGCTTAAAGATGATATAAAACACATTACTAAAATGGGTAGAGATAAGTTTTTTACTTTATTGAGAGACAATGATTTACTTGTTCAAAGGAAGAAAAACTTTACTCGTACAACTTATTCAAATCATACTTACAGGTTTTATAAAAACCAAATAAAAGACTTGCAGATAACCCGTAAAAATCAAGTATAGGTAAGCGATATTACCTACATTCGTACTTTAGAAGGTTTTAGATATTTATCGCTTATAACGGACTTATATTCAAGAAAAATAGTAGGATATGAACTTTCTAACAGTCTTTCGATAGAGGGTTGTATAAAAACTTTGAAAAGAGCTTTTAAACTTTTGGATAAGTCAGAAAAGCTTATTCATCATTCAGACCAAGGCGTTCAGTATTGCTGTAAAGAATACACTGGTTTACTGATAAAAAAGGGTATTACAATCAGTATGACAGAGGTAGATCATTGTTATGAAAACGCTTATGCAGAGAGGGTTAATGGTATTCTCAAACAGGAATACGGATTAGAAGATACCTTTAATAATGAGCAACAAGCTTTAAAGGCAGTAAAGGAAGCCGTTTTTATTTATAATACGGATCGTTTGCATACCTCTTTAGGTTTTAAAACGCCTGATATGGTATATTTTAAAGAGGCTGTTTAGTAAATACAACTTCCCATCTATACTGATGTAGTAAAGGAGTTTTTGTATACAATACTCAACTTAAAAAATGAAAAAACATAAATTAAACTGACAAAATAACTGTAAACCGTTTTTAGGACGTGACAGGCTGTCAGGATTGGGAGGATTGTGAAGGCTGAGAGGACTGGGAAAGCTGAGAAGGCTGGGAAGATTGGGAGGACTGGAAAAAATGGGGAAGAAAAATGGGATTTTGGCAAATTTTCCTTTGTTGTATTTCGTATTTCGTATTTATTTATTATCTTTGCCCCACTTTTAAAATAGAATAAAATGTTTGATAATTTAAGCGATAAATTAGAGAAAGCCCTGCATAACCTCAAAGGGCACGGTAAAATTACCGAAATTAACGTAGCCGAAACCCTTAAAGAGGTTCGTCGTGCGCTGTTAGACGCCGACGTAAACTATAAAATAGCTAAAGATTTTACTAATACCGTAAAAGAAAAAGCTATCGGACAGCAGGTGCTCACTACCCTACAACCTGGTCAGTTGATGGTGAAAATCGTAAAAGATGAACTTACCCAACTGATGGGAGGTGATGCCGCTGGGGTAAATCTGTCGGGCAATCCTACCGTGATATTAATGTCGGGGTTGCAAGGTTCGGGTAAGACTACTTTCTCTGGAAAATTGGCTAACTATCTGAAAAGCAAAAAGAACAAAAAGCCCCTATTAGTGGCTTGCGACGTGTACCGCCCTGCGGCGATAGACCAGCTGCACATAGTGGGCGAGCAGGTAGGCGTACCGGTATTTTCGGATAAAGGCAATAACAATCCTGTAGATATCGCTCTGAAAGGTTTGGCTTACGCTAAGGAAAACCATCTGAACGTGGTAATTGTCGATACGGCAGGTCGTTTGGCCGTTGATGAGCAGATGATGAACGAAATATCAAACATTCACCAAGCTATCAAACCTCACGAAACCCTCTTCGTAGTAGATGCGATGACCGGACAAGATGCGGTAAACACAGCTAAAGCCTTTAACGATGTGCTTAACTTTGACGGGGTTATCCTTACTAAATTAGATGGTGATACTCGTGGAGGGGCTGCTATCACTATCAAATCAGTAGTGAATAAGCCTATCAAGTTCGTTGGTACGGGCGAGAAAATGGACGCTATAGATGTGTTTTACCCTGACCGTATGGCTGACCGTATCCTCGGTATGGGGGACGTGGTTTCGCTCGTTGAACGCGCCCAAGAGCAATTTGACGAAGAACAGGCTCGCAAACTACAGAAAAAAATCGCTAAAAACCAATTTGGTTTTGATGACTTCCTTGAACAAATACAGCAAATAAAGCGTATGGGTAGTATGAAAGACCTACTCGGTATGCTACCAGGGGTGGGCAAAGCGGTGAAAGACCTCGACATAAAAGACGATGCCTTTAAGCACATAGAGGCTATCATTCACTCAATGACTCCTAAAGAGCGCAGCAACCCTGCGATTATAGATATGAGCAGAAAAAAACGCATCGCTAAAGGTAGTGGTCGCGAACTTCAGGAGGTGAACCAACTGATGAAGCAGTTTGAGCAAATGAGCAAAATGATGAAGATGATGCAAGGCGGCGGCGGTAGAAAAATGATGCAAATGATGCAGGGAATGAGATAAAACCTAATGATAAAAATTACCATTTTATGAAAAAGTTTATAGAAACCGTAGTAAAGAACAAGGAGGTATTCTACTTAGAGGTAGACGAATCGTTCGCTATGTGTAGCTCAGTATCTTTTTATATAGAAGAAACTAACGAGGCTATTCCAGTAGCGCTCTTTTTTGAGGACAAAGACGCTGCTTTAGCTTGCAAAACTGAAGATTGGAAAGACGGCATACTGCAATCGGCTAGCTTAGAAGAGTTTATCGAAATTTGCTTTGGTATGCAGGTAGAAACAATGGCTGTGGGAATAGGCTTTAAAGCTGACCTATCGGGCGGTGAAGAATACATACCTACAGAGATTGTGAAAGCTCTTATAGATGAAATAGAAAGGACAAAAACCCCTACTACTTTTAGCGATTCGTTTGAGTCTTTAGCGCAAGTAAAAGAGGCTTTGCAAATGATAGGGGAATAGTAGTTAGTCGTTAGAAAGCGACAAGTAGGAATAAGGGCTGTGAATTAAAGTTTAAAGACTAATGGACTAAAAACTAACGTACTAACCAATAGCTAACATACGACTAACGTACTAACAACTAATGTACTAACGACTAATGTTAATATACTAATATCTAAATAAAAATGACTATTTTAGACGGAAAAAAGACCTCGGAAGCACTCAAGCAAGAAATTGCTGAAGAAGTAAAACAACTGAAAGCAGCTGGCAAGAAAGTGCCTCACTTAGCCGCTGTGTTAGTAGGCGACAACGGCGCGAGTATTACCTACGTAAACAGCAAGGTAAAAGCTTGCGAACAGGTTGGTTTTGCTTCTACCCTTGTAAAACTGCCTGCTGATATAACAGAAGAAGCGCTCTTAAAAGAAATAGACAAGCTCAACGCTAATGCTGATATTGATGGTTATATAGTGCAATTGCCACTGCCTAAGCATATCGATGAGCAGAAAATACTCTTAGCTGTAGACCCTAAAAAAGATGTAGATGGGTTTCACCCTGCTAATTTTGGTAGAATAGCCCTTGATATGGAGGCTTTTATACCTGCAACTCCCTTTGGTATTATGGAGCTCCTTAAGCGCTATGAAGTGCCTACCAAAGGCAAGCACGTAGTGGTAGTAGGGCGTTCGCATATAGTGGGTAGACCTATCAGTATTTTGCTCAGCCAGAAAGGTGCTCAAGGTAATGCTACTGTTACTCTAACTCACAGTCACACTCCTAATCTTGCTGACTTTACTCGTCAAGCTGACATCATAGTAATGGCGTTAGGAATACCAGAATTCCTCAAAGGCGATATGGTAAAAGAAGGGGTAACCGTGATAGATGTAGGTATTACACGTCTGCAAGACGATAATGCCCCTAAAGGATACCGTATTGTAGGCGATGTGGCTTTTGATGAAGTGAAAAATAAAGCTAACTACATCACCCCTGTACCCGGTGGCGTAGGCCCTATGACTATAGCTATGCTACTGAAAAACACACTGTTGGCTTGTAAGTGGCAAAAATGTTAAAAAAACAAAAATATTTGTGCTTTTATTTGGAAATTATTTTCTCTTTTTATACTTTTGCAGCGTATAAAGAATAAACCTAAATTGCACATTAAGCAACGAGCAATATGTACTTATTTAGATTGATAGTTCGTTGTTTAATGTGCTTGTTTATTCATAATATTTTAAATAAATTATGATTGCACAACATCTACCAGCAGGTACAACTTTAGCAGAAGGGAGTATTGTAATTGATAAACTCATCGGGCAAGGAGGTTTTAGCTTTGTGTACAAAGGAAGTATGTACTTATCAGCAAGGACAGACAATGCTTTTGTTACAGGTAAAGGATACAAGATACCTGTTATCATCAAAGAATTGTTTATTGCAGACAGGGCTGGGCGTCAGCCAGATGGCAAAACTATCTATTGGAATGATGAAAATAATCCGAATGAAGAGACACGACTTAGTAGTCGTATTAAAGAGAAGACAGTAAGTGAGGCTAAAAAGCTGCAAAAACTACAAGACTGCCCCTATGTAGTAAAAATAATAAATGCTTTTAGGGAGAATAACACTATCTACCAAGTTACTGAAGAAATCTCTAATGCTGTTGATTTTAAGGAAAAATTGCAACTTTCGGAAGATCAGCAAGGAGTAGTATTACCTCTAAAACAAACGCTCAAATACATTCGCCAGATATCGGAAGCTTTAAGAGAGGTTCACCATAATGATATTGTACACTTAGACATAAAACCAGAAAATATACTTTGTGATAGTTATGATAATGCTATTCTTATAGACTTTGGAATTTCTGTTACTATTTCTTCTACTGGTACCAAAAGTAAAACTACCTTTTTAGGTGCCGCCTCTATACCTTGGGCTCCTAACGAACAGCTCTATAATAACTATGCTGCCATTGGCTTTGCTAGTGATATTTATTCATTAGGGCAAACATTTTATGCATTTCTTACAGGACGAATTCCTATATATATATCAAGTAATTCTTACTTACCACCTTCTGCATACAATAGTGAAGTTAGCCCTTATTTAGATAAAGTAATTGCCAAATGTATACAAGCAGAAGCTATAGACCGCTACCAAACCATTGATGAGTTTTTAGTAGCTTTTGAAGGTGAAAAAGACTATACCAACCTAATAACGCAAGCCCAAAAGGCTGCTACACTACAACAGTATGAGAAAGCTTTACGCCTATTGCGACAAAGTGAAAAATATATACCGCTTACACCTGAACTGACTGAACTACGCAAGCAGTGTGAAGCCGACCCTGAAAAAGAACGCAAAGAAGCTTTAGCTGCTATCCATAACATATACTTAGTACCGCTTACTGAACTTACAGAAGCACAAATTGCAAGTGAACAAACTAAGGTAGCACAAAAAATAAACCTTATTGAGGCATATAACCAAAAGTACCCTACCCATACTGAGTACTACCTTTTGCAACAATGCCGAGACCACCAAAAAGAACTAGAGACTCTTAAACTACGTTTTCAACAACAGGAAGCTGATTTAGATGCTATTAACCGTATAGTACTAATACCTATAAATAAGCTGAGAAAAGAAGAAATAGAATCGGCTAAGATAGTGGTAGAAAAGAAGTTAAGCCTTATAAAGAAATACCAGCGCAATTACCCTACCGATTACAACATAAAGACAATTTTAAATGAGTGTAAAGAGTATCAGAAAAAATTGGAAGGAACAATTGTCTTTGATGACGCCCCTATTAAAGAAGCCCCTGTATCTATTGCAGAACCTTTTTCTACTTCTTCCTCTTCTAAAAAAAGTAGTTATACAAAATATATAATTGCTGCCGTAGGTGTTATAGCTATAGGAATATTCTTTTTTATGAGGAATGGTAATGCTACCGAAGCAACACCAACACAGGTAGTGGCACAACGAATTGATACCCCTGAAGGCTATTGCTTATACACAGGACATTTAGAAGAAGGGCAACCACAAGATACTATAGGTGAAGCAAAATACTACACGAAAGGTGGAGAACTTTTGTATACCTATAAAGGAGGGTTTGCTAATGGGGAACGCACAGGTGTGGGGAGTGTGGTAGAAAAACGTATGGAGAGTAATGCAAAAGAGTTTGATTACTTTATTTATACAGGAAAGGTGATTAATGATGAGGCAAATGACCTGAATGGCAAGGGGGTTTATTATAGCAGTCAGTTAAAATATCCGTTTGTTTACGAAGGAGGTTACAAGGGTAACAAACGCAGCGGGAAGGGTTGTGAAACTTATGCTGAAGCAGATAAGCAAGAAAAAAAGAATAAAGGTATAAACCCTGCTGAATCTTTCTGTGGTAATTTTAAAGACGATTTTCCTAACGGGAAGCTTACTATAAAATTTGCAGATGGCACCTCAATGACTGCCGACTATAATGGTAATTATACCCCTACCAATAAAAAACATTACGATAAAAATGGACAAGTTGTTAATAATCAATAAAATGAAATATCTATTATTTTACGCTCTATTGCTGATTGCTGCGATGAGCTATAGTCAAGGACTTTTAAAAGAGGAAAAGGTGCAGCAAAAAGCACCCCAATCAAAGAAGTATGATTATATAGGAAGATATTCTGAAGGCTTAGCTTCAGCATTTTATCCTTATTATCTTAAATCTGGGTTTATTGATAAATCAGGTAAAGTAGTCATTCCATTTAAATATGATCACGTATCAGAGTTTTCAGAAGGTTTGGCAGGAGTCGAATTTAAAGGTAAAGCTGGCTTTATAGATAGAAGAGATAAAGTAATCATTCCCTTTAAATATGATTATGTTTATCCTTTTTCTGAAGGTATGGCAAAAGTTGAATTGAATAAAAAATATGGTTTTATAGATAAAACAGATAAAGAAGTAATTCCTATTAAGTATGATCGCATTGAAGAGTTTTCAGAAGGTTTAGCTGTTGTGAAACTTAATGGTAAAAAAGGGTTCATAGATAAAACAGGTAAAGAAATTACTCCTATAAAATATGATTATACGTATCCTTTCTCAGAAGGTTTTGCTCAGGTAGAATTAAATAAAAAATATGGATATATTGATAAAATGGGGAAAGAAATTACTCCTATAAAATATGATTATACATATCCTTTCTCAGAAGGATTAGCAAAGGTAGAAGAGAATTGGCGTTGGGGATTTATTGATGTGAAGGGAGAAGAGGTTATTCCTGTTAAATATGACTATGTTTTATTTTATTCAGAAGGTTTAGCTGGAGTAAAGCTAAAAGAGAAATATGGATTTGTAGATAGAACAGATAAAGAAATTATCCCTATAAAGTATGATGCTATTAGTAAATTTTCAGAAGGGATGGCAGCGGTAAAATTGAATGGTAAATGGGGATTTATAGATAAAATAGGTAAAGAGATTACACCTTTTAGATATGATGATGGTAAGTCTTTTTCTGATGAATTAGCAAAGGTAAAACTCAATGGTAAATGGGGATTTATAGATAAAATAGGTAAAGAAGTAATACCTATAATATATGATGATGCCGAAAGTTTTTCAGAAGGATTAGCAAAGGTGAGGCTCAATAATAAATATGGTTTTGTAGATAAAACAGGTAAAGAAGTTGCTATAAAGTATGATAATGTTAAGAGTTTTTCAGAAGGTTTAGCAGTAGTATATTTAAGTGGAAAAGGTACAGGTTTTATTGATAAAATAGGGAGAGAGGTTATTCCTACAAGATATTTTGATGCAAAAAGTTTCTCAGGAGGAGTAGCTTTAGTTCGCCCCACTGAACTTGATAGATGGTTTGAAATAAACAAGAAAGGTGAGTGTGCAGAGTTTTGTGATGAAGCCCCAGCAGGACACCCCATAGCCAAATAATTTTTAAAAATATTACAAACATGAAAAATATATTACTTTACACTCTATTACTAACTGCTACCCTAACCTATGCGCAAGGTCTGCTACCTGAAGAAAAGGTAAAAAAAGAGCCGTCTGCCCAGCCTGTGCAACAAACAAAGAAGTACGCTTGGAAAGATGAATATTATGAAGGATTAGCAAGCGTGAGTTTGAATGGGAAATATGGTTTTATAGACAAAACAGGTAAGGAAGTTATACCCCTGATATACGATAAAGTTTGGCATTTTGAAAAAAACAGAGCTTGGGTAAAAATGGGGGATAAGTATGGGTTTATCAACCCAAAAGGAGAGGAAATAGTACCTTTGCAAGAAGAGAAATATTGGGAATTTACTGAAGGCTTAGCAAAAGTAGTGTTGAATGGTAAATATGGTTTTATTGATAAAGAGGGTAAGGAAGTGGTACCTATGAAATATGATAATGTTTGGGAATATTCAGAAGGCTTAGCAAGCGTGAGTTTGAATGGAAAATATGGTTTTATAGATAAAACAGGTAAAGAAGTGATTCCTATAAAGTATGATGATGTTTGGTATTTTTCAGAAGGATTAGCAGCCGTAAGTCTAAATAACAAATGGGGTTTTATAGATAAAACAGGTAAAGAAGTGATTCTTATAAAGTATGATGATGCTGAAAGTCCTTCAGAAGGATTAGCTAAAGTAAAATTGAATGATAAATATGGCTTTATAGATAAAACAGGCAAAGAAGTGATTCCTATAAAGTATGATTATGCAGAAGGATTTTCAGAAGAAGGATTAGCACAAGTAAAGCTAAATAACAAATGGTTCTATATAAACCAAAAAGGAGAATGTGTGAAAGACTGTAATAATGCCCCTGCCGACCACCCCATAGCCAAATAACTTTTAAAAAATATTACAAATATGAAAAACATATTACTTTACACTCTATTACTAACTGCATAGCTGATATAGAAGCATACGATTTGAAAATACAAGATGCTACTTTTGACAACTCATCAATACTAAAAGCTAAATTGTATATTAACGGCACTATACAAGGCAAAACTAATGGCTTTTTTGAATTGCGATACAAAGGGAATGCTATTAGCCGTATAGACCCCAGCCCAATGGTTAAAATTATAAAAGAAGAAAAAGAATGACACAAGAACAAGACTTTCTAAAATACCAAGCTCCTACTTCGCCCTATCCGCGATTGTTGGAGGTAGAGCGCGCCGAAGGTAGCTATATCTACACTACCGACGGTAAGAAATATTTAGATTTTGTAGCAGGGGTATCGGCTTGTACCTTAGGGCATTGCCACCCTGCAGTAGTGAAAGCCATACAAGAGCAATGCACTACTTATATGCACGTAATGGTGTATGGCGAGTACATACAAAAGCCTGCGGTAGACTTCTGCAAGCTCCTTGCGGCACAACTACCCCCCGAACTCAACACTACCTATTTGGTAAATTCGGGTACGGAAGCCATTGAGGGGTCAGTAAAGTTGGCGAAACGTGTAACAGGGCGCACCCAACTGATAGCTGCCAAAAATGCGTATCACGGCAACACGCAGGGGTCGATGAGCCTAATGGGCTATGAGGAGCGCAAGCGTCCGTTTCGTCCGCTCCTACCCGATGTAGATTTTATAGAGTTTAACAACGAGGCTGATATACTGAAAATAACCGAGCGCACTGCTGGGGTAGTTTTAGAAAGCATACAAGGAGGCGCGGGCTTTATTGAGCCAAAAAACGATTATCTTATCAAAGTAAAACGCCGTTGCGAAGAGGTAGGCGCCCTGCTGATTATAGACGAAATACAACCTGGTTTCGGGCGCACTGGTAAGCTCTTTGGTTTTCAGAACTACGGCATCACCCCCGATATTATCGCTATAGGCAAGGGTATGGCAAGCGGTATGCCGGTGGGGGCTTTCGTATCGTCATATGAGCGTATGCAGCTATTGGCAAATAACCCTAAAATGGGGCATATCACCACCTTTGGCGGTAACCCTGTGATTGCAGCAGCCTCTCTGGCTACCCTCAACCAGCTGCTCACCACCGATCTAATGGCTCAAACCTTAGAGAAAGAAAAGCTTTTCAGAAAATACTTACAACACCCCCTTATCGAGAGTGTAAACGGCAAAGGACTGATGCTAGCGGTTATCGTCAAAAGTTCAGAAATAGCTGATTTTGTGATTAACTATTGTCAAGACAGAGGGCTAATAGTGTATTGGCTGCTGTTCGAAGGTCGTGCTGTACGTCTTTCACCTCCGCTCACCCTTAGCGAAGCCGAAATAAAAGAGGGTTGCGACATCATCTTAGAAGCCCTTGAGGTAGCAAAAACGAAGTTCTAACAACAAAAAACAATAGGAAAGGTTGCTTATTTAAGATTATTTATTATCTTTGCCGAGAAATCGACAAATTAGCAAATCGACAAATCTATCAATATGAGCAAAGTACTAACATCTTTATTAGATAACGATTTTTACAAATTCACAATGCAGTGCGGGGTGGTGCAGCTATTCCCAAAAACTAAAGCGCGCTATACCTTTATCAACAGGGGTAAACACGAGTTTCCCGAAGGGTTTGACAAAGCCCTACGCGCGGCTGTTGATGCTATGGCAGAACTTAAACTCACTAAAGACGAAAAAGCTTTCTTGGTGAAGAATTGCCCCTATTTAAGTCCGCTATACTTAGATTTTTTAGAGGGCTATCGCTACGACCCCTCAGAGGTACATATCACCCAAGAGGGTAGCGACCTAAAGGTGACTGTTGAAGGACATTGGTATCGCACTATTCTTTGGGAAGTGCCTTTACTGTCTATCATCAGCGAATTGTACTACCAGCTAATGAATGCTACTGCGTGGACAGATGCTCAGGTAATTGCTAATACCAGAGAAAAAGAATTGTTATACAAAGAGTTAGGAGTAGTTTTTGCCGAATTTGGTACCCGTAGGCGACATTCTTACCACGTACACGACATCGTGATGCGTACCCTCTTAGAAGGCTATGGTAGTACCTTTATGGGCTCAAGCAACGTGCATTTCGCTATGAAATACAAGGTAAAACCGATAGGAACACACGCCCACGAGTGGTTTATGTTTCACGCTGCTGAGTACAGCTACAAAATGGCAAACGCCCTTTCATTAGAGCACTGGGTAGATGTGTACAGAGGCGACCTTGGGGTCGCGCTATCAGATACCTACACTACCGATGTGTTCTTTAAGCAGTTCGACAAGAAATTCAGCAAACTTTTTGATGGGGTGCGCCACGACAGCGGCGACCCGATAGTATTTGCCGAAAAAACCATAGCACACTATAAGAAAATGGGTATCGACCCGCTATCAAAATACATTATTTTCTCTGACGGACTAAATCCTAAGAAAGTACAGGCTATTACTGAGGCGTGCAAAGGCAAGATAGGCATCTCATTCGGTATAGGCACCGACCTGACTAACGATGTAGGTTTGCGCCCTATGAATATAGTGATGAAGCTAACCGAAGTACTAACCAGCGACGACGAATGGGTACCTACCGTAAAACTATCGGACGAGCCTAACAAGCATACAGGCGACCCTAAGATGATAGCCCTTGCAAAAGGAATTTTAGGAATTGAATAATCTTATGAAATACGCATTGATGATAGCAGGTATTGCGGTAGCCTTATCGCGATATCTTTTCCCAGAGTACGACCAAGTGCTATTAGTAGTAGGGGTTTCCTTGCTAATGGCTGGGGTCTATCTCGTATCAAGAGGTTTATCCTCTAAAAATGAAGACAATTAGCAAATTAGTGAATATAGGAGATTACATAGAAGTATTAGACGACACCATAAAAGGACACGTAGTGCGCGTAACGCCACAAGAGGTAACGATGCTCAGCTCCGAAGGTTTCGAACTTAGCTTTCGCCCCGACGAAGTAGTGGTTATCAGTGAGGAAGTGCCTATAAAAAGTGCTTTTGCTACGATAGACGAGGAGAGCCTCAGAAAAGATGTGCTCCCTAAAAGACGTCAGAAAGCACCCCTTACCAAGCGCGAAAAGTCCATACCCCCAATGGAGGTAGATTTGCACATCGAACAATTAGTTGATTCCACAAGGAATATGACCAATTATGATATGCTTACCCTTCAACTCGAAACGGCACGCCGCCAGTTAGAGTTCGCTATCGCCCAGCGCATTCAGCGGGTAGTGTTCATTCACGGGGTTGGCGAAGGAGTATTGCGCACCGAATTAGAGTTTCTGTTAGGTCGCTATTCTAATGTTACTTTCTACGATGCCGAATATGCCAAATATGGGGTGGGCGCTACCGAAGTGTATATCTACCAAAAAGCAAAATAATGATTGAAGCAACTAACATACACAAAACCTATAAAACGTTAGAAGTGCTCAAAGGCGTATCGGTAGAGGTAGCAAAAGCTGAAATAGTGTCGATAGTAGGAGCCTCAGGGGCAGGAAAGACTACTTTGTTGCACATTTTAGGCACCTTAGACAGTCCAGATGCTAATACTGAAGCCTCACTACGTATCAACGGCACAGATATATTAGCTCTTTCGTCTAAAAACCTTGCTAAGTTCCGCAATGAGCATATAGGTTTTATCTTTCAGTTTCACCAGCTCTTGCCCGAATTTACGGCTTTAGAGAACATCTGTATTCCTGCCTTTATCAAAGGGGTTGGCAAAAAAGAAGCTGAAAAGCGCGCTATGGAGTTATTAGACTTTCTGCATTTGGGGGCACGTGCCCATCATAAGCCCAATGCCCTTTCGGGGGGCGAACAGCAACGAGTATCGGTAGCGCGCGCCCTGATAAACCAGCCCGATGTGGTCTTTGCTGACGAACCCAGTGGTAACCTCGACTCTGAGAGTGCAGAACACCTACATCAACTGTTTTTTCAGCTCAGAAATGAGTTTAACCAGACTTTCGTAATTGTAACCCATAATGAGGAATTGGCAGCTATGGCTGATAGAAAGTTAGTAATGGTAGACGGAAAGATAATTAGCAAATTAGCAGATTAGTAACTTTAAAATTAACGTATACATTTATGAAGAAAATCTTATTAATGACCCTTATGGTTTGTGGGCTAACAGCTTGTACTTCGCTACCTCAGTCAGCCAACAATTTTATCAGCACTTATTTTGCGCATACAACGGTGCAAGAAGTAGAGCGCGAGAGTGATACGAATGGCTATTCGGTTAAACTGAAAGATCGCACCGAAATAGAATTTGCTGAAAACGGCGATTGGCAAAAAGTAGAAGCCGAAGACGGCAATAGTATCCCAACTGATTTCTTCCCTAAGAAAATAGCCGATTATGCTGCTGAACGCTCTTTCATCATTGAAGCGATTAGCAAGACTAACATAGGCTACAAAGTAGAAATTGTAGGTTCTAAAAGTGCTTTGTTTTTCAATAAAGCAGGCGACCCTATAGGTAATTATTAAAAAATGGCATTACTTTTGCTTTCAAAGAAAATTGTATCAAATAAATAATAATAAAATGAATACATTAAAAAAATTATCAACTGTAGCTTTTGCCCTATTTGCTTTTGGGGTAGCTAACGCTCAAGAAGACGGATTGATACCTGTTCAGTCACTGCCTGCTAGTGCACAAACATTCATCAATCAGAACTTTTCTGCCAATAACATCGTTTCAGTATGGCAAGACAATGAAAAAGGTAGAGTAGAAGATTACACCGTGCTCTTTGCCGATGGCACTGAAGTAGAATTTCATGCTAATGGCGACTGGAAAGAGGTAAAAGCGCGCAACGGAGCTGTACCTGCTAAAATAGTACCTGCTAAAATAAGCAAATACGTACACAAAAATTATCCTAATGTCCTCATCAAAGAAATTCAGAAAGAAAGAAGAAAATATGAGGTAAGCCTCTCTAACGGATTGGACTTAGATTTTAATTTGAATGGTAAATTTTTAAAAATAGACGACTAATATGAAAAAAATATTATTTGCTATCTTAGCTGCTTTTTCGCTACAAGTAGCTACAGCACAAGACAGAAAAGTAGATTTTAACGAACTACCTGCTGATGCAATCAACTTTGTACGCCAACACTTTTTGGTAGGCAATGTAGCTTCAGTATGGAAAGATGTTGATTATAAAGACGAAGAATATTCTGTTATTTTCAAAGACGGAGTTGAAGTAGAATTTAACGGCGAAGGCGACTGGAAAGAGATAAAAGTACATAGAGGAAAATTGCCTAACGAAGTAGTACCAGCAGGTATTTTAGACTACGTACAGAAAAACTTTTCTGCTAATCCTAACATTAAAAAGTTAGAGAGAAGCCTACGCAAAAGAACTTACAAAGTAAAACTAACTGACGGCAACGAATTGTATTTCGATGACCAACAGAAGTTTTTAGGTCTTGATGATTAATTTCATCACTGTACAGAGGCTTTGCCAAAGTGTTTTTTAGGAAAGACTTTGGCAAAGTTTCTTTTTACATTTTACATTTTACATTTTTTCTTTTGCTTAATATGACAAATAATCAAATATATGATAAAAACTTTACTCCCAAACCTATTGCTGACTTGTTAAATGGGAAGTATCATTTTGTGATACCTTCATTTCAGCGTGGCTATCGTTGGGAGCAAAAGCAAGTGTTAGATTTATTAGAAGATATCAAACAATTTGCTAATGATAATAATTCAGGTAATAGCTACTTTTTACAACCTATTGTTGTAAAACCTACTAGAACACTCAATGAATACGAAGTTTTAGACGGGCAACAACGATTGACCACTATGCTTCTTTTACTAAAACGCCTTGTAAAACGTTTAGGAGAAGAAGAACGTGATATATACAAAGACAATATTTATAATATCATATATACCAATCGCCCTCAATTAGACTTTGATAATCCTAATCCCTCCGACAATATAGATAGCTACTATTTAGATGAAGCTAAAAATGTTATAGATAAGTGGTTTAAAAAACAGTTTGAACAAAAACAAAATCTCAATAATTTTACAGGAACCCTCCTTTACAATCAAGAAAAACAAGTGAAAATCATTTGGTATGTTATTGATAACAATAGCACAGATTTAGTGAGTATCAATATCTTCAACCGACTCAACAAAGGTAAAATTTCTCTCACCAGTTCTGAACTTATCAAAGCACTATTTGTAATGGATTACGACCTTCGTGCTAATGGAAATAAACTCCCTGCTGAGCAACTCTCTATGGAATGGAACGAGATGGAACGCAAATTCCAAGATGATAACTTTTGGTACTTCATCAGTGACAACTCCCCTGATATACAAACGCGCATAGACGTACTTTTCGACTTTGTCACTTGTAAAAGCAAAGAAAATGACACCGATTATTCCTATAGAGAGTTTCAAAAACTCTATGATATGTGTCGTGCTTCTGAAAGTAAGCAAAATAGCAAAAAAGAATTAGGTGAATGGGCACAGAGTATTGATAATATGCAAGACGCTTGGAAAGAGGTGAGAAGAACTTATGACCGTCTTCTCGCTTGGTATGAAGACAGTCTTTACTATCATTACGTGGGGTATCTTGTTACTGTAGGTTTTTCTCCTTTAGAAATTTATCAATATTTAGAAGGTGAAAAAGCTAATAGAAAAAAAGACCCCTATGCTCCTGAATGGACTACTGCTAATACTACCCTTGCATTACAACGCAAAATAATGGATCGCTTCAAAAAAGATAGTAAACATCTAGACATAGAAGAAATAGCTGAATTAGAATATCACAACACTGATTTTGTACGTCGATTGTTACTTCTTTTCAACATAGAAACTTATCGCACTTCGGAAAATATGCGTTTCCCTTTCAGTGAATATAAAAAAGATCATTAGGATATTGAGCATATCGATTCTCAAAACGAATCTTCATTACAAGAATTTAACGAGCGTATACGATGGTTACAAAATGTAAAGTTTATCCTTAAAAAAGAAGGGACAGAACGCTCTTCAGAATTAGTTAGACTATGCGAGAATCTTATTGAAGAATTTGAAAAAAACGAAAGAATAAATTTACAAAAATACCAAGATTTTTATCAAGTTATCAATAAACACTACACCAAAGAAGCTTATGAAAATGAAACAGAGGTAGACTTAACTACCAAAGGAAAAGACTCTATTAGCAACCTTACCCTCCTTGATAGTAGCACAAATCGTGAGTACAAAGATGCACCTTTTGCCTATAAACGACATTGTATAATAGAAAAAGATAAAGAAGGTACAAAATTCATTCCTCTTTGCACTCGTAATGTATTCCTTAAATACTATTCTAATAGTGAAAAGAACATTTCCTATCTCGACACTATGAGATGGAATGAAGACGACAAAAAAGACTATATAAATGCAATATATAAAAAGGTAGAAGTGGTATTTAATTCTGTCAAACTAAAAGAAAATAACGATGAGTGATAACCTAAAAAAATACAGTTTTCAAGACTTACTAAAGCAAGGGAAAATACGAATTCCTAAAATTCAACGCGACTACGCACAAGGTCGCCTTAACAAAAACATAAATGAAATTCGCAAAGTATTCATCCACCAACTTTTATTAGTGGTAAAAGGAAAAAAAGGAGCTACTGAACTCGACTTTGTGTATGGTAGTAACTACGACAATGCTTTTGAACCCCTCGATGGGCAACAAAGGCTCACAACTCTTTTTCTGCTACATTGGATGATGGGGGTTAATGTAAGTATAAATGATGAAAATAAAGAAGCTATTTTTAGCTACGAAACACGTAATACTTCTAAAGAATTTTGTGATGAATTAGTACAACACAATGCTTTACAATTGATTGAAGAAGCACAAACTAAGAAGAAAACACTTTCTCACATCATCCAAAATAGAGATTGGTTTAAATGGGAATGGAGGTCAGACCCTACTATTTTTTCTATGTTGGTAGTAATGGATAGTATTTTTGAGGAAATGGATTGGACTTTAAACTTGAATAATTGTAGGGAAAATCTTAAAAACATCACTTTTAATTTGCTAAATCTTGGTGATTTTGGCTTGTCCAACGAACTTTTTATAAAGATGAATGCACGAGGCAAGCAACTTTCCGATTTTGATAAACTAAAATCAAGTTTTGAAGAAGAATTGCAACTCCAGCAAAAAGAATACAGAGAAAATAGTACTTACCCTTTAGCTACAGCTGAAGAAGAAACAGATTGGCGAACTTTTATGGATGGGGACTGGATAGACTTCTTTTGGAAAAAATATGTTACCTCCCCTTCTATCAATTTAGAGTGTGCTAAAAAAGCTGAAAAACAATTCAAAAAACTTTTACTCCGACTTATCGCTATACAAATCCTTGAAAGTAAGAATGCAAATGAGAAACTGAAAACTATAGCCTATGAAATGAATGAGGACAAAATAGATAATCTTTTTTTTGAATATACCAATAGTTTAATAGTACTTCGCAACTCTGACAACTATAACATAGGTAAAGATAATTATACTATTGATTTTAAAAAGCTTATACAAGACATAAATCTTCTTATTTGCAAAAATGATGAGTTCTCATTTTATATTGACCCTAATAGGAAAAATTCATTATTAGAACTTTTTCTTGATGAAAAAGTACCTAATGATGTAGCTCTCGTATTCTATACAATGCTCCTATTCTTAAGAAAATTTTCCGTAGAAAAAACCGATAAGGAGGAACTCGTTAATTTAGAACACTGGGTAATTGCGATGCGAAATATTTTGTCAAACGATAACAATAACCGACGTATTGATAAAATACTTCTATTTGAAAACGCTGTAGAAGACCTTAACACAATTACTAATGATCTAGCTATGTTTACCTCTGAAAAGGATCTCAATATAAAATCTTGTGATTCAGTAGTAAAACAATTCTTTGGTTCTATAAAAGAAGAAAAGACTTATCAAGGACTTGACAATCAGTCATTATTAGAAGAAGTAGAAAAAGCTAAACTTGTTCTTATAAATAACGAGTGGGAAAATGCTTTAAAAGAAGCCGAGAATCATCCTTATCTTTGGGGACAAATTCGCTGTTTATTAAATTGGGCAAAAAAAGACATCAACTTATTCAAAGATTATAGCAAGCAGTTGCTTTCTATTCTGAATTTTCTTTCTTCTTCAGAAAAAGAGGCTAATCTTTTCTATTTAACTATGCTTACTTTTGAACCATATCATTGGAAAGAAACTAATCGCTTGTATCGCTATAATCGTGACCGTGACAATAGTTTTAAACGTTATTTGAGAACTAAAGGAAAGGAAGAAATCTACGCTTTCCATCTTAAAGGACTTATTGATGTATGGCGAAGTGATTATAAAGATTTAACTGTGGGTGATTTCATAGCAACCTTTATTAAATCGAGAAAGGAAGATCCAAATCTACCTATTTGGATAAAATGTATCATTGAATACCCTTTGATTCTCAATGAAGCGTGGGAAAAACGTATCTATGAAAAAGATAAGCATATTATCCTTGCGCAAAGAAAAACTCTAAATAGTCATTGTTTTGATATTATTCTATTGTATTTCAGAGAATTATGTAAGTATAAAGGAATTGATCGAAAAAATTACACTTTTTGTGATTCTGATGCAGAGCTTCCTCATTCATTTGAACTTAAAATAGCTAATGATATATACCTTATTCAATGGAAAGAAAAATCCTACATTATAAAGAAAAATGATAAAGAATTAAATCCTACTAATGAGACTCAGGTAGTTCCTTTTATAACAAACCTTATCGAAACAAACTTTTCTACTACTGTTAATTATTAATTAAATGTATGACCTTTTGATTATAGGCGGTGGGGCAGCGGGCTTTTTTACTGCTATCAATGCAGCTGAAAAGCACCCCGATTTCAGCATAGCGATTCTCGAGAAAAGCAAAGAGGTACTACAAAAAGTACGCATTTCGGGCGGTGGACGTTGCAACCTCACCAATGCTACTTTTACTCCTGCTGAATTAGTGCGCAACTATCCACGTGGTTATAAAGAACTCCTCAGTCCGTTTCACCGGTTTATGTGCGGCGATGTGATGGAGTGGTTTGAGGCGCACGGTGTACCCCTAAAAACAGAAGATGATGGGCGCGTATTTCCGGCTTCAGATAGTTCAGAAAGTATCATAAATTGCTTTCTGAAAGCCATAGCCCAGCACGGTATAGAGCTATTCACCCAACAGAATGTACAGACTATCAGCCCTGCTGAACAAGGGTGGCAAGTGCGCACTGCTAACCGTACTTTTACGGCAAAACGGCTTGTTATCGCTACAGGTAGTAACCCTAAAATATGGCAGCTCTTAGCCGATTTGGGGCATACTATAGTCCCCCCAGTACCTTCGCTTTTTACCTTTCAGACAGCTACCGAATGGGCTAAAACTCTTTCGGGTATAGCTGTGACCGCTACGGTACAGCTTTTCTCTCAAAAAGGCGATTTTCTTCAGATAAGCGAAAGAGCACCTCTACTCTTCACCCACAAAGGATTTAGCGGGCCTGCTGTATTGCGTGCTTCAGCTTGGGGGGCAAGAGTGTTAGCCTCATTAGACTATCAGTGCCTAATGGAAGTCAATTTTGCTACAGCAGATGAGCAAGCCCTTAGCTATGACGAGGTACTCCTGCAGCTACAAGATTGCAAACAGAGGCACGGACGCAAAGCAGTGCAAAGCGTTACCCTCTTTCAGCTACCCAAACGCCTATGGGAAGCCCTATTAGAGAGCGCAGGAGTTGCCCCCGCACAACAATGGGCATCGCTCAATAAATCTCAACTACAACAGTTAGCTAAAGCGCTGACCCAAAGTCGCTTTAGTATTACTGGCAAAAACACCTTCAAAGAAGAGTTCGTAACAGCAGGAGGTGTAAAACTCTCAGAAATAGACTTCAAAACCTACCAAAGCAAGCTATTTAAGCATCTTTACTTAGCAGGCGAAGTGCTAGATATTGATGCCGTTACGGGTGGTTTTAACTTTCAAAATGCTTGGACAGGAGGCTATCTTATCAGTGAAGCCTTATGATTTTTGAATTTTGAAGTATGAATTTTGTTTTTTGAATTGTCAATTGTCAATTGTTTTGTATCTTTGCCGCGTTTTTGTAATATTGTAATTAGTTTCTATGCTTAACGTTCATAACTTATCTGTTTCTTTTCAAGGCGAATACCTCTTCGAAGAGGTAGCTTTTATGCTCAATGCGGGCGACCGTGTAGGACTTATCGGCAAGAATGGAGCAGGTAAATCAACAATGCTCAAACTCCTTTCGCGCGAGCTAAAACCAGACTCTGGCACTATAGCAGCTGACAAAGATGTGCGCATCGGCTTCCTAAAGCAAGACATCGACTTCGTGAAAGGGCGTACTATCCTCGAGGAAGCCTATCAGGCTTTTGGCGAAATCAAAACATTAGAGCAGAAGTTAGACGATATACACCACCAAATAGAAACGCGCACCGACTACGAGAGCGAAAGTTATCACAATCTACTAGATATGCTAAGCGATTACACCCATCGCTTCGACCTTATCGGGGGGTATCAGTACCAAGGCGAGACCGAAAAGGTACTATTGGGGTTAGGCTTTCAGCGCAGTGATTTCGATAAGCTAACGGATAGCTTTTCGGGTGGCTGGCGTATGCGTATAGAGTTGGCTAAATTGCTGTTGCAAAACAATGATATCTTGCTGTTAGACGAGCCCACTAACCACTTAGACATCGAATCGATTATATGGTTAGAACAATTCCTGACTACTTATAGTGGCGCGGTGGTAATCGTTTCGCACGATAAGATGTTTTTAGACAATGTAACCAACCGTACCATAGAGATTTCGGTAGGCAAGATATACGATTACCCCAAACCTTACAGCAAGTTTTTAGAACTTAGGCAAGAAATACGCGAACAACAACTCGCTTCGCAGAAAAATCAGGAGAAAAAGATACAACAAACGGAGAAGTTGATAGAAAAGTTCCGTGCTAAAGCTTCTAAAGCCTCTATGGCACAGTCTCTTATCAAAAAACTCGACAAAATAGATCGCATAGAGGTAGACGAAGAGGACAATGCTGTGATGAATGTGCGCTTCCCTGTATCGGTTACCCCCGGTAAAGTGGTATTGGAGATAGACGATGTATCGAAGAGCTACGGCGAAAAAGAGGTGCTAAGCCACGTGAGTCTGTTAGTAGAACGAGGCAGCAAGATAGCCTTTGTAGGGCAAAACGGACAAGGAAAAACTACCCTTGCCAAAATGATTATAGGCGAAACCGACTATCAAGGCACTATTAAGTTAGGGCACAATGTACAGTTGGGGTATTTTGCTCAGAACCAAGCCGACTATTTAGACGGCGAACTGACAGTGCTTGATACTATGTACCACGCCGCTGATGACACTAACCGTATGAAAATACGCGATATACTCGGTTCTTTCCTCTTCAGAGGCGATGAGGTAGACAAGAAAGTGAAAGTACTATCAGGAGGCGAGCGCAACCGCTTGGCTTTGGCTAAAATGTTGCTCTCAGACTTCAACGTATTAGTAATGGACGAGCCTACTAACCACTTAGACATCAAATCGAAGAATGTGCTAAAGAAAGCCCTACAGCAGTTTGAAGGTACGCTCATTATCGTATCGCACGACCGCGATTTCTTGCAGGGGCTAACTGATAAAGTATATGAATTTAAGAATAAAAATATAAAAGAATATCTCGGCGATATAGATTTCTACTTAGAACAACGTGCCGTAGCTAACTTTAGAGAGATGGAGCAGCAAAAAGAAACGCTCTCTACTCCTACTAAAGCAGCTGCAAATGCTGAAAAGCTAAGTTTTGAGCAACAAAAACAGCAGAAAGCAGCCCAAAACAAGCTCAATAAGATAGAAAACCAAATAGCTGCCCTCGAAGAGGAACTAAAACAGATGGATGTGCAGATGGGGCAGGGAGTACAAAGCAATGATTATTATAAAGAATACGAACAGAAAAAGAAAATGCTGGAGGAACTGATGACTGAGTGGGAAAACCTAATGAGCTAACGATATGCACCCTAAGAAAATTTTATTTTTTATCATAGGCGTACTTGTAGCCCTTTTTACAATGACGCTCTTTAGCAGTTATCACATTACCGATAGCGGTACGGTGCGAGAGGGTATATCCTTTGGCAATACTATGCTACGATATCCTACCCCCGATATATTGGGGATGTTGTTTAAATCAAAAGAGAAGGAAAACAACAAGCTAAATGAGCTCATCAAAGAAACCAATACTATTGTAGATGAAAAGACTGACAAATTGGCAACGAATGACACTATTGCCAATGATAGTCTGCATAAGTTAGAGACCAATGTAGAGGGCAAAATATACTACCCTGGCAACCGGATAGACTACATCAAACGATTGAAAAACAAGCTCAGACAAGGAGTTTGCCAAATAGTGCACTACGGCGACTCGCAAATAGAAGGCGACCGCATCACCGGCTATGTGCGCAACAGACTACAACTTGCTTTTAACGGTGGAGGGCCTGGATTCTTCCCTATAAAAGTGGTGTATAACCAAAATAGTATAGATATAACCACCTCGGGCAATTGGGTGCGCTACGCCTTTTTCGACCGTAAACAGCGTCGCAAGGTAGGGCACGATATGTATGGACTATTTGCTACCTACTCGCGTTTTACTAATTATGCAAAAGATACTACCGGACTACCGGTGAGCAAAGCCACTTTTACCATAAAACCTTCAGCTAAATCGTATGCACGATTGCAACACTATACTAAATTTGGCTTGCATTATGGCAATGCAATAGGAAAAGTGAAGATAAAAGTATATGAAAACGGCAATATTATCAAAACAGATAGCCTTATTTCAGATGGTAAATACCACAACTACAAGCTAAATTTTGCTACTACACCTAAAGAGCTCAAAATAGAATTAGAAGCACGTGTAAGTCCTGATTTTTATGGAGTTACCCTTGATGCCGACACTGGTGTACGTATGGATAATGTGGCGATGCGCGGCGAGGCAGGGCGCATCTTTACGCGTATGAATTATGAAAACTACCGACAAATGTCAGTAGACCGTCAGCCCGACCTTTTCATCTTTCAATACGGAGGGAACACTATCCCCTATATGAAGACAGAGCAGCAGCTAAGAGAATACGTAGAGGGGCTAATATTCAATATGAAATGGGTAAAACGCGCTAACCCTAACGCGATGTTTATGCTGTTAGGCCCTGGTGATATGACCACCTCGCGCAATGGACAACGACTCACTTATCCTTTCCTACCTAAGCTCAACGACCTGATGAAAGAAGAATGTATGAAGAATGATGTAGCCTACTTTAGTATGTATGAAGCGATGGGTGGTGAAAACTCAATGATTTCTTGGGTAAAACAAGGAATGGCTGCCTCAGATTACGTGCATTTTAGTCCGAAAGGTACAAAACTTATATCAGAAGTGTTTTATCAGTGCCTACATAACGACCTTGCCTCAGTGGAATAATTATGACAGATTTTTTTAATAATTTCTTTACCTTTGACCTACAACACCCGCTCACCTTTGTGCGAATAGACTTTTGGATATTCTTCGCTTTGGTGTATGCGGTTTTTGCGCTTATATACAAACGAAGACACTTGCGAAATCTCTTTTTGCTGATAGCCAGCTTCTATTTCTATTACAAAGCTAGTGGGTTGTTCGTCTTATTATTAGTATTTAGCACTGTTACTGACTTCTATTTAGGGCATTACATCGACCAACATCAAGAGGAACTGCGTCGCAAAATAGCGGTAACAATAAGTGTCTGCTTGAACTTATTAGTGCTTTCGTATTTCAAATACGCTTATTTCTTCACTGATACCTATAACGCTCTCTTTCAGACTCACCACCAAACATTCAACTATTTAGCTTATTGGGCTAATGGCTTCAATTACAAGGGCTACTTCAGCGTTGACGATATTATACTGCCAGTAGGTATTTCGTTTTATACGTTTCAGACCATCAGCTATACAGTAGATATCTACCGGAAGAAGATAGCTCCGCTGAAATCAATGTTGGATTTTGGTTTTTATGTGAGCTTCTTCCCTCAGTTGGTAGCAGGACCTATAGTGAGGGCTGAAGAGTTTGTACCTCAGATTCTAAAGAAAACTGTTGTTAGCAAAGAAGAGTTCAACAAGGCTATTTTCCTCATTCTGAAAGGGCTTATCAAGAAGATGATTTTTGCTGACTTTATAGCAATGCACTTTCTCGATAAAGTATTTGATGCCCCTGCTATGCACACGGGTTTTATGAACCTACTGGCTCTGATAGGCTATTCGCTACAGATTTACGGTGACTTCTCTGGTTATACTGATATTGCTATAGGGGTAGCTTTGCTCTTAGGCTTTAAACTGCCTGTCAATTTCAACTCTCCTTACAAAGCGCTCAACTGCGGTGATTTCTGGAAGCGCTGGCACATCTCACTTTCTACGTGGCTAAAAGATTATCTATACATACCACTGGGGGGCAATCGCAATAGTACCTTGGGCACCTTTGTATTCTCGCTCATCTTCGTAGTAATATTAGTGGTCGCTATTGGCAATCTCACCTTTACCCTCATAACTGGTTCGCTATTAATCATAGGGTCAGTAGTGGCGTTTTTCTACAAACCTTTTGAGCGGTATCTCACTACCAACATCAATATAATGCTGACGATGCTCATCGGGGGGCTATGGCACGGAGCTGCGTGGAAGTTCGCTATTTGGGGTGGACTCAATGGCTTGGGAGTAATAGCCTATAAATATTGGCGCAAAGTAAGTCCGTATGAGAATAGTGCCTCTTGGGTGGCAAGAGCTTGGAAGATACTCTTTACCTTTTCGTTTATCACTTTTACCCGTATTTTCTTCCGCAGTAATGATATGGAGGGAGTGAATCAGTGGTTTGCACAAGTAGCCCATAATATGGATTGGGATTCGGCAATGAGCATCATAAGGCACAATAATATACCTCTGGCTATCATCGTTATTGGGTATATCACCCATTGGCTGCCACAACGTTGGAAAGATTATATAGAGTACGTATTTGCCCAAAGTCATTACACAGTGAAAGTAGCTATAACCTTAGTAGTGGTGCTTATCTGTTATCAGGCGTATTCTACCGACATTCAACCGTTTATATATTTCCAATTTTAAAAACACAATTAATTAGACATTATAAAAAATCAGAATTATGTTGTATATCAAACAATTATTGCAAGAAGGCAAAAGCATACAGGGCGAAATCACCCTTAAAGGGTGGGTACGCACCTTCCGCAGCAACCGTTTTATCGCCCTAAATGACGGCTCGACTATTGAGAATGTGCAAGTAGTGGTCGATTTTGAAAATACAGACCCTGAACTACTAAAGCGTATCACTACCGGAGCTGCTATAGAAGTGAAAGGACAAGTGGTAGAAAGTCAAGGGAAAGGACAGGCAGTAGAGGTACAAGCTACTACTATTAGTATATTAGGCGATAGTAATCCTGAAGAATACCCTATACAGCCTAAAAAACACTCCCTTGAGTTTTTGCGCGAAAATGCCCACCTACGCGTGCGCTCTAATACTTTTAGCGCTGTAATGCGCGTGCGCTCTACTCTGGCATATGCTATTCACAAATACTTCCAAGACAACGGCTTTTTCTACGTAAATACGCCTATCATCACCGGTAGCGATGCTGAAGGAGCTGGCGAGATGTTCCGTGTAACGACTTTAGATGCTAAAAATCCACCGTTAACTGAAGATGGAAAGGTAGATTACAAAAAAGACTTCTTCGGACGCGAAACTAATCTTACCGTATCAGGACAGTTAGAAGGCGAGACTTTTGCAATGGCTCTTGGTAAGATTTATACTTTTGGACCTACTTTCCGTGCTGAAAACTCTAATACCTCACGCCACTTAGCCGAGTTCTGGATGATAGAGCCTGAAATGGCGTTTTTCGACCTTATCGACAATATGAATTTGGCTGAAGACTTTATTAAGTATGTGCTAAAATACACCTTAGAAGTGCGTCGTGATGACCTTGAGTTCCTCAACAAACGTTTCTTAGAAGAAGAAAAAGGCAAACCACAACAAGAACGCAGTTCTATGTCGCTTATTGAGAAGTTAGAGTTTGTGATAAACAACAACTTTAAACGCGTAAGCTATACTGAGGCTATCGATATACTAAAGAATTGCAACCACAATAAGAAGAAGAAATTCCAGTACCTTGTAGACGAATGGGGTATTGACTTGCAAAGCGAACACGAGCGTTATTTGGTAGAAAAACACTTTGAATGCCCTGTGATACTCTATGACTATCCGGCAAACATCAAAGCGTTTTATATGCGCCTAAATGACGATGGTAAGACGGTACGCGCTATGGATATCCTCTTCCCTGGTATTGGCGAAATAGTAGGAGGTTCGCAACGTGAAGAGCGCTATGAGGTACTTAAAAAGAAAATTGCTGACCTGAATATGGACGAAGCAACTCTTTGGTGGTACTTAGACCTCCGCAAGTTTGGTACTGCTGTACATAGTGGTTTTGGTTTAGGCTTTGAGCGTTTGGTACTTTTTGCTACCGGTATGACTAATATACGCGATGTGATACCTTACCCACGTACTCCACAAAGTGCTGAGTTTTAATAGATATTTAAAAGGTAAATAAAAAATAGAGAGGATTATCAGAATGATAGTCCTCTCTATTTTTATGGTTTAAACGTAACGGATTACATAGAGTATTTGTTTACGCGCTCTTTAGCTTTGATAAGGTCTAAGCCTAAGCTGTTGATTTTTTGCTGTTTTTTGAGCAATTTGCCTTTGAATTTAGCTTCGTCTTGGGGAGAAAGAGCTCCTTTAGCTTTCTTCATATCGAATTTGTTTTGCTCTTTAGCTAAATCGTTTTTAGCTTTAGTTATTTTAGCTTCTACTTTAGCTACTTCGCTATTAGCTTTGCTCAATTGTTGTTTTTTCTTTTGAGCTTGTTTTTCAGCTTTAGCTTTGGCTTTTTCAGCTTTTTCTTGTTCTTTTTTAGCTTTCTTTTCAGCTTTAGCTTTTTCTTTAGCTGCTTTTTCTTCAGCTTTTTTGGCTTTTTCAGCTTCTTTTTTAGCTTTTTTCTCAGCTTTTTCTTGTTCTTTTTTAGCCTTTTCTTCAGCTTTCTTAGCTTTTTCAGCTTCTTTCTTGGCTTTTTCTTCAGCTTTCTTAGCTTCTTTTTCAGCTTTAGCTTTTTCTTTAGCTGCTTTTTCTTCAGCTTTCTTAGCAGCTTCTTCTTGCTTAGCCTTTTCTTTAATAGCTTTTTCTTGAGCCTTTAGATCTTTTTCTTGATCTTTCAGCTGTGCTTTTTCAGCTTTTAGGGCAGCCTCTTGTTGTGCTTGAGTAGCCATATCAGAGCCTAATATAACTGTAGAAGAAACAGTATCAGTAACTGTACCTACCATAGGTTGTTCTACCTGAGCGGTAGCTAAATGAGCAGCAAAAAGAGCTGCAGCGAATGTGATTGCGTGTAATTTCATAGTTTATTTTTATTTAGTTTTTTCGGGGGCAAAGATACACAAAATAACGATACCCCGTTCTTTTTTATAACAACTTTAACAAAAAAAAGTCGCCTACAGGGTATAGGAAAGTAGGCGACTTTTAGGAGTAATTAAAATATAAATAGTTATGGATTATTGAACATTACCTCTAATGCGCAATCCTTTTACAGGATTGGTTTTAGCGTTAGAAGTTACGGTAATCGTTTTGCTGATTGGGCCTACGCGATTGGTATCGTATTTTACTTCAATTTTTCCTTTAGCCCCTGGTGCTACAGGTTGGTTTGTCCAAGAAGGAACTGTACAACCGCAAG
>ERZ773077.164-NODE-164-length-49812-cov-9.239986_pt1 | contig 49812 bp, 36 predicted proteins | sample MGYA00580612_ERZ773077 | MGnify/ENA primary metagenome ERZ773077 (study PRJEB29015, sample SAMEA2737971) | human oral metagenome | biome: human oral; feature: human-associated habitat; material: dental | place: China | collected 2021 ...
GGGAGGCGCACAAGCGTCAGGTGGCCGAGGCCGCCGAGGCCGAGCGCCAGGCTGCCACAAACGCTGGCACCGGCTACGCCTCAACAGCGGAGCCCAACGAGGGTTCGCTGGCCTCTGATGAGGCGCTGCAGGCGCTTCGCGAGAAGCTGACCGGCGGCAACTGATCGCTGACTGATGGCTCTGGGCCCTCCCGGTGGGGAGGGCCCAGAGCCATATGGTTGTGTGGTGGCGCAGCTCAGCCGGATCCACTGACAAGGCCTCCGGCTCTCAGCGCGGATCCTGGACGGGTAGCATGTCCGACAACCGTGTGAGCGCGAGCTCTCAGCGCTCCACCTGATCTCGGAGGGAGCCGAGTTGCCATGGCTGTCAATCTCATCGCCAAGTTCGAATGCCGTGATGGGGCCCGGGAACCTGTGGCCGCATTGATCGGTGCCTACGCTGAGCACGTCATCACATCCCCCGGAACCCAGCGCTTCGAGGTCTACACGGAGCGGGACAATCCGAACCAGTTTGTGATCATTGAGCAGTACCGGGATGAGGAGGCCTTCCAGGGTCACCTGGCTGATCCCGAGAACGTCGTCTTCAACGACAGGCTGGGTCCGCTCATCGCCGGTGACGCCTCCGAGCTGACCTTCCTGCAGACGCCGTAGGAGATTTCAGGGTGCGCATCGGATTGACGGGGGGAATCGCATCAGGGAAGACGACGGTCGCCCGGGAGCTGGAGCGCCTGGGAGCCGTGATCGTGGACTCGGATGTCCTGGCCCGACAGGCGGTCGCCCCGGGAAGTCCGGGACTGGCGGCGGTCGTGAAGCGTTTCGGCCACGGTGTCCTGGCAGCCGACGGCAGCATGGACCGGGCAGCTGTTGGAAGGATCATCTTTGGGGACGCGACGGCGCGCGCAGATCTGAATGCGATCATCCATCCAGTGGTGCGAGCCTTGGCGGCACAAGCCGAGGCTGCCGCGCCTAAGGGCTCTGTCGTCGTCCACGTCATCCCGCTGCTCGTTGAGACCGGGCAGCAGGGGCGGTTCGACGTCGTTGTTGTCGTGGACCTGCCGCCTTCGGAGCAGCTCACCCGCCTGATGCGTCGCGACGGCCTCTCACACGTCGAGGCGCAACAACGCATAGCCGCCCAGGCCAGCCGCGAGGATCGGCTGCGGGCGGCCACGCATGTGATCGACGCCTCCCGTCCCCTTCCCGAGATGCTGCATCAGGTGCATGAGCTGTGGAGTTGTCTTAGTGATGCACACGGGACTTCTGGTCGATCCAGGAAAGACCCATCGCCGACAGGATGAAGGCCATGTGGATCAACGCCTGCATCAGCAGCAGCCACGTGGCTGAGGCGCCCATCGAGTCGTAGTAGCCCTTGGCCTCCACGAAGGTCTTCAGCAGATGCACGGAGGAGATGCCGATGATGGCCATCGCCAGCTTCACCTTCAACACGTTGCTGTTGACGTGGCTGAGCCATTCGGGCTGATCGGGATGGTCATCCAGGTTCACGCGCGAGACGAACGTCTCGTATCCCCCGACGATGACCATGATGAGCAGGTTCGCCACCATCACCACATCGACGAGGCCCAGAACCATGAGCATCATGTCGGACTCATCCAGGGTGGAGATGTGGCTGCCCATATGCCACAGCTCCCGCATGAACGTGTACACGTACAGCAGCTGCGCTGCGACCAGCCCCAGATAGAGCGGCGCCTGCAGCCAGCGGGAGGCGAACAGCAGGGCAGCCAGGGTGCTTCCCAAGCTTCCCTGGGGCTTCGTAGATTTCTCGGACACGGCATCCTCTCGGTGAGTGAACCGGGACAGGATACCGGTGCGGCCGGCGATCTGTCTGAACCCACCCTGCTATTTGTTGGCCTCGACCATCTGCCGCAGCTCCTTCTTCAGGTCGGCGATCTCGTCGCGGAGCCTGGCCGCCTGCTCAAAGTGCAACTCGGCTGCCGCCTGGCGCATCTGAGCCGCCAGGTCCTCAATCAGGTTCGCCAACTCCTGCTGGGGAAGGTCCTTGGCCTTGAGGCCCCGCTCGCGCCGTTCGTCGAGCAGTGCCTCGGTGTCGGCGTCCTCCCGGTTGAGCATGTCGGCGATGTCCGCGATCCGCTTTCTCAGCGGCTGGGGGTCGATGCCATGCTCGGTGTTGTAGGCAATCTGCTTGGCCCGCCGACGATTGGTCTCGTCGATGGCTGCTGACATGGACGGGGTGATCTTGTCGGCGTACATGTGGACCTGGCCTGCCACGTTTCTCGCTGCCCGACCGATGGTCTGGATGAGGGAACGCTCCGAACGGAGGAACCCCTCCTTGTCGGCATCCAGGATCGCGACGAGGGACACCTCAGGCAGGTCGAGTCCTTCACGCAGCAGGTTGATGCCGACGAGGACGTCGTAGTCACCCAGCCTGAGCTCCCGGAGCAGCTCGACACGCTTCAGGGTGTCAATGTCCGAGTGCAGGTACCGGGTGCGGATGCCGGCGGCCATCAGGTAGTCGGTGAGATCCTCGGCCATCTTCTTCGTCAACGTGGTCACCAGCACGCGCTCGTCACGTTCAGCTCGGCTGCGGATCTCACCTATCAGGTCGTCGATCTGGCCCTTGGTGGGTTTGAGCACGATCTCCGGATCCACCAGGCCCGTGGGGCGGATGATCTGCTCCACGAAACCGTCGCTGCGTTCCACCTCATAGGGTCCTGGGGTGGCTGACAGGTATACGGTCTGCCCGATGCGGTCGCAGAACTCGTCGAACTTCAGCGGACGGTTGTCGAGTGCGCTGGGCAGCCGGAAGCCATGCTCGACGAGGGTGCGTTTGCGGGAGGCATCACCCTCGTACATGGCGCCGATCTGGGGGATCGTGACGTGGGACTCATCCACGACCAGGAGGAAGTCCTCCGGGAAGTAGTCCAGGAGGCAGGCCGGGGCGGAGCCGGGAGCTCGCCCGTCGATGTGCCGTGAGTAGTTCTCGATCCCGGAGCAGGTTCCGATCTGACGCATCATCTCGATGTCGTAGCTGGTGCGCATCCGCAGCCGTTGCGCCTCCAATAGCTTGTTCTGGGACTCCAGGTCCTGCAGGCGGGTTGCCAACTCGGCCTCAATGCCCGTGATCGCCCGCTCCATGCGTTCGGGGCCAGCAGAGTAGTGGGTGGCGGGGAAGACGTAGATCTCCTGCTCGTTGTGGAGCACCTCGCCGGTCAGCGGCACGAGCGTGGAGATGCGCTCAATCTCATCGCCGAAGAACTCGACCCGGATGGCGTTCTCCTCATACATGGGGAAGATCTCCAAGGTGTCGCCGCGCACCCGGAAGGTGCCTCGCTCATTGCTCATGTCGTTGCGGTTGTACTGGATGTCGACCAGGTGCCGCAGCAGAGCGGAGCGCTCATATTCCTCGCCGACCCGTAGGGTCAGGCGCTGCTCCAGGTACTCCTGCGGCGTGCCGAGCCCATAGATAGCTGACACGGTGGCCACCACGACGCAGTCGCGGCGAGTCAGCAGCGAACTGGTGGCTGAGTGCCGGAGCCGCTCAACCTCCTCGTTGAGGGATGAGTCCTTCTCGATGTAGGTGTCCGTCTGCGGTACGTAGGCCTCTGGTTGATAGTAGTCATAGTACGAGACGAAGTACTCGACGGCGTTGTCCGGGAAGAACTGTCGCAGCTCAGTGGCGAACTGGGCGGCCAGAGTCTTGTTGGGCTGCAGCACCAGGACCGGGCGCTGCAACCGCTCGGCCAGCCAGGCCACCGTCGCGGTCTTTCCGGTGCCGGTGGCGCCAAGGAGCACAACGTCCTGCTCGCCGCCGCGGATGCGTCGCTCCAACTCAGCTATCGCGGTCGGCTGATCCCCAGAGGGGGCGAAGTCCGCCTGGACACGCAGCGGTGCCACTTGGCGCCGGATCTCATCAATTGGTCTCATGCCGAAGTCATCGTGACGTGTAGCCTGGAAGATCCGAGAGAGTCAGTTCTGAACAGAGCAGTACGTGCGCGGCGGTGTGGAGACGACGTACATGTTCTCACCCTGCGCGCAGGTTGCATTCGCTTCCTCCACTCGTTTGGTGATTCTGTAGCTGCCGGCGGCGCAACTGGGGTCAATCGTGTACTGGTCGACAACCGTGGTGCCTTCGATGTAGCAAACATCCGCGAAGAAGTTCGGAATTAGGCAGAGAGTCTGGCCACCTTCCCGCCTCGACAGCTGATACCACGCTGCCTCGTCAGGGCATTTGGAATGGTCTTGAACATGCAGACTGATTTCCCAGGAGTACCTGGATTTCTCGTTGCAATCCACGGCTTCGTGGATGGGTGCTTTGTCTGAGCCGGTGATGACCAGGCAGTTGCCGATGGCCAAGGCTGGGTCCTCCGTGGGGGGCGACGAGGTGGTTCTGGTGGGTGTTGGGCTGTTGGAGGAGGCGTTTTTGGTGGGTGTTGGGCTGTTGGGGGTGGTGCTTGTGCTTTCCACAGGCTGTGGGTTGCTTGACAGGCGCTGCAGCAGGAAGAAACCGCCGACTGCGATCACCAGCACCGCTGCGACGATGGTGATGATCTGGCCTGCTCCCATGCCTTTTTTCGGTGGGGTAGCCTGTGGTGGGTAGTACGGCTGCTGTGGCGGGTACTGCTGTGCCCCGTATGGTTGCTGTGGATTGTATGGCGGCTGCCCACCCTGCCCCTGAATCCCGTAAGGCTGCCCAGCAGCCGGGCCTTGCGGCTGGCCTTGGGTGTACGGGTTGTGCGGTTGCCCGCCGTGTGGATTCTGCGGCTGGCCCTGGGGACTGTATGGCTGATACGGAGGCTGAGTCATAGTTGTAATCCTTCCCAGTCGATTTTAGAGCACCACTCAGTTTGGGGCCATGGCCGGGCTGCCGCACTGAGACGGCCTGGGAATGCCTGCCCCAGAAGGCAGGAACCCGGCCGCGGAGGGGAAGCCTCCCGGCCGGGTCCGTACCCACCTGGTCGTGGGATGTGAGTCACTCGATGGTGCTTACGCAGTAGGTGCGAGGTGGGGTGGTCGTGGAGAGCTGCTGCTCGTTCGCGGCGCAGGTGGCGTCGCTCTGCTCGACGCGCTGGGTCACCTTGAAGTTGCCTGTGGTGCACTCCGCCAGCTGGAAGTCATTGACCTTGTCGTTCTTGTCAACGGTGTAGCAGGTGTCCTGGTGCAGGTTCCGCGCGAGGCATGCCACCTTCACGGTGGAGCCGCCGCGTCGGGATGTCCTCGTGATTGTGTAGGAGGAGGTGTCCTCTGGGCACTGTGAGGCGCTGTTGACAACCTGGACAACCTCGTAGGTGAACTGGGACGTGTCCGAGCACTCCACCTCCTTGTGCTCGACCTTGTCTGCCGATTCGCCGGAAAGCGCAATGCACTTCCCGACCTGCAGAGCCTGATCCTGGGCGAAGTGGCTGTACAGCATCCAGCCGCCGAAGCCAATCACGACCGCACCCAGCACGGTGCTGACGATCTGCTTGACGCCAGCTTTCTTTTTCGGGGCAGGTGCCTGCTGGGCCATGTACTGCTGCTGTGCCATGTACTGTTGCTGAGCGGCCTGCTGCTGGTATTGGGACGGGCCAAACGGCTGGTTGGGAGGGGGCTGAGTCATCACTTTCCTTCTGTCAGAGCGCCCTGATGGTAGCGGGACAACTGCCGGCTCGCACAATCAAACCATGGGAAGGGTTCACCGGGTATCTCGCGGGCTGCTGATGGAAGGGATCAGCGCTGACTGGAGAACACCAGGGCGTCCGTCCTCACGTCTCTGGCCAGCCAGGCCAGCAGATGCGCCGCGGGGCCTTCCACAGTCTCCTGTCTGCTGGGAATCGCCAGCGACGGAATCGGTCCCTCAGCCGCGATCAGCTCCGTGGTTCCGTGACGGCGGGGGAGACGTCCCGCCTCAAAAGCCAGCAGCGGCATCGCGATCTGTGGGTCAATCTCCAGATTCGGCTCGTCGGGGTCGAGGTCGAAGGTGTGAAGGACGAGCTCCCTCAACCGGATGAGTGGCAACTCTGCCAGGGCCACCGTCAGGCTGGGATAGAGATGGACGATGCCCTGACGATCAGCCATCTGCGCCAGAAGGCCGTCAAGCTCGCCCGCTGAGGTGTCCAGTTCAATCTGCAGCCGCAGCCCATCGGACAACGCCAGCAGCTCACACTGCTTGCCGAGGCTGGTGTCGTAAGGGCCGGGGGGAAAGCCCTCGATCACATTGCGGCAGAGACCCGACAGGGCTCGCGCGCCTTTGACGAGATGAGCGGCGATGTGGCTGCGGGTCCAGCCGGTGAGCCTCGTGGGCGCTGCCCAGTCTTCGGGGGAGTAGGTGATGGTGCGGCCCAGCAGGCTATGGGTGTGGTCTCGCACGGCGTGCATGATTGCCTCAGGACAAGGATGTGAGGCATCGGGTGGAGTGCTCGCCATGCCGCCAACCTACCAGGAGTGTTTCCGCTTCTGGAGTGGGTGGGGAAACTGCTGGGCTGGTGTGGTGTCGTTGTGTCCGTTTTTGTCAGTCAAGCGGCATAGCATAAGGAGCCGTGACTGCTCGACCTACACAGCGGGGCCTGCTTGTGCGTGGTGCCCGTGTTCACAACTTGAAGGACGTGTCCCTGGACCTGCCGAGGGACTCGCTGATCGTCTTCACCGGGTTGAGCGGCTCGGGAAAGTCGTCGCTGGCCTTCGACACCATCTTCGCGGAGGGACAGCGTCGGTACGTGGAGTCGCTGTCCGCCTATGCGCGCCAGTTTCTGGGGCAGATGGACAAGCCAGACTGCGACTTCATTGAGGGGCTCTCGCCCGCGGTGTCCATTGATCAGAAGTCCACCTCCCGCAACCCCCGCTCCACAGTCGGGACGATTACCGAGGTGTATGACTACCTGCGTCTCCTGTTCGCTCGCATCGGCATTCCGCACTGCCCCGAATGCGGCGCAGCCATCGGCAGACAGACCCCGCAGCAGATCGTCGACCGGCTGCTTGCCATGCCGGAGGGCACCAGATTCCAGGTGCTGGCACCGATCGTGCGGGGACGCAAGGGCGAGTTCCAGGAGACTTTTCGGCAACTGGTGACCGACGGCTATGCCCGCGTGCGCGTCGACGGGCAGACCCACGCCCTGACCGAGGTGCCTGCCCTCGACAAGAAACGCAAACACGATGTCGATGTCGTAGTGGATCGCGTCGTGGTGAAACCCTCAGCCAAACAACGCATCACCGAGTCTGTGGAGGCCGCTCTGCAGCTTGCCCATGGGGTGGTGGGCGTTGATTTCGTGGACCTGCCAGCCGGTGATCCTGAGCGCGAAAAACGGTTCTCCGAGAAGCTCGGCTGCCCCAATGAGCACGATGTGGCCATTGATGAGCTGGAGCCCAGGCAGTTCTCCTTCAACGGGCCCTGGGGGGCCTGCCCGGAGTGCTCCGGGCTCGGCACCATGCTGGAGCCCGATCCCGAGCTTCTGATCCCAGATGAGGGCCTCAGCCTGGCCGACGGAGCCATCGCCCCCTGGAACACCCCGCACCTCAAGGGACACTTCGAGCATGTGCTGGAGGCCTTGTCCGTGGAATACGGCTTTGACATGCGCACGCCCTGGCGGGCCTTGGCCGCAAGGCACCGCAAGCTGCTGCTGAACGGCGTGCCCGGTGCTGTGGCCGTCTCCTTCCGCAACCGCTTCGGGAGGGTCAGGTCGTTCTCGCAGAAATATGAGGGGCTCGTGCCGTTCATCCGGCGTCGCCACGCCGAGGCCGAGACCGACTCGGGACGAGAACGGTGGGGCGGATACATGCGGGAGATCCACTGCCACACCTGCGGTGGTACCCGGCTGCGTCCCGAGACGTTGGGGGTCACCGTCGCGGGCAAGAACATCGCGGAGGTGGCTGACCTGTCCATCGGGGAGGCCTTCCAGTACCTGGACGCCCTGTCTCTCAACGAGAGGGAGGCGCGGATCGCGGAACGGGTGGTCAAAGAGATCCGGGAGCGGCTGAGGTTCCTGCTGGATGTCGGACTGGACTACCTCACCCTGTCCCGCGCCGCTGGGTCACTGTCAGGCGGTGAGGCACAGCGCATCCGCCTAGCGACGCAGATCGGCTCGGGTCTAGTGGGTGTCCTGTATGTGCTGGACGAACCCAGCATCGGGTTGCACCAGCGTGACAACCTGCGGCTCATCGACACCCTCATCCGGCTGCGGGACCTCGGCAACACGCTGATCGTCGTCGAACACGACGAGGACACCGTCCGTGCCGCCGACTGGGTGGTGGACATCGGCCCCGGAGCCGGGGAATGGGGCGGAGAGGTCGTCTTCGCCGGGCCGGTGGAGGAACTACTGGCCAGTGAGCAGTCCATCACCGGCCGCTACCTCTCCGGCAAGCTCGCCATCGAGACTCCCACCATGCGGCGGCCGGGCAACGGCAAGGCGGTGACGGTGGTGGGGGCGTCCGAGAACAACCTCCGCGCTGTGGACGTCGAGTTCCCCCTCGGGAAGCTCATCGCGGTCACCGGGGTCTCCGGCTCCGGCAAGTCGTCGCTGGTCAACTCGATCCTCTACACCGCCGCGGCGAAGCAGATCTACGGGGCCAAAGCCGTGCCGGGCAAGCACAAGTCGTTGAAGGGGCTGGAGCACTTGGACAAGGTGATCCAGGTGGATCAGTCACCCATCGGACGCACCCCAAGGTCGAACCCCGCCACCTATACGGGTGTCTTCGACAAGATCCGCAAACTCTTCTCCACCACGCCCGAGGCAAAGGTGCGCGGCTATCAGCAGGGCCGGTTCTCATTCAACGTCAAGGGCGGGCGCTGCGAGAACTGCTCAGGCGACGGAACCATCCGCATCGAGATGAACTTCCTGCCCGACGTGTACGTGCCCTGCGAGATCTGCCACGGAGCCCGGTACAACCGCGAGACCCTGGAGGTGCACTACAAGGGCAAATCCATCTCCGAGGTGCTGGAGATGTCCATCAGCGAGGGAGCGCAGTTCTTCGAGTCCATCCCCGCTATCGCCCGGCACCTCACAACCCTGGAGGAGGTGGGGCTCGGGTATGTGCGCCTCGGTCAGCCCGCCACGACGCTGTCCGGCGGTGAGGCGCAGCGAGTGAAACTCGCCGCGGAACTGCAGAAACGCTCCACAGGCCGCACCCTGTACGTCCTCGACGAACCCACCACGGGACTGCACTTCGAGGACATCCGCAAGCTCCTGGCCGTGCTGCACCGTCTCGTGGACGCAGGAAACACCATCGTGGTGATCGAGCACAACCTCGACGTCATCAAGGCCGCTGACTGGATCATCGACATGGGGCCTGGTGGTGGCTCTCGGGGTGGCCAGGTGGTGGCCACTGGAACCCCGGAGGACGTCGCAGCGGCTGAGGGCTCCGCCACCGGAGAGTTTCTGGCCCCGCTGCTGGCACGCTGACGCTTCTGGGTCACGTGGCCGGGCCGGGGCGCACCAGGCCATTCTCGTAGGCGGCGATCACCAACTGGGCTCGATCCCGGGCGTGCAACCGGCTCAGCAGCGCCGAGATGTGGGTTTTGCAGGTGGCGTGGCTGATGTGCAGCTCCCGTTCGATCTGCTCATTCGACAGCCCCCGGGCCACCAGCCGCAGGATCTCGGTCTGCCGCGGGGTGAGATCGGCAATGCGCCCATCTGGCGTCTCGGAGGGAAGCCAGCGCTCGACGAGGGCAGCCATGGCTGACGGAGCCAGCAGCGCCTGCCCCGCTGCGACGGTGCGGACCGCATTGATGAGGACCTCCGGGGTGGTGTCCTTCAGCAGGAAACCGGAGGCCCCCGAGCGCAGCGCCCCGAAGACGTACTCGTCCAGGCCGAACATCGTCAGCACCACCACCCGCACCTCTGAGAGCCGGGCATCTCGGACGATGGATCGAGTTGCCGCGATCCCATCCAGCTGCGGCATGCGGATATCCATCAAGATGACGTCGGGAACAAGCTCACGGGTCAGTGAGACGGCCTCGACTCCGGTGGCGGCCTCCCCCACGACCCGGATGCCGGTCTGGGCATCCAGCAGATGCGCCAGGGACTGGCGCAACAGCTGCTGGTCGTCGGCGATTACGACGCGGATCTCAGACATCGGCGGGCCCCGGATCCGGGATCTCCGCCACGAGGTGGAATCCCTCGGGGGAGGAGCTGTGGCTGAGTTCTCCGCCCAGGGCCGTGACACGTTCCCGGAGCCCCAGCAGGCCGTGGCCCGCGCCGGGACGAGGCCGCCACCCGGGGACTGGGCCCTCGTCTGCCACGGTGAGGCAGAGCGTCTCCCCACGGCGAGCCAGGTCGATGCGGACTCTTGTGGAGCCGGCGTGCCTGGCCACGTTCGCCAGCCCCTCCTGGAGGATGCGATGGACGGCCACCGCCACCCCGTCGCTATTGGCAGTCACATCGGCTCCTGAGGTCTCCACCGTCAGCCCCGCCCTTGCTGCGGCGTCGATGGGTTCCTGCCAATCCGGTGTCCCAGGGAGCGGAGACAGCGGCGGAGCCTGACCGGAACGCAACACCTGGAACATGCGACGCAACTCCAGGGTGGTGGCCCGGCTGGCCTGCTCAATGTCGCCGAGCGCGGCCGTCAGGCGATCCGGGGAGGCCGCATCCACGGTGCGGGCCACGGCGGCCCGCACCGTGATCAGGCCGAGGCCGTGGGAGATGAGGTCGTGGAGATCGCGGGCTATCGTCAGCCGTTCCGCAGCCACCGCTGCTGCCACCTGCTGGGCCTGCAGCTGCCTGGCTTGGCGGCGCTCCATGACCCGCGCCAGCCGCCAGATCCAGAGAATCCCGGCGGCTGCGAGCAGCAGCGGCAGCAGCGTCATGGCACTTGCAGCGTCCATGAGCACCGGGATCGCCAGGAATCCGAGCAGCGTCAAGATGACCATCACCCAGGTGGTCAGCGAACGCATGCGCTGATGCTAGCCGTCAGCATCCCATCCGTCCTCAGCCCAGGGGCTGAGATCCCCTGGTCCGAGAGGCCACAGTGGAATCATCGTCGAGCCCGATGGTCGCAGTGACCTGGTGCAGCAGCATTGCCCCATGATCAGATTCGACAAGGTGTCCAAGGCCCGTGGTGGTCGCCGGATACTCAATGAGGTGAGCTTTGAAGCCCGTCCCGGGCGGGTGACAGGATTCGTGGGGCCGAACGGCGCCGGCAAGTCGTCGAGCCTGCGCATTCTCCTCGGCCTGGACCGGGCGACTGCGGGAGAGACCACCATCGACGGTCGCGCGTACCGGGACCTCCGTCACCCCCTGCGGCACGTCGGCTCCATGCTGGATGGGGCCGCGGCACACCCGTCGCGCACCGCACGAGCCCATCTCGGCTGGGTGGCGACCAGCAACGGCATCCCGAGGGCTCGGGTGAGGCAGGTTCTTGAACAGGTCGGTTTGGCTGCCGAGGCTCATCGCCGGGTTGGAGGCTACTCGCTGGGCATGGGGCAGCGGCTGGGACTGGCGACGGCCCTGTTGGGTGAGCCCCAGCGGCTGGTGCTCGACGAGCCAGTCAACGGCCTTGACCCGCAGGGAGTCAGATGGATCCGTCAGCTGCTCAGAGCGCATGCTGATGCGGGCGGCACGGTGCTGCTCTCCAGTCACCTCATCGGTGAGCTCGCGGAGATCGTCGACGACGTGGTGGTGATTGCGGGAGGACGGGTCAGGGCTCAGGGCAGTGTCGAGGACGTCCAGGCCGGGCATCCCAGCCTGGAGGAGGCGTTCTTCGCGCATGTGGAGGGCCGGGCATGAGAGGGGCGCTGCGTGCCGAGGCGCTGAAGCTGTGCATGCTCCCCGGAAGCTGGCTTGCCGTGCTCCTCGCACTGGTGCTCCCCGCGCTCCTGACATTGCTGGATGCCTCCCAGGTTCGTCATGCCGTGGAGACTGGTGACCTCGGACCACTGATCGACACCTCCACCACAGACTCCGGTTTCACATCGCTCATCCTGGCCCAGATCGGTTTCGTGGTGCTCGGGGTGCTCGCCACCTCCAGCGAATACGTCCGCAATGCCCAGGCTGTCGGGAGGGGCAGGCAGCTCACCACCAGCATGACCGCCGTGCCTCGGGGAGCGATGCGGATGATCGCGAAACTTGTGGTGCTTCTGCTGTCCGCCACCGTTCTCGCCGTCGCCACCACAGCCTCGACGCTGGCGATCTCACGCTGGGCACTGGGAGAGCTGGCTACCGATCTAGGTGGGGCCCTGTGGTCCCGGTGCGCGGGAGCGGTGATGCTCCTCGTGGTGATGAACATGGTGGCGGCCGCCCTGGCGGAGCTCCTGCGTGGCGGTGCGCTGGCGCTGACCCTGCTGATTGTCAATGCCTCGGCGGTCTCGTTCACGTTCCTGCTGTCCAGGATCACGCCGCTGGCCCGCTACGCACCGGATCTCGCGTTGACGTCGTCCTTCGTGACCGACACGGACATTCCGGACCCCCTCGAACCCGCCACGGGGATGCTGGTGGGGGCCGTCTGGGCGGTCGGTGCCGTCGTCTTGACAGTGCTGGTGCATGCCCGGAGACAGGCCTGAGATGGGGGTGATCGCAGCGGAGTGGCGGAAGCTCGGGCTTCCCGGTTTCTGGGTGGCGGCAGCGGTTGTCACCGGTTGCTCCTGGCTGCTGGCAGCGGTGATGTCCGGGTCTCGGGGAGCTGCGCAGACACTGCAGCTGGTGCCGAGATGCGCGGTATTGGGCTTCATTCTGTTGGGTGTGCTGGCTGCCACAGGGGAGTATGCGGGACGCCAGGTGGTCACCACCTGTGTCGCGATGCCCCGTCGCGCCCAGGTGGTGGTGGCCAAGCTGATGACAGTCACGGCTGCTCTCCTGGGGGCCGCGCTGGTGACCGTGCTGGGACTGCGGCTGCTGGCCGGTGTGGGGGAGTGGGGCCTTCCCGGAGTGACGGCGTACCTGGTGGCGATGGGGCTGCTCGGCCACGCCATCGGGCTGGTGCTGCGTCACCTGGTGCCGGCCCTCACCACAGCGCTGGTCTTCCTCGTGGTCCTGCCGCCCGCGCTGCTGCCTTACACTCGGCTGGCCAGCTGGCTTCCGGGAGCCGTCGGCGTCGACCTGTTCGCGGCCAGCCCAGAGCATTCCGTCATGCAGTCCGCCGCCGCCCTGTCCGGGTGGGTGACGCTGCTGTGGGGCATCGCCATGATCACCTGGATGCGACGCGATATCTGATCCTCTCGCTAATGGGATGGGCAGGTGCTCAGTGCTCCCAGAGGTCTGAGACCGGAATGCCCCAGAAACCGGGGCCCTGTTCACAGCCGCGGACGATCTGACCCCGACAAGGAGGCTTATTCATGGGGGTGTCAGAAACAGTGGAATCTCTTGTCGGTGTCCGGTTTCTGGCAGTTGTGGATAAGTCTCATGGATGTCTCTTAAGTATGTGCGTAGAGACGTGCACTTGGGGTTTTGAGGTGACGGTGAGGCCCCATGCCGGGGCTCGGGGGTGTTCGGGTCAGGAAGCTGTGTCGTGAATCGCCGTCTGCGGTGTTGGGAACGCGCTATGGCGACGGCGTCGAGACGTAGTGCGGCGTTTCGTGCACAGGATGGCTGGCGATGGCAGGGGTGGGGATGTTGGAAGGGGCAGGGCTGCCGCATTGTGCGGCTTAGGCATGGGGGTGTCAGAAACAACAAAACACCTTGAGGTTTATTCATGGGTGCTAGAAACAACCAGCCCCCTTGGCAGAGCCCAGTCGCTGGCAGCTGTGAATAACCCTCCATTCGTGTGTTTGAAGTGATCAGAATGCGGGATCTGCGCGGCCTTCATCTCGCTTCCTCAGGAGAGTCGATAGCGATTCAGAGTGAAATCCGACTCCGGTTGTCCCTGTTGTTTCATGAGCCCGGTCATCTCGAAGCTCTCCAGCAAACCCCTGTTGGGGCTCGCCATGCTGGGGAGAGGCTCTGCTGTCGTCCTCAGCATGGCGAGCAGTCGGGCCTGCCTAATTCTGACTCAGGGTTGCGTCCCGGACCATTGGCTTTCAGGTGTGCGATGAAATCCTCTTTCCTGCCGTGTAGTTCTCCCTGCGAGAACCCTTCAAGATTCATCAGGATAGCTCGCCCCTCCAAAGAGCTGGGACTTCTCTCCAGGCGGAGTGAATCGGCGGGACAAGTCAGGAGGAGACGACCTAGACGACGGTCCCTGCCGATGCTGGTCTTGAGCTCCAAAAGGAGCTTATGGCATCGCTGCAGTTCGTCGATCGGGTCTCTGTCCCTCCAGAGGTGACAAAGCCAACGGGGTCCTTCAGCGCGCGGTTCAGGGTGGTTGTGTCATTCAGGGTCGTATACCTGGCTTGCGACAAATCCAGCAGACAGGTGAGCGTTGACTTTTCGACCTAGCGAGCGCCGAACAACATCAATAGCGGGGAAGATACGCATGATCTCGTCGGCGACTGGTTTCAGGCGGCGATCCCGCAGCTCCATGGGAGGAACTTGCCTGGGAGACTGTGGCTCTGCAACATCTTCATTGTGGCTCTGCAGTGGTCTGATTATGGCTCTGCAGTGCTTCCGTTGTGGTCCTGCAGTCAGCGGGCGGATGGGTTGCCAGCAGCTCAGCGAGGCTCATCGAAGCGCGACCCGCCAGGCCCCGCAGCTGGGTCTGGCAGCTGAAGCCGTCGGCCAGGACGATGGCGTCGGGATGCGCCTCGACAGCGGGACCCAGGTCATGCTCGAAGACCTTCACGCTCACCTCGTGGTGTCCGATTTCGACGCCGAAGTTCCCCGCCAGCCCGCAGCATCCGCCCACGCGGATCACCTCCGCACCGGTCTGCCGCAGCAGGTTGTGATCAGCCTGCCAGCCGATCACGGAGGCGTGATGACAGTGAGGCTGCGCGACGACGGTGTGACCCCGCAGATCCGGGGCGCGGAAATCCGGGTCGTCGGCCAGGAACTCGGCCAGGGTCAGCACCTTGCCGTTGAGGGCGCCCACGTCGGCATTGCCCGGGAGCAGCTCTGGAGCGTCGGACCGCCAGACGCTGGTGCAGCTCGGTTCCACCCCCACGATCGGGATCCCTTGGGCGACGTAGGGGGCCAGGACGGCGGCAGCTGCCGCCAGCTGACGGCGTGCCCCGTCGAGCTGCCCCGTCGAGATCCACGTCAGGCCACAGCAGGCCTTCCGGTCCAGGGTCTGCGGCTCGTAGCCGAGGCCTGCCAGAACCTGCACCATTGCGGCGAAGGACCCCGACTCGAAGCAGTCGCTGAACGAATCCACCCAGATCAGGACAGGCCCCTTGGAGCCTCCGGTGGGCAATGGGGTGCGGCGGCGGGCCGACCGGGACGCGAACCGGGGGATCTGGCGGCGGCCGTCAACCCCCGCCCCCCATTTCAGGAGCGCACTCAGCCCCGGCGTCGCCCCGGCCAGGTTAATGAGCCATCCCACGCCGGGGATCGTGGTGATCAACCTGCCCCAGCGAGGCAGCCAGCCCAGAGAGTAGTGGTTCCTGGGCCGCAACCTGCCCTTGAAGCGCTCATGGGTGACCCGTGCCTTGTAGGCGGCCATGTCGATGCCGGTGGGGCAGTCCCGAGCGCAGCCCTTGCAGGACAGGCACAGGTCGAGGGCGTTCGCCACCTCAGGGGAGCGCCATCCGCCCGTGATGAGCGAGCCGTTGACCATCTCCTGCAGCGCCCGTGCGCGGCCGCGCGTCGAGTCCTTCTCGTTTCGGGTGGCCTGGTAGCTGGGGCACATCACCCCACCCGAGGCTGTGTTGTTCGCCAGGCATTTGCCGACTCCCGAGCACTGGTGGACCTGTTGGACGAAATCCGGGTCCTCCAGGTTCAACGGTGACCGGGTGACGGCCACCATACGCAGATTCTGATCCGTGGGATCGGGGTCGACGAGAACACCGGGATTCAGCAGATTCCCGGGATCGAAGAGATGCTTCACAGCGCCGAACAGCCTCAGGGCCTCGGGGGAGTACATCTTGGGCAGCAGCTCGGAGCGGGCCCGACCGTCGCCATGCTCCCCCGACATGGAGCCGCCGTGGGAGGCCACCATCTCTGCGGCCTCCAGCATGAAAGCCCGGTACCGGGCCTGCCCATCCTCCGCCTCAAAGGGGAAGTCGATGCGGGCATGGACGCAGCCGTCACCGAAATGCCCGTATGGCATGGAGTGCAAGCCATGCCTGGCCAGCAGGGCCTCAAAGTCACGCAGATAGTCACCCAGGTTCTCGGGCGGCACAGCGGCGTCCTCCCAGCTGCCGTAAGCGGGCTTCTCCAGCGACACCCCCGCCAGGCCAGCGCCGTCGGCCCGCAGCTTCCACAGCGCAGCCGCCCTCGTGGCGTCCTCCACGACCCACCCGGCATCCGTCGCAGCCTCCGCGAGCAGCGCCTCCGCCCGGACCCGAACCTCTGCCGGGTCCTCACCCGCGAGCTCGACGAACATCCAGCCCTCGCCTGCCGGCAGCTCCCCGACCGCCCCGGGACCCTGCTTGCGGATCACGACGTCGACGATGCGCCTGTCCAGACCCTCGCACGCGGTGGGACGAAACTTGAGCAGCCGGGAGATGTCATCCCCGGCCCTGTCCATGGACTCGTAGCCCAACGCCACCATGAGGCGATGCGAGGGATCGGGGGTCAGCCGGACGGTGGCTCGGGTGATCACCCCCAAAGTGCCCTCGGTGCCTGCGAAGAACCTCGGCACGTTGAAGCCCTTCTCCGGCAGCAGATGCTCCATCGAATAGCCGGAGACCTGGCGTGTGAACCGGCCGAACTGGGTTCGGATGACCCCCAGATTCGCCATCACGAGCGCCCTGAGCTCGGGGAACTCGTCGCGCCCCAGCGTCCGGAGATTGCCGTGGCCGTCGATGATCTCCAACTCGACGACGTTGTCGGCCATGCGGCCGTAGCCGAGCGCCCGCGGCCCGCAGGCGTTGTTGCCGATCATGCCGCCGACGGTGCACCTGGACGAGGTGGACGGGTCGGGGCCCAGCCTCAGCCCGTGGGGTGCCGCGGCCTGTTGCAAGGTCTCCTGCACGACCCCGGGGTCGATGACCGCGGTCCGGGCCTGGGGGTTGATCTCATGAATCCGGTGCAGATGCCGCGCAACATCGATCACCAGCCCCTCCCCGACGGCGTTTCCTGCACAGGAGGTGCCCGCGCCCCGGACCGTCACGGGAACATGACATGTGAGTGCCGCACGCACCAATGCGATGAGGTGCTCGCGGGTCTCGGGGCGGGCGACGGCCTGCGGCGGAACGCGATAGAGCGATGCGTCAGACGAATAGAGAGCACGGGTCAGGGTCGAGTCATCAATGAGGTGGGAGAGGTCACCGAGCTGATGTCGTATGCGCTCGACGGGGTTCACGGCCCCTCATCGTAGTCCGGAACATCCAAGATGGCCTCGCAGGCCCGGCCAAGGGCTGCCAGGTCGGTGGGGGGGATGGCGTCGATCATGATGCGTCTGACCGCTGCGACGTGCCCAGGTGCCACCTGCTCCAGAAAATCCATCCCTGTGGGGGTGAGCGAGGCCAGCACTCCGCGGCCGTCGTCAATGCAGTTGATGCGTTCCGCGTGGCCGCGGGACTCAAGTCGTTTGATGGTGTGTGTCAGACGGGAGCGAGACTGGCTGACTGCGTGGGCCAGCTCGCTCATCCGCAGCTGCCTGTCAGGCGCCTCTGACAGCGTCACGAGGATCTCGTATTCAGCCAGGTCAAGCCCATCGCGCCTGAGGTCCGCATCCAGGTAGCTCTCAATGCGGTGCGTGGCACGAAGCCACGTACGCCAGATTCTCTGCTGATTCTCGTCCAGCCACTGCACCCCAGTCACCCGAGTTATCTTAACGCTTTAACTATCCACATGCGTCGATCTGGAACGTGCCCTGGGATTTCGGTTAGGCTCATTGGGAATATATCAAGGAGCACTGATGGGTCTTCAGGAAGAAATACTCGGTTTCGCCAGTTCAGTTGGCGATATGTTTCGGCGTCGCGTTGCGGAGACCCCGAATTCCACGGCCTTCCTGGAGCCGGATCGCGCCGTCGAGGGGCCCAACGAGTGGAGCAGTCTCACGTGGGCGGAGACCCAGGTTCTGGTGGATCAGCTCGCGGCTGGGCTGATGGCACGTGGCCTGGCCCGGGAGCAACGGGTCGGCATCATCTGCTCGACTCGGCTGGAGTGGATCCTCATCGACCTGGGGGTCGCCTGCGCTGCTGGGGCGACAACCACGGTGTACCCCAACACCGCTGCAGGGGACGTCGAGTTCATCCTCACCGACTCCCAGAGCGTCATCGTCGTGGCGGAGAACGCAGCCCAGCTGGAGAAGGTGCAGGCAAGCGAGGCGCTGCGGGAGAGCATCCACACGATTGTGGTCATCGACACTGCGGGCGTCGAGCTCAACGACCGCGTCATCTCCTATGAGCAGTTGCAGCTGCTGGGAGCCGAACTGCTCGAACGCAACCCTGGCGCTGTCGACGCGGCCATCGCCTCCACCGGCCACGATACCCTGTCCACGCTGATCTACACCTCGGGAACCACAGGCCAGCCGAAGGGCGTCCGCCTGAACCATGCATCGTGGGTCTATGAGGGCGCGGGAACGAGGCACTGGGGGATCATCGACCACACGGACCTGCAATACCTGTGGCTGCCGCTCAGCCACGTCTTCGGGAAGGCGCTGATTGCCTGCCAGCTGGCCTATGGATTCGCCTCCGCCGTCGACGGCCGCATCGACCGGATTGTCGAGGGCCTGGGTGAGGTGAGGCCGACGTTCATGTGCGGGGCTCCCCGGATCTTTGAGAAGGTGCGGGGCACGGTGATGACCAGCGGCACCGGAGTGAAGGGTAAGATCGCCCGCTGGGCCTTCGCAGTCGGACGTGCCTCCCGGGGCTACCGCTTGGCGGGGCGGCCCCTGCCCGGCAGGCTGGCGATGCAATACCGGCTTGCCGACGCACTGGTGTTCTCGAAACTCAAGGCAAAGCTCGGCGGCCGCATCAAGTTCATGATCTCGGGATCGGCGAAGCTGTCGGCCCAGGTCCAGGAGTGGTTCTACTCCGCCGGCCTGCTGATCGTCGAGGGATACGGTTCCACGGAGACATCCGCCATCGCCTTCCTCAACCTGCCCACCGAGCCCTGCTTTGGCTCCGTGGGGCGGGTGATGCCCGGGATCGAGACGAAGCTCGCCGACGACGGTGAGGTTCTACTTCGGGGACCGATCATCACGCCCGGCTATCACAACCTGCCGGAGCAGACTGGCGATGCCATTCGGGATGGCTGGTATCACACCGGTGACCTGGGGGCCTTCGATGACCGGGGAAATCTGACCATCACCGACCGCAAGAAGGACCTGTTCAAGACCTCTGGCGGGAAATACATCGCACCCCAGAAGGTCGAGGCCGCGATCACCGCCAACATCCCCTACATCTCGCAGGCGGTTGCGGTGGGCGACGGGCGGAAGTACTGCTCGGCGCTGCTGGTGCTCGACCCTGTGCTGCTTCGCAGATGGGCGGAGAAACGTCAGCTCGGCCACCTGAGCTACGCCGAGCTCACCAGGCGGCCAGAGATCAACGCCTCCATTGAGAGGCAGATGGCCAAGGCGAACAGCCGGCTGGAGCGATGGGAGACCGTGAAGCGTTTCGTCATCCTGGACCACGAGCTGACGGTGGACAACGACGGGGTGACGCCCAACATGAAGATCCGCCGCGCCGCGGTCACCTCCCGCTACGCGGATCTCGTCGACTCCCTCTACGACGCCGAGGAGTAAGATGTACCGCGTCACCATTCCACTGCGCTGGTCGGACCTGGACGCCCAGGGCCACGTCAACAACGTGCTGTTCGCTGACTACCTCCAGGAGGCCAGGGCAGCCTTCTTCCGCGCCGGCCCATGCTCAGACCTCCTCGACTCCGGGGTGGTGGTCGTCGGCCACCAGCTGCAATACGAGGCACCCATCTCCTACTCCGACGCCGGGATCGTGGCAGAGCTGGGGATCACGCAGCTTGGCGGCGCCCGATTCGAGGTGGCATACGAACTGTTCCAGGACGCCACCCGGGTCGCCAGGGCCCGCACGGTCCTGTGCCCCTTCGACTTCGAGTCGCAGCGTCCCACCCGGCTCGCCCTGACGGATCGGGAGTGGCTGTCTAGCCACCAGATAGTGGCGGAGCCTCTGCGGCCGCTGGAGACCCCCAACCTGGAGCGTTTCGGCACGGTCACGCCCTGCCCGGTGCGCTGGTCCGATCTGGATTCCTACGGGCATGTGAACAACGTGAAGGTCTTCGACTACCTGATGCAGGGACGCATCGCCGCCACCACGTCCTGGAGTCAGGACATGGCGCGATCCGGAGTCTCGGGCGCCCGGCTGAACTGGCTGATCGCCCGGCAGGACGTGGACTACATCCAGCAGATCCCGTATCGCCTGGTCCCCCATGCGGTGCGCACCGCGGTGGCGAAGCTCGGCAGGACCTCCGTGACCCTTGCCGCGGAGATCTTCAATCCTGGTGACGGCACCGCATTCGCCCGCGGCCGCACCGTCTTGGTGGCGGCGGATGGAGCCGGAGTGCCCGTCGAGTTGCCGAAGGAGATTCGTCGGGAGCTGGCTGGGCACTCCATCACAGCCGGAGCGTGACAGCGGAATGGTCACGCCCCGGTGACGACTGCCCGGACCTGGTGATCACAGAGCCTGCACCAGAGGGGATCCGGAATTCCCGGCCGGGTGCTCCACCTTGGGCAGCGGTCCTGGGATGAGCGCGGACGCGAGAGCCTCCAGGGTCTCGGCCCGCGGCGAGGTGTGGGGCCAGATGAGGGCGACGTCCCGGCTCGGAGCCGGGGGGCTGATGCGTCGCAGCGTCACACCGGTCAATGGCGGCACTGGGGGCAGGACCGTCAGGGCCGGCAGTAGGGTGACGCCACCGCCTGAGGCGATCATGTGCCGCAAGGTCTCCAGGCTGGTGGCCCGGTAGTCCCTCCGCAGGGCGGCGCCATGCTCATCAGCCCACCGCTGCACCTGCCCGCCCAGGCAATGCCCCTCATCCAGCACCAGCAGCTCGTGGTCGGCGATGTCGGAGGACGGTATGAAGTGCGCGTCGCCGAACCCCGCCTCACCATCGCCCGCCAGCGGATGCCCAACGGGAGTCGCCAAGACGAACTCCTCACGGAAGAGCGGACGCGCATGCAGCTGCGTGTCATCGACGGGCATCGCCACCAGCGCAGCATCCAGGTGGCCGTCGTGCAGCATTGTCACCAAGAGCTGACTCTTCTCCTCGGTGAGGAGGATCTTGAGACCCGGAAGATGCTCCTGGACGTGGGGAAGCACATGGGGCAGCAGGTAAGCGCCCAGGGTGGGGAAGACCCCCAGCCGCAGTTCAGTCACCGCGCCCGTGGCCTCCCGCGCGATGGTGCGTATCGCCTGGATCCCGGCCAGCGACTCCCGTGCCTGGGCCACCACGCGCTGCCCCACGGGGGTGAGGGCCGGTGGTGTGGCGGCGCGGTCGATGAGGATGACGCCGAGCTCCTCCTCGAGTTTGCGGACCTGGACCGACAGGGTTGGCTGTGAGACTCCGCAAGCGGTGGCCGCCGCGCGGAAACTTCGCTGGTCGGCCACCGCGACGAGATATTCCAGATCCCGCAGGTTCATGCCCGGACAGTAGCAGCGGATTGGGTCTCCGCCTCCCGGGAACGGATCAGGTGATCGAAGGCAGACAGCGCCGCCGTCGCCCCTGATCCCAGTGAGATGACGATCTGCTTGTAGGGGGTGTCTGCGCAGTCCCCGGCCGCGAACACTCCCGGCAGCGAGGTCGCTCCGCGGGCGTCGGTCATGATCTCACCGGAGCGGTTGCGGTCGATCACGCCGTCCAGCCAGCTGGTGTCGGGCAGTAGCCCGATCTGGACGAAGACGCCCTCCAGGGCCAGGTGACGTACCTCGCCTGAGCTGCGATCCTCTACCTCAAGCCCCGTCACCTGGGAGCCGTCGCCGACGACCTCCACCACACGTGTCGACGTCAAGATGTCGACGTTGGGCAGGGAACGGAGCTTGTCGACCAGCACGGCATCGGCCTTGAGCGTGTCGAGGAACTCCACCACCGTCACGTGTGAGGCCACCCCGGCTAGATCGATGGCCGCCTCGATGCCCGAGTTGCCCCCGCCGATCACCGCCACCGGCTTGCCTTTGAACAGGGGTCCGTCGCAGTGTGGGCAGAAGGTCACGCCCTTGTTCCGGTATTCCTGCTCGCCAGGCACTCCCATCGTCCGGTAGTGGGCGCCCGTGGCCAGGACGACGCTGCGTGAGCGCAACGTCCCCCCGCCCTCGACCTCGACCGTGATCAGACCGTCCTCGCCGGCCGGGGTGAGGGATGAGGCTTTCACACCCGTGGTGATGTCCACCTCATGGGAGCGCACATGCTCCTCCAGGGCGGCCCCGAGACGTGGCCCCTCGGTGTGGGGAACTGAGATGAAGTTCTCAATGGCCATGGTGTCGAGCACCTGGCCTCCGAACCGCGTCGCCAGCAACCCGGTGCGCAGGGCCTTTCGGGCCGCATAGATCGCGGCCGTCGCGCCAGCGGGGCCACCCCCGACCACGAGAACGTCGAAGGGCTCTTTGGCGTCGAGGGACTCTGCGATGCGTGCGCTCGCTCCCTCGTCCAGGCGGGCGATGAAATCCGCGACGTCCATGCGCCCCTGCCCGAAGAGCTCCCCATCGCGGTAGATGGTGGGAACTGCGCGGATGCCTCGCGCCTCGACCTCCTCCTTGAAGGTGCCGCCCTCGACCGCCACGTGACGGATCCTCGGGTTGATGATGCTCATGGTGTTGAGCGCCTGCACCACGGTGGGGCAGTTCTGGCAGGTCAGGGACATGTAGGTGACGAACTCCCCGCCCTTGAGCGCCTTGATTGCCGCGATGGTCTCCTCATCCAGGCGGGGCTGATGTCCGCCGACCTGAACGAGGGCGAGCACCAGTGAGGCGAACTCGTGCCCCATCGGCAGGCCGGCGAAGCGGACCGACACATCGGTTCCCGCGCGCCGTATCGCAAAGGATGGGGTGCGCGTGTCCGGTTCCTCGACGATGCTCACCAAGGGGCTGAGCGCCGCGATCTCTCCGAGGAGCTCGCGTGCCCTGGCGGATGCGCTCGAATCATCGAGTGAGGCCGCGAGCTCGATGGGCAGTGAGACGAGCTCCAGGTATTTCTTGAGTTGCGCGATGGCGTTGGCATCCAGCACGGTGTGATTCCCCTCTCCTGGGTCTGTCAGATCTTGCCGACCAAGTCGAAGGACGGGGTCAGGGTCTCCTCGCCCTCCTCCCACTTGGCGGGGCACACCTCGCCGGGGTGGTTGCGGATGTACTGGGCGGCCTTGACCTTGCGGAGCAACTCGGCGGCATTGCGGCCGACGCCCTCCGGGGTGGTCTCGATGTACTGGATGATCCCGTCGGGATCAATGAGGTAGGTCGAACGGTCGGCCAGCCCGGAGTCGGGACGTGCATTGTCGAAGTTGTCGGTGATGACCCCGTTGACGTCCCCGAGCATCGTGTACTCGATGGTGCTGACCTCAGGGGAGGTCTCGTGCCAGGCCTTGTGGACGAAGTGGGAGTCGCGGCTGACCGAATAGACCTCCACGCCCAGGGACTGGAGCTCGGCGTAGACATCCTGCAGGTCGGCGAGCTCCGTCGGGCACACGAAGGTGAAGTCGCCGGGGTAGAAGAAGACGATGTTCCACTTGCCCTGGAAGTCGTCGCTGGAGACGTCCACGAAGGAGCCTGAGCGGTAGCCCGTCGCGGTGAAGGACTTGATGGGGGTGTTGATCAAGGACATGTGACCCTCCTGGGTGGTTCAATGCAGTGCGATAGTCAGTATATATCAGCAAGCATTGATTTGTATACTCTCGTCTATCGGGTTTCGTGGGTCCCGGCTGCGGTGAAACGTGTGGTCTCGGCTACTGGAAGGGCTCAAGGCGTGCGGAGGCTGCCTGTTAGGTTGGGGCAAGGCGAACCTGAGCTCCGAGGGGATGTCGGACAGATGTCGATGCAGGATTCCACTGAGAAAACGCGAGAGTCGGGGGTTGCCGCGGTCATCGCGGGGCAACGAGGCCGGCTCACTCTGAGCGCGGCCCTCGCGGTCGCCGGGGCGCTGGCAGGGCTGGTTCCCTACGTCATCGTGTTCCTCATGCCCTGCCTTCTGCCTCAATGATGAGGCCCTGGGGATGAAGGCCGGCCCCGGCTTCGCGGAGCGTTGCCGCCAGGGGATGGGCCGTGGCCCGCTGCCCGTCGATCTCCTCAATGCGGAAGCGGCTCATTCGGCCCTGTGCGACACACTCCGCTAGGGCATGGACAACCTGGGGTGCGGTCAGCGTCGGATGGTCTGTGGGAAACAGCGTCAGGGATCGTCCGCCGCGGCTGAGATGGGCCAGGCATTCGCCGTCGGCGATCACAACCAGCGCCCCTGCCGTGCGGGTGGGACGGCTCGACGGATGCTCGGGCCAGGGCAGCACCTGCCCATAGGGGTTCGCCGGGTCGATGGCGGACAGTGCCCTCGCTGGGGAGCCGTCCGGGTCCCGGAATGAACGCAGCGTCTCGACGGTCTCCGGAGAGGCGAACTGGGCCGGCCCCAACCCTGCCACCAGCAGGCCGCGCCGCACCAGGCCACTATCCTCGAACTCCCTCAGCAGTCCATAGGCGGCTGCGAAACCACCGGGAGCGTCCCCGACGATCTCCCGAGTCACGACGCCATAGCGCTCCAGCCAGCCAGCTGCCTGCGCTAGCCGCGCCTTTCCCGGTTCGGGGAAGGTGTCATCGGTGACGTACCAGCGGCCGGTCAGGTGTTGCGGGGCAGAGCGAGCTGGTCTCATCGGCCGGGGCCGCCTGGCCCGGGTCCGTGTCGCGGGCCGTGCGATGCGGCGAGACGAGCTGTTCCCGGTGAGCAGGGCCCGTATCGTCATCATGGAAGCCGGCGCGACCAGCCCGGCAGCGGCCGCCCGCCACAGGGCCTCCGCCTGCTCTGGGGGAACTAGACCGTCGCCCAGTCCCGCCGCGAGCGCGGCAACCTCGTCATCTGCCTGAGCGGAGGGTGGGGGCACCAGGTCCAGATCATCCGCAGCCACAAGCGTCATCATCGGATCCGGCCCGGTGCCCCGGATCCTGATCAGCACCTCCCCTTCCGCCAGCAGCTGATCCAGGTGCGAGGGCTGGTATCCGCTGACCCGGGCAGGCAGCACATGCGACTCCCACAAGCTGGCCGGCATCACCGCACCCGCCAGCTGCTGCAAGGCCAACAGCACTTCGTCGGGGGAGGAGGGCCGTGGCTCCGCGATGCCGTGCCGGTCCAGGAGAAACCGGGCATACCCCACGGCGGGGACGGGGTCGATGGTGGCCCTGGCAGCGGCAAGGCACCGTGAGCGCAACCGGTCCAGGACCAGCGGATCGCAGTACTCGGGTCCGGGAATCCCCTCCGTGAACTGCCCTCTGACCAGATGACCTGCCGCAGCCTCCGCCTCCAGCACCCGGTCGGCCAGGGCCCTGCCGAGACCAAATGACGCCGCCAGCGCGGCCGCGTCGAAGGGCGTGTGGGTGCGGGCGAAACGGCCGACGAGCTGGGTCAGGGGATCACGGCCTCCCGACTCGGCCGCTGCACCGGAGGGAACCGCCACCCCGAGCGCATCCCGCAGCAGGGCCAGGTCAGCGACGCAGGCCAGGCGCTCCTCACCCGCGATCGCCACGGGCACCAGGGTCGGGGGCAGCGGCTCCGGGAGGGCAACATCGCTGCGAAGCGCCACGTCGTCGCGAGACAGTGGCCCCAGACGGCGGGGCAGATCCGCCAGCTCCGTAACATCCCGGGCCCGGTGCCCATCGGCGACGTGCTGCAACTCCGCCTGAACCTGGGCCACGATGCCGGGATCCAGCAGCTCTCGCAGGTCCAGCGACCCCAACACCGAGGACAGCAAAGCCGGGTCGAGGGCCAGCGACTGGGCGCGACGCTCCGCGAGGGGGAGATCCCCCTCGTACATGAAGGTTCCCGTATAGCGGTAGAGCATGGTTGCAGCGAAGGGACTGGGTGAGGGGGTGACCACCTCCACGAGCCTCACCCGTCCTGACCGGATCTGGCCCAGCAAGTTCAGCAGGCCGGGCAGATCCCAGCTGTCGTTCAGGCATTCCCGTGCCGCCTCAACCGTCACGGGGAAGTCCGGGTGCTGGCGCGCCACCTGGAGCAGCTGTGCTGCGCGGTGCCGTTGCTGCCACAACGGCATCCGGCGGCCATGACGGCGGGGCAGCAGCAGGGCACGAGAGGCGCATTCCCGGAACCGGGCCGCGAACAGGGAGGTGTCACCGACCTGCCCGGTGACGAGCCGTTCCACCTGATCGGGTGCGACCTGCAGCAGCTCGGGCACCAGCAGGTGCGGCAACTCTCCATCGGGGAGCCGCAGGATGAAACCGTCATCGTTGGCCACCGGCCGGGAATCCACCCCAGAGCGCCGCTCCACGAGGGCTGCGACCGCCACGCTCCAGGGAGCCAGCACCGCACGTCCGAGGGGGCTGTGCACCACCACCCGCCAGTCACCCAGCTCGTCGCGGAATCGCTCCACCACCACCGTTCGCTCGTCCGGCACCACCCCCGTCGCCGCACGCTGCTCCTCCACGAAGGCGACCAGCTCGTCCCGGGTCGGCTCGTCCAGCCAGGGAAGGTCAAGGCTGCCGGGATCCTCACCGATGCGGCGCAGCAGCTCCCCGATTCGACAGCCCAGCTCCGCGGGTCGTGCCTGATCGTCGCCTCGCCAGAACGGAAGCTTCCCCAGCCGTCCTGGCGCGGGAGCCACCAGCACCTGGTCGCGGGTGATGCCAGTCACTGTCCAGGACGATGCGCCCAGCGTGAAGGTCTCACCCACGCGCGTCTCGTACACCATCTCCTCATCCAGCTCTCCGACGCGCCTGCCCGGACCGCCGCCCTCGGCTAGGAACACCCCGTAGAGGCCCCGGTCCGGGATGGTGCCGCCCGAGGTCACTGCCAGCCGTTGCGCGCCGGGTAGCCCCACCAGGCGGCCACCCCGCCTTTCAAGACGGGCTCGCAGCTCGGAGAAGTCCGCGCTGGGGTAGGTGCCCAACAGCAGCTGCAGCACGCTTTCGAAAGCAGCATCGCCCAGGTGCGCGTAGGGATGGGAACGTCGCACCGCCTGAAGCCACGTGGAGGCATCCAGGCCCCCGTCGCCGGCGGCTGCTGCCTCGGCGACCGTCTGCTGGGCCAGCACATCCAGCGCCAGGGTGGGGACGCGCACCTCCTCCATGCGGCCTGCGATCATGTCGGAGGTGGTCACGACTGCAGCCGCCAGCTCCCCGCGGTGCAGGGGATAGACGGTGCCTCGGGACGTCGCACCCACCTGGTGACCCGCCCGACCGATCCGCTGCAGCGCACTGGAGGTCGTTGGGGGAGCCCCGATCTGGATCACCTGCTCCACCGCGCCCATGTCGATGCCCAACTCCAGGGAGCTCGTGGCGACGACGGCTCGCAGCCGGCCGCTCTTCAAGGCCGCCTCGATCTCGGCCCGCATCTGCTTGCTGACTGAGCCATGATGGGCGCGAGCCAGATCGCCGTCGCCGCTGCGCTCCTGCCAGAGCTCGTTCAGGCGTGCCGTCAGCCTCTCCGCGGTGCGGCGAGCATTCGTGAACACCAGCGTGGAACGTGCCTGCAGGATGGCCGCAAGGACCTCCTCCTCCACGTGCGGCCAGGGGTCGGTGAGCGGGGGAGTCGTCACCGTGACGTCCCACTGCTTGACGGAGCTGGGAGCCACCACGGCCACGTCCCGGTCACCGCCGAGGAAAGCCGCAACCCTCTCGATGGGTCGCACCGTGGCGGACAGGGCGATACGCTGCACGTCACGTCCGGCCAGCAGATCGAGCCGCTCCAGACTGAGTGCCAGATGTGTGCCGCGTTTGGAGCCTGCGACGGCATGGATCTCATCGACGATGACCGTCTCGAGGCCACGGAGCGTCTCCCGGGCTGAGGACGTGAGCATCAGGTACAGCGACTCGGGCGTCGTGATGAGCACATCCGGGGGATTGCGGCGTAGCCTGTCGCGTTCGCGGGCGGTGGTGTCGCCGGAACGCACGCCGACGGTGACATCCGCGACGGGATGCCCAAGCCGCGCAGCCTCACCCCGGATCCCGACCAGCGGGATGCGCAAATTCCGCTCCACATCCACCCCGAGGGCCTTCAGCGGGGAGACATACACCACCCGCGTGCCCCGGGGCCGTTGCTCCGGTCGCAGCAGGGCGTCAAGGGCGTGGAGGAAAGCCGCCAGAGTCTTCCCGGAGCCCGTGGGCGCCACCACCAGCACGTGACCTCCGGCGCCGATCGCCTCCCACGCCCCCTCCTGCACCGTGGTCGCAGCGGGGAAGGAGGCCTCGAACCAGCTGCGGGTGGGAGGTGAGAATCCGGTCAACCGGCGGTGACCTCAGCGCCGTCAGTTGACCAGTTGATGTGGAATGCGCCTTCGTCGTCGATGCGACGATAGGTGTGCGCGCCGAAATAGTCACGCAGCCCCTGGGTCAGGGCGGCATTCAGCCGCGGTGCCCGGACCTGGTCGTAGTGGGACAGCGCGGCGGCGAAGCCGGGCACCGGTATCCCAGCCTGGACTGCCGTGGCGACGACCCGTCGCCAGGCGTTCTGGCAGTTCGCCAGCTCCGCAGCCACAGAGGGAGCCTCCAGGAGAGTCACCAGATTGCCGGCGGCGTATTCAGAGCGGATGCGCTCCAGCAGGCGAGCGCGGATGATGCAGCCCGCACGCCAGATCTTCGCGACCTCGGCGATGTTGATCTTCCAGCCGTACTCGGCGGCCGCCATGCGGATCTCGTCGAGCCCCTGCGCGTATGCCACCACCTTGCTGGCCCACAGCGCCTGCCGAACGGCCTCGACGAAATCCTCCCGATCCGTGACCTGAAGGCTGCCGTCGGGCCCCTGCAGAGCAGCCCCTGCCGCGGCGCGCAGCTCCGGGCTGGAGGAGACCGCCCGGGAGAAGACCGATTCGGCGATGGTGTTCACCGGGGTTCCCAAATCCAGCGCGGACTGCACCGTCCAGGTTCCCGTCCCCTTCATGCCCGCGGCATCGGCGATCACGTCGACCAGCGGCACCCCGGTGCGTGGATCGGTCTTGCGTAGCACCTCGGAGGTGATCTCAATGAGGTAGGAGTCAAGGTCCCCCCGGTTCCAGGAGGCGAACACGTCGGCCTGCTCCTCATGGCTGAGCCCCAGGGCCCTCAGCAGCGTCCAGGCCTCGCCGATGAACTGCATGTCGGCGTACTCAATGCCGTTGTGCACCATCTTCACGAAATGACCGGCCCCGTCAGAGCCGATGTAGGTGCAGCACGGCTCCCCGTCCACGTCAGCTGCGATCCTCTCCAGGATCGGACCCAGGGCCTGGTAGGACTCCTCCGATCCCCCCGGCATGATTGAGGGGCCCTCCAGCGCGCCGATCTCGCCGCCCGAGATGCCGGCACCGACGAAATGCAGTCCGAGAGCGCGCAGCTTCTCCTCGCGGCGACGGGTGTCCTGGAAGAAGGCATTGCCGCCGTCCACCACGATGTCCCCCCTCTCCAGCAGGGGAGTGAGGGCCTCGATTGTCGCGTCCGTCGGGGCACCGGCCTTCACCATGAGGATGATGCGGCGCGGACGCTCCAGGGAGGCCACGAAATCCGCCAGCTCATGTGCTGGACGCAGGTCACCTTCCGCGCCATGCTGGGCGATCACCTCGTCGGTCCGGGCAGCGGTCCGGTTGTAGACGGCTACCCGGAACCCCTTGTGGGCCAGGTTGCGGGCCAGGTTGGACCCCATCACCGCCATGCCGATCACGCCGACCTGCGCCAGTTGCTCCGCCATCTGTTACCTCCTGATCTGTGGCCCCACAGCCAACGAGCCCAGTGTAGGGCACCCCCGGAAAGAGCTTTCCCCACGCATCCCAGGCACCGGGGTGTCCCTGGGCGGGGTCCGCATCGTGACCTGCCCCGGCACGGGATCAGCGACGATACGTCTCACGGCCATGAAGGAATGTCGCCACCACTGGGTCCGGCAGGGTGCGGCCATGGTAGGGGTTGTTGCGACTCAGCGAAGCGGAGTCGGCACGGTCAACGACGCCGGTGCGATCCGGATCCACCAGCACCAGGTTCGCGGGCTCCCCGGCGGCGAGCGGACGTCCCTGCCGGCTCAGACGCCCCAGTCGTGCGGGAGCATGGCTCATGCGCTCAGCCACCCCAGCCCAGTCGAGGCGGCCCGGACGCACCATGGTCTCGACGACGACCCCGAGTGCTTGCTCCAGTCCGAGCATGCCCGGCCTGGCATCCACGAAGGCATGGTCCTTGTCCTGGGGGGCGTGCGGTGCATGATCGGTGCCCACCATGTCGATGGTCCCGTCCTCAAGGCCTGCCCGCACGGCCTCAATGTGCTCTGGTGTGCGCAGCGGCGGATTCACCTTGAAGGTCGTGTCGTAGCCGGTCAGCTCTGCGGTGCCCAGCAGCAGATGGTGCGGGGTCACCTCCGCGGTGACCCTCACGCCCCGTGCCTTGGCCCAGCGCACAACGTCCACCCCCTCAGCCGTCGAGACATGGCACACGTGCAGCCGGGAGCCGGTAGCCTCCGCCAGCTGCACATCGCGGGCGATGATGGTGGACTCGGCCACCGGGGGCCAGCCGCCCAGCCCCAGCCGCCCTGACAGCTCACCCTCATGACAGCAGGCCCCCGGACCCGCCAAATGGGAGTCCTGCGCATGCTGTGCGATGACCCCGTCGAACGGCTTGACCCACTCCAGGGCCCTGCGCATCAGTTGGGGATTCATCAGACACATGCCGTCGTCGGAGAACATGGTGACCGCCGCCCGGGAGCGGTGCATGAGCCCCAGCTCCGCGAGCTCCTCACCGCGCAGACCCTTCGAGATCGCGCCGACGACCGCCACATCGACCAGCCCGGCTGTCACCCCCAGGTGGTGCACGTGCTCAGCGCGTTCCGCGGTATCGGTGACGGGCGTCGTATTCGCCATGGCGAACACCGAGGTGTAACCGCCCCTGGCCGCTGCGTGGGAACCACTGAGCACGGTCTCTGCGTCCTCCCGTCCCGGTTCCCGCAGGTGGGTGTGGGGATCCACCAGGCCGGGCAGCGCGACCAGCCCCTCGCCGTCGATCGTGCGGGCCCCGTCGGGCGCCTCGGCGACGAAATGGCCGTCGGCGATGTGCAGGTTGGTGCGTTCACCGCTCGGCAGGGTGACGCCGGTGATGGTGAGGGCGGTCATCAGGACTCCTCTCCCGCCAGCAGGTGATATAGGACGCTCATCCGCACTGCCACGCCGGCGGAGACCTGGTCGAGGATGATGGAGCGATCCGAGTCCGCCGCCTCGGAGGAGATCTCCAACCCCCGATTGATGGGACCCGGATGCGCGATGCAGGCGCCAGGGGGCAGCAGGGCGAGCCTGCGTGGCGTGAGGCCGTAGGCGTCGACATACTCTCGTTCCGAGGGGAAGAAGCCGCCGCTCATCCGCTCCCGCTGCACCCGCAGCATCATAGCGACGTCCACGTCCGGCAGCACTTGGTCAAGGTCGTGGCTGCACTCCACCCCCCACGTCTCAACGCCGGGCGGCATGAGCGTGGGTGGCGCCACCAGCGACACGAAGGCCCCCAGCTTGCGAAGCAGCGACACATTGGAGCGCACCACACGGGAATGCAGCAGATCACCGGTGATGGCGACCCTCTTGCCCGTGATCTCCCCCAGATCGTGGGCGCGGAGATGCCGACGGATGGCGTGCGCGTCGAGCAGAGCCTGCGTCGGATGCTCATGCATGCCGTCGCCGGCGTTGATCATTGAGGCCCGCACCCAACCCGCGGCCTGGGCGACGGTGCCGGAGCCCGCGTGGCGCATCACGATCGCATCAACCCCCATCGCGTCCAGCGTCATGAGAGTGTCACGCAGCGACTCCCCCTTGGACACGCTGGAGCCCTTCGCCGACACGTTGATCGCGTCCGCCGACAGCCATTTGGCGGCCAGCTCGAAGGACGAACGGGTGCGTGTGGAGTCCTCGAAGAACAGATTCACCACTGTGCGGCCACGCAGCGCGGGAAGTTTCTTCACCGGCCGTGACTGCACGTCATGCATCTCCTCGGCCGTGTCCAGCAGCCTGAGGATCTGCTCGACGCTGAGATCGTCGATGCTGAGAAGGTGCTTCACGAGACGCTCCGCTCAATGGTGACCTGGTCGTCGCCGTCGGTCTCGGTGAGATGCACTCGGACACGCTCCGCGCGCGCCGTCGGCAGCGACCTGCCGATCACGTCTCCCCGGATGGGCAGCTCCCGCAGCCCTCGATCCACCAGGACTGCGAGATGGATGGCACGTGGGCGGCCGAGGTCTGCCAGCGCCAGCAGCGCAGCCTGCACAGTGCGGCCCGAATACAGCACATCGTCGACGAGCACAACGGTCCGCCCGTCAATGGGTGGCACGGCGCTGCGTCTGACGGGGCGAGTTGGGTTGCTGCGCAGATCGTCGCGATACATGGTGATGTCGAGCTGCCCCACCGGCAGTTCGCGACCCTCCCGGGCGGTGATCACGCCCAGCCTTCCGGCCAGGGGAGCGCCCCTTGTCAGGATGCCCAGCAGCACCGCATTGTCTCCGCCGTGGGTGAGCTCCAGGATCTCGTGGGCCATTCGCGTCAAGGCGAAACCCATCTCCTCCGCGGACATCACCACCCGGGACTCCACGCCCATCGCACTCCTCCCATCGTCTTGAGAATCCACCCCGCCCGCATGACATGGGGTGATGCCCACGTGCATCACCCCATGCGTCTCAGACCTCGTGAGAGAGGCTGCGCTCCTGGACCCGCAGGTTGCGCTCCGCCTCATCCAGGCGCTCACTCAGCAGACGCCGCACCTGCTCGCTCGGCTGCCCCTCCGCGAGGTAGCCGCGGAAGCGGGCGACGACATCAGCTGTGGCCAGCGGCTCCGGGAAAAGCCAGCGCAAAGCGGTCCCGACCGCGGCATAGCCCCGCTCACCCCATCCGCCCTCACGGGCAGAGATCTGACGGGCCAGCTCCGCGTAGGCGTCGACATAGGGAGTCAGGAGCTCCTCCTGCCCGTAGGCGACGAAGCTTGATGCGATGCTGCGGTGGGTCTCGTTCGGAACCTCCGGCTCCGAGGTCGCCAGCCGCCAGGCCTCGGTCTTCGCCTCGGCGCTCGGCAGGCTGGCCCGTGCCCCGGCTGCATGTTCTGCGCCGGAGTTGGTGTTGTCCCGTTCCAGCTCTGCGGCAATCTCAGCCTCACCGAAGACCCCGCGGCGGGCCAAAGTCGCCACGATCAGCCAGCGCAGCTCGGTGTCGACGGACAGCAGCACCGGCACCTCCACGTCTTCCAGCCAGCTGTGGATGAGGTCGCAGGCCTCCTTGCTGCGGGCCACTGCGATGAGGGTCTTGGCGATGATCAGCTGCGCATCCGAGCCCGGCTCCGCATCCTTGAGCAGACCAGCGAGACCGGTGACGAGCCGCGCATTTGCCGCGTCCCGCAGGCTGGGTGCCATGAAGCGCCCAGAGCAGGCGGCGGCCTGGGCCAGCACCGTCGTGACGGCTGCCATGTCGGTTTCCGAGCCGATCCCCTGAAGCGCGAGGGAGACCATCTCCTGCGGGGCGATCTCGGCGTCGCGAACAGAGTCCCAAAAGAGCGTCCAGGTGACGGCCCTGGCCAGGGGATCCGTCAACCGGTCGATGCCTGCGACCAGGGCGTTTCGTGATCCCTCGTCCAGGCGGATCTTCACGAAGGCCAGATCCCCGTCGTTGAGGAGCACGACATCCCGACGGGTGCGACCCACCAGCTCCGGAACCTCCGTGCGCTCCCCGGAGATGTCGGTCTCCACGTAGTCCACGCGCTCCAGCCCGTTCTCACCGATGGCGTAGAGGCCGATGCCCAGCCGGTGGGTGCGCAGCGTCGGCCAGCCCTCCGGCGCGGTCTGGACGATGGTGAATCGGGTGAAGGATCCCTTCTCATCCACCTCGAACTCGGCGCGCAGGGTGTTGACGCCCGCGGTCTCCAACCACTCGCCCGCGAACCAGGACAAGTCCCGGCCCGATGCGGCCTCCAGCTCGGTCAGCAGATCGGAGAGGGTGGTGTTGCCGAAGGCGTGCTTGCGGAAGTAGTTCCCGACGCCCTTGAGGAAGTCCTCAATGCCGACGAAGGACACCAGCAGCTTCAGCACCGAGGCGCCCTTGGCGTAGGTGATGCCGTCGAAGTTCTGCTCCACCTTCTCCAGATCGCTCATGTCCGCGGCGATGGGATGGGTGGTGGACAGCTGGTCCTGCAGGTATGCCCAGGTCTTGCGCTCGTTCGAGAACGAGGCCCACGGGTTGGCTCCCGTCCCGTACTTCTTCGCGATCTCGTCGGCGGCGAAGTGGGAGGCCCACTCGGCGAACGACTCGTTCAGCCACAGGTCATCCCACCAGCGCATGGTCACCAGATCACCGAACCACATGTGGGCCAGCTCATGGAGGATGGTGTTGTCCCGCGCCTCCAGCTCACGGGCGGTGACCCGGGAGCGGAACAGGTACTGGTCGCGGAAGGTGACGCAGCCGGCGTTCTCCATTGCGCCGAAGTTGAACTCGGGCACGAAGATCTGGTCATAGGAGTCGAAGGCGTAGGGAACCCCGAAGGCCGCCTCGAACACCTCGAAGCCACGCTGGGTGGTGGTGAGGATGGCGTCCGAGTCGAGATGCTGGGCCACCGAGGCCCGGCAGGCGACCGACGCCGGCAGGGGGCCGGAGGCCGAGGTGATCTGGCCTCGCACAACGTGATACTCGCCAGCCACCAGCGCCGTGATGTAGGTGGAGATCACCGGGGTGGGGGCGAACTCGAACCGGGCGACGCCGCCGTCGCCGGGGACGCCGTCCACGGAACGTGAGTTGCTGAACACGCTCCAATGGGCCGGCGCCAGCACCGTCAGCTGGAAGGTGGCTTTCTGGTCGGGCTGCTCGAAATTGGCGTACATGCGCCGGGCATCCGCCGTCTCGAACTGCGAGTACAGGTAGACCTTGGAGTCGGTGTCGACGAAGCGATGCAAACCCTCGCCGGTGTGCGAATAGCGGCACAGCGCCTCGACCACGACTGTGTGGGGGCCGGCCGCCAGATCAGTCAGGGGAAGCCGGTAGCCGTCGTAGCCGTCGGTGGGCAGCGGTATGCCGTCCAGGGTCGCGGATCGGATCTCGTCCGCGATGATGTCGATGTGCGTCGAGCCCGGCTGGGCATCAAAGTCAAGTTCAGAGCGTGATGCGAAGGTGCGCTCGGGATCGGCTAGGCCAGAGCCAGTGACGTCTACTGTGACCCGGTAGGCCTTAGCCTTGACTACCTGGGAACGGTGAGCGGCTTCTTCGCGAGTGATATTGGCGGTTGCCATGAACACCTTCAATCATCGGTTGCAGTACTGCCAAGCCCGGCCACCTTAGCGCAATAATCACGGGAAGTCTCCGGCATTGAACAGGAAGTTTCCGGATCGATGTGTGCCACCATGAGGCCATGACGAATTCTCCCGGGCTGGAATCTCGCTGGCGGGAACTGAACGAGCTGTTGCTGAGCGCCAGCGACGCCTATTACGGCGGGGATGAGCCCGTGATCTCCGACGCTGAATATGACACGAGGCTGCGGGAGCTCGCGGACCTGGAGGATCGGCACCCCGAGCTGCGCCGCCAGGACTCGGCGACGACCCGCGTCGCCTATGCGCGAGTCACCGAGTTCACGGAGGTGGAGCACCGGCAGCGGATGCTCAGCCTCGACAACGTCTTCGACATGGGGGAGCTGGATGCCTGGCTGGCGCGCATCCCCGCTGAGCGCTACCTGTGCGAACTCAAGATCGACGGGCTGGCCGTCAACCTGCTGTACCTGGACGGGCGTCTCACCATTGCAGCGACCAGGGGAGACGGGCGAGTCGGGGAGGATGTGACCGCCAACGTCGCCACCATCGACGGCATCCCGCACCGGCTGAGGGGCGCGGACGTGCCCGCTGTGCTGGAGGTGCGCGGCGAGGTCTTCTTCCCCAAGGAGGAGTTCGCGAAGTTCAACGAGACCCTGGAGGCCTCAGGTGCCAAGCGGTTCGCCAACCCCCGGAACGCAGCCGCCGGGTCGCTGCGGCAGAAGAATCCGCGGATCACCGCCTCTCGGCCGCTCAGGATGATCGTCCACGGGATCGGCAGCCATGACGGAGCCACGCTCCACAGCCAGAGCGGGGCCTACAAGGCGCTGGCTTCCTGGGGACTGCCGGTCAGCACCCACACCCGCGTCGTGACCTCCCCTGAGGAGGTCAAGGCCTACGTCGTCCATCACGGTGAGCACCGCCACGAGGCCGAGCATGAGATCGACGGCGTCGTCGTCAAAGTGGACGATTTGGCGGAGCAGGCCGTCTGGGGGGCGACGTCCAGGGCTCCGCGCTGGGCCATCGCCTACAAGTACCCGCCGGAGGAGGTCCACACCAGACTCCTCGACATCCGGCTGGGCGTTGGACGCACTGGCCGCATCACACCCTTTGGGGCCATGGAGCCCATCCTCGTCGCAGGATCGACCGTCGCCATGGCCACCCTGCACAACGCCCACGAGGTGGTGCGCAAGGATGTGCGGATCGGCGACACCGTCGTGCTCCGCAAAGCCGGCGACGTCATCCCCGAGATCCTGGGGGCCGTCACCTCGCTGCGGGACGGAACCGAACGGGAATTCGTGATGGCAACCCACTGTCCCTCCTGCGGAACAGCCCTCGTGCAGCAGAAGGAGGGCGACAAGGACCTCAGATGCCCCAACGCCCGCAGCTGCCCCAGCCAGCTGCGGGAGCGGCTGTACTCCCTGGCCTCCCGCGGCGCCTTCGACATCGAGGCTCTGGGGGCTGTCGGCGCACGCGACCTGCTGGAGTCGGGGCTGCTGACCGACGAGGGCGGATTGTTCTGCCTGACAGCGGAGGATCTCGTGGGCAGCGCCATCTACGGCTCCCGGGCCGGTGGGCTGACCGCCAACGGGACGAAACTCCTGGAGAACCTGGCCGCCGCCCGGCAACAGCCCCTCTGGCGGGTGCTCGTCGCTCTATCCATCCGCCACGTCGGACCGACGGCGGCCCGGGCCCTGGCGGGGTACTTCGGCAGCCTGGACGCCATCCGGGCCGCCTCCGTGGAGGAGCTGGCGGAAGTCGACGGCGTGGGAGCGATCATCGCCCAGTCCCTCGTGGAGTGGTTCGAGGTCGACTGGCACATGGCCATCGTCGAGGCCTGGGCCGCGGCCGGGGTTCGCATGGCGGACGAGACCTCTGACAGCAGTGGCGGCGAGACGGCGACGGCCACTCTGCAGGGCCTGACCGTCGTGGTGACCGGCAGCCTGGAGGGCTTCACCAGGGACGGTGCGAAGGAGGCCATCGTCTCCCGGGGCGGCAAGGCCGCCGGATCCGTCAGCCGCAGAACCGACTATGTCGTCGTCGGGGAGAACGCCGGCAGCAAGGCCGCCAAGGCCGAGGAGCTGGGGGTGACTATCCTCGACGAGGCTGGTTTCCTGAAGCTCCTGGAGAGGGGACCGGAAGGGCTCGGCGATGCCGGGTGACAGCCGACGAAACTGGGATTGGGCATCCCCGACCCGCACAACCTGCGCAGGCTGCCCACGGCAACACTAGTGTGAGGCATCATGGACTCTGGCTCCGCGGACTGGGTGATGAAGGTCAGCGACGAGGCCATCAAGGCCTCTTGGGGCGTGCCCACCTTCCTGAGGGGACGTGCCTACGAGGCCGCCGGCCACGTCATGAGGTACTCCCTGGGACACCACGGCGCCATTGACGCCGTGGTGCAGGGCGCCGGCGGAAAGACCTATCGAACCTTCCTTCACCACGACTGGCAGGGAGTTTCCAGCGCCTGCTCCTGCCCGGTGAGGATGGGCTGCAAGCACGCCGTCGCGGTGTTGCTGGCCGTGCGCAACAACGTGGGATCTGAGGCCGTGGCCTCCTCATGGGAGAGCATCTTGTCAGGACTGCTGCCCTCACACGTCGCAGAGGAGGAGGTCGTCAGGCTTGCCCTGGAGTTCCGGTTTGACGGGTCCGGGGGGTCGGATGCGCTGGTGGTGCGTCCGCTGCGGCATGGGAAGCGGGGTTGGGTGACATCCCAGGCAAGCTGGCTGGACATCACCGTGAACTACCGGGACCTGCACTACGATCCCCGGCAGCGTGAGGTGCTGATGCAGCTGTCGCGTCTCGTCGGGGTCAGCCAGCACGCCTACGGCAACCCGACCTGGAGTCCATTCTCCGGCTTCGGGCCGCTGGGATGGCCGCTCCTGCGGCAGGCCATCGCCGCCGACATCCCGCTCATCGCGGGAGAGGGCCTCAGCCAGGTAGAGGTCGGATTCGAGCCGGTCAGGATCTGGCTGGACGTCACCGCCCTTGAGGACGGGACGCAGGAGCTCGCGATATCCGGGGACCTGGGGCCCACACCCCAGAACGGGAGACGTTTCCTCATCGGAGACCCCGCCCACGGCTTGGGGGAGTTGGAGCCAGGGGGATGCCTGCGCATGCACCCGCTGGCGGAGCCGGTGCCCGAGGCGATGCGGGGCCTGTTGAGCCAGGGGACACGGATGAGCATCCCAGCGCAGGACGCCACCCGGTTCCAGCTGATCTATCTTCCGGCTCTCGCCCGGTGTGGCCTTGTCTCACCTGGAAGCCGAGTGCAGGAGGACCTCCCGCATCCGGGGCTGACGCTTCAGCTGATCCACGAACCCGAGCACCGGCTGATGCTGACCTGGGGATTCAGATATGTCTCGGGGGACACCGCACTGGAGGTGCCGCTCAGACCCCGCCGGAATGACTTCTTCCGGGACCAGACTGCCGAACAGGAGCTGGAGGTGGCCGCAGCCCAGATCGTTGACGGGTTCCCGGGCCTGCTGGAAACCCACGGGGAGACACTGAGGCCGGAGGCAGTCCTGAGTCACGCAGACACCGCCCGGTTCATGACCGAGACCCTGCCCCGCCTGGAGGAGGCGGGGGTGAGCATCACCCAGGCCGGTGAGGCTCCCGAATACTCGCATGCCGTGGAGCCCCCGGTGGTCTCCCTCCGAACCCAGGACACCGACGACCATGACTGGTTCGATCTCCACATCCAGGTCACCGTCGCAGGCCAGGAGGTGCCCTTCGAACAGCTGTTCCGAGCCCTGGCGGCAGGCGACGAGGCGATGCTGCTGGACAACGGAACCTGGTTCCTGCTGGAGCGTCCCGAGCTGAACCGGCTGCGCCAGCTGATCGCCGAGGCCCGGGAGCTCACCGATCCCGAACCGGGGGGAGTGTTCCGCATCAGCGCCTACCAGGCTGGCTGGTGGGAGGACCTTGCGGAGCTCGGGGTCCTGGAGGAGCAGCAGTCGCAACGCTGGCGGGAGCGCATCCAGGCGTTGAGGAACCTCGGGTCGGGGGAAAGCGAGATCACGGTGCCCGACGGTGTGGCCGCGACGCTGCGGCCCTATCAGCGGCAGGGTTTCTCCTGGCTGGCCACACTCTGGGATGCTGGGCTCGGGGGAGTGCTCGCCGACGACATGGGTCTCGGGAAGACCCTGCAGACCCTCACCCTGCTGGAACGCGCCCGGGGTCTGGGGCAACTGGACCGGAAACCTGCGCTTGTCGTCGCCCCCGCCAGCGTCGTCGCAACCTGGGCGCAGGAGGCCGCCCGGTTCGCTCCTAGCCTGCGGGTCGTCGTGATCCAGGCCACCGAGACCCGACGGGGAACTGCCCTGGACGATGAGATTGCGGGAGCTCATGTCGTCGTCACCTCCTACACGCTGCTGCGCCTGGAGCACGAGGCATACCTGGCTCGCCAGTGGGGTGGCCTGGTGTTGGATGAGGCCCAGTTCGTCAAGAACCACCGCTCCCGCACCCACCAGGTGGCGCGCCGCGTCAGGGCGCCTTTCACCCTGGCCATCACCGGAACCCCGCTGGAGAATTCCCTCAGCGATCTGTGGTCCATGTTCTCGCTGGCCGCGCCGGGCCTGTTCCCCCGCATCGAGGGCTTCACGGAGAGCTACCGCAAGCCGGTGGAGAAAGAGGGGGACACGGACGCACTGGAGCGGCTGCGTTCCCGGATCCGCCCCTTCATGCTGCGTCGCACCAAACGTGAGGTGGTGAGGGAGCTGCCCGAGAAGGTGGAGCAGATCGCCCGTCTGGATCTCACCCCGGAGCATCGTCGCCGCTACGACCAGCACCTGACCAGGGAACGCACCCGGGTTCTCGGGATGCTCCAGGACATGGACCGCAACAGGGTCGCGATCTTCCGGGCCCTGACGCGGCTGAGGCAGCTGGCCCTGGACCCCCGGCTCGTGGATCCCCAGCTGCCGGCTTCCCCCTCAGCGAAGATCACGGCGCTGATCGAGCAGGTGCGGGAACTCGCAGGCGAGGGGCATCGCGCCCTGGTGTTCTCCTCCTTCACCGGCTTCCTCACGCTGGTGCGTGAGGCCCTGGGGCGGGAGGGCATCGAGCACGTCTACCTGGACGGCCGCACCCGCGACCGCCCGGCCCGCATCACCCAGTTCCGCGAGGGCGACGCCCCCGTGTTCCTGATCTCCCTGAAGGCCGGGGGCTTCGGGCTCACCCTCACCGAGGCGGACTACGTCTTCGTGCTTGACCCGTGGTGGAATCCCGCAGCCGAGAACCAGGCCGTCGACCGCGCCCACAGGATCGGGCAGACCCGCGCCGTCAACGTCTACCGCATGGTCGCGACCGACACCATTGAGGAGAAGGTCGTCGCATTGCAGGAACGCAAACGCGACCTGTTCACCTCTGTTATCGACACGGGTGAGTTCCGCAGCGGCGTCATCACCGCCGACGACATCCGCGGTCTGCTGGAATAGGGCAATGCCCGAAGGACACGTCATCCACCGTCTCGCAGCCGTCTTCCAGCGGGACTTCGCCGAACGCAATGTGAGCGTCAGCTCCCCGCAGGGAAGATTCGCGCAGGAGGCCGCACGCCTGGACGGCAGCATCCTCACCGGAGCCGAGGCTGTTGGAAAGCACCTCTTCATAGGCTTCGATGTCCCCGACCCACGTCGCATCCACATCCACCTCGGGCTGATCGGGAAGCTGGGCTTCGCGCCGGTGGCGGAGCCCGTCGGGCAGGTGCGGCTCAGGATCGTGGCCGGGGATCAGGCCGCCGACCTGCGCGGACCGCAGTGGTGCCGACTGGTCACCACCGAGCAATACGACAGAGTCCTCGCGGACTCCGGCCCCGACCCCTTGCGGGAGGATGCCGATCCCGCACGCGGCCTGGCGAGGATCCGCCGCTCGGGAAAGTCCATCGCAGCGCTGCTGATGGACCAGCGGGTGGCAGCCGGGGTTGGCAACATCTTCCGCGCCGAGGTGCTGTTCCGGCACGGCATCGACCCGACGACACCCGGCCGGGAGATCGACGAGGGCACCTGGGCGGTGCTGTGGGACGATCTCGTGGGGTTGATGACGACGGCCCTTGAACGGGGCCGCATCGACACCGTCGCCGAGGAGCATGGCCCCGAGGCCCAGAACAGGCCTCCCAGGGTGGACGCCCATGGCGGTGAGGTCTATGTGTATCGGCGCGCGGGACAGCCCTGCCTGGTCTGTGGCACACCCGTCAGCACCACGATGCTGGAGGGGCGCAACCTCTACTGGTGCGCAACATGCCAGAGATCGGGTCAGCCGAGTCGTTGACAAGACATTTCCGGGATGCCCCATTACGCTTGGATTTCATGCGCCTGAGTGCCTATTCCGCCTATCTTTTCGATCTTGACGGGGTGATCACCCCCACCGCTGAAATCCATATGAGGGCCTGGGCTGAGATGTTCAACGAATATCTCAGTGGCCTCGGGGACCAGCCGCCGTGGACCGATGCTGACTACTTCGCCTACGTTGACGGCAAGCCTCGCTACGACGGGGTGCGTGACTTCCTGACCTCGCGTGGCATCGATCTGCCTCAAGGCAGTCCGCAGGACGACCCGGGGCAGCAGAGCGTCTGCGGGCTGGGCAATCGCAAGAACGAGACCTTCAATCACATCATCCGCCGCGATGGAGTCGATCCTTTCCCGGGATCCACGGCCTTCATTGAGGCCCTCTTGACGCATGGGGCCAGGCTGGCGGTGGTTTCCTCGTCACGCAATGCGGTTCCCGTGCTGCGGGCCGCCGGGTTGGACTCCGCGTTCCCCGTGATCGTTGACGGCAAGGTTGCGGAGGTCCAGGGACTCGCGGGGAAGCCCGCCCCCGACACCTTCCTGTATGCGGCACGCCTGCTGGAGGTCGAGCCCGCCCAGGCCGTGGTGATCGAGGACGCCCTGTCAGGCGTCAGGGCTGGGGCCGCCGGGGGCTTCGGCTTGGTCGTCGGGGTTGACCGTGGGGCAGATGCCCCAGCCCTGCGCGATGCCGGAGCCGGACTTGTCGTCCATGATCTGGAAGAGTTGGTGAGCTGATGCGCTGGATCTCCTCCGACCCGCTGAACCGGTTCCGCTTCCCCATTGATGAGTGGCGTCTTGTCGAGACCGAGCCGAGCCTGGAGGACCTCGGGGTGACTGAGACCCTCTTCGCCGTCGGCAACGGCTACCTGGGGCTGCGCGGCAACCCCGAGGAGGGCCGGAAGTCGTATGCGCATGGCACCTTCATCAACGGCTTCCACGAGACCTGGCCCATCAAGCACGCGGAGGAGGCCTTCGGCTTCGCCCGCACCGGCCAGACCATCGTCAACGTCCCGGACAGCAAGCTCATCAAGATCTACGTCGACGACGAGCCCCTGACCCTGGGGCAGTCCGACCTCGACTTCTACGAGCGGACCCTGGACATGCGCAACGGCTGCATGACCCGTGAGCTGGAGTGGCGCACGCCCTCCGGCAAGCGCGTGCGGATCCGGTCCCGCCGCCTGGTGAGCTTCACTGACCGGCATCTTGCGCTGTTCGAGGTTGAGCTGACCATGGTCGACGGTGACGCGCCGGTGGTGTTTTCGTCGCAGGTGGTCAACCGCCAAGACGGCTTCGACGACCTGAGGCAGCCCGAGAGCGCGGAGGGTTTTGACCCGCGCCGGGCCGGGAGATTCAACGGCCGGGTCCTGCAGCCTCGCGGCCACTGGCAGGACGAGCAGCGGATGGCCCTGGGATACGAGACCACGAACTCCCACATGACTCTGGGTGTCGCTGTCGACCACAGCATTGAGACCGCGAACCTGCAGGAGTCGGAGTCCCACGTCAGCGAGGATCAGGTCAAGCAGGTCTATCGGGTCGAGGCGCGGGCCGGGGTGCCTGTCGTCATCCGCAAGGCGGTGGCCTACCACACCTCTCGCGGGGTGCCGGTCACTGAGCTGTTCGACCGGTGCCGCCGCACGCTCGACCGGGTGAGGGAACGTGGCTTCGAGTCGATCTTCGAGGCGCAGCGGGCGTGGCTGGACGAATTCTGGGAGAACACCGACATCGAACTCGGTGAGCAGCCCGCCATCCAGCAGGCGGTTCGCTGGTGCCTGTTCCAGCTGGCCCAGGCCACCGCCCGCTCCGATCAGCTTGGGATCTCAGCCAAGGGTGTCACCGGTTCCGGCTACGAGGGCCACTATTTCTGGGACACCGAGGTCTACCTGGTGCCGTTCCTGATCTACACGGCCCCCCGCGTCGCCCGCAACGCCCTGCGTTACCGCGTCGGGCTGCTGCCGCAGGCCCGGGAGCGTGCCCGGGAGCTGAACCAGGATGGGGCACTGTTTCCGTGGCGCACCATCAACGGTGAGGAGGCATCCGCCTACTACGCTGCTGGCACGGCCCAGTACCACATTGACGCCGACGTCGCCCATGCCTTCGCGAAGTACCGCGATGTCACCGGGGACGTGGACTTCATCCATCGCGACGGCGCTGCGGTGCTGGTGGAGACCGCCCGGCTGTGGGCGGACCTGGGGTTCTGGCGCACCGAGGCCGACGGGTCGCAGCGTTTCCACATCCACGGCGTCACCGGGCCCGACGAGTACACGGCGGTGGTGAACAACAACATGTTCACCAATGTCATGGCCCGCGCGAATCTGCGGTCGGCGGTGAGCCTGGTGCGTGAGCTGCAGGACCAGGATCCCATGAACTGGGAGCGCCTGGTGCACACCCTCAACCTCAGTGAGGCCGAGGTGGCGGAGTGGGATCGCTGCGCCAAGGGCATGGTGATCCCCTTCGACGAGACGTTTGGCATCCATCCGCAGGATGAGAAGTTCCTGTTCAGCGAGCTGTGGGATCTGGAGAACACCCCCGCGGACAAGTTCCCGCTGCTGCTGCACTTCCATCCGCTGGTCATCTACCGCTTCCAGGTGCTCAAGCAGGCTGATGTGGTGCTGGCGCTGTTTCTGCAGGGGGACGAGTTCACTCTGGAGGAGAAACGCGCCGACTTTGAGTACTACGACCCGATCACGACGGGGGATTCGACGCTGTCGGGTGTGGTGCAGTCGGTCATCGCCGCCGAGGTGGGGTACCAGGACATGGCCATGCAGTATTTCCTGACCGGCCTGTACGTGGATCTGGCGGATCTGCACGCCAACGCCCGCGATGGCGTGCACATCGCCTCCACTGGTGGGGTGTGGAACGCCCTGGTGTTTGGTTTCGGCGGTCTGCGTGACTACCACGGCAACATCAGCTTCGATCCCCGGCTGCCGCGAGACTGGGAGAGCATGCGGTTCCCGCTGCAGATCCGAGGCTCCCGACTCAGGGTTCTTCTGGAACGCAACTCCATCACCTTCGACGTCGAAACCGGCGGCCCCGTCGAGCTCAGCGTGCGCGGGCAGCACTTCGTCATCGAGCCTGGCATCGCCACGGAGGTGTCCCTGGAACACCAGGGGGAGGATCTGCCCTCTCTGCGCGGCCGCCATCCGGTGACAGGCGGACGGCGGGCTGATGGCTCCGTCGTCACAGCGAATGTTCCCGAAGCCCACTCCAGCGACCTGATCGTCGACTAGCGTCGTCGCACGGAGGCAGGACGGTGCGTCGCATCCTCGTCGACGGCTGCTCGCTGGAGCTGCATGAGCCGGAGGGCTTCACACCCATGGCCTCCGGTGAGCCCGACTCCTGGGTGTTCGCGCGGGGGCAAGTGCTGGCCGAGGTGCGCCTCAGCCGTGGTGGTCGGCCGGCCCTGGAATTCACATTGCGCAACTCTGGTGATGATGAGCAGGCCGTGACGGGATTCCGGCTGACCGTTCAGCGGGAGGCCCTGGCCTGGCTGGACGGTGCGGTGGGGCGCATCATCCTCGGCGATGACCGGGGCGCCTGGATTCAGGTGAGCGGCTGGTGCTCGGACGGCGGTCGAGGTCAGGGGACACGTACGGTCCTGGTGTTCGGAGCTGGGGTGCGGCTCGCCCCCGGTCAGCAGGTGTGGTCGCGCTGGCGGCTCGTGCAGGCTGAGGAGATTCCCAGTCTGCCGGATTGGGTGCCGACCCAGCGCCATCTCACCACGGGACGGGCATTGATGGTGCCGGACCTGGACGTCGCCCTGTCGGGGGAGGGTCTGGGATTCGAGACGGTCCCTGAGGGCACTCTCGTTCAAGGGCCCGTGGGCCTGCATCAGCTTCGGGTGCAGGGGCCGACGGGCATCAGTTTCTTGGAGGTCGGCTGGCACCATCCGCTGCCGCAGCTCATTCAGCTGGCGCTGGAGCAGGTGGGGGAGCGAGCCGATCTGGAGGCTTGGCTCATCGCATGGCTGCTCACGCACTCGGATTCCCTGGCTGCCGTCGGCCAGCGGGAACAGCTGCTCGACCGCCTGGATGTTGCTCTCGGCCACTGCTTTGAGAAGCCCGGCATGTGGGGTGCTCTGGCGGGACTGTATGCGTTTCGCGGCACCGAGCTTCCGGTGAGAAACGACGCCATCTCGGCGGCCAGGGAGCTCATGCGTGGCAATTCTGGCTCTGGGGAGACCGCCTTCCTCGCTGTGGAGGCGATGATCGCAGGGGAGCCGGACCTGGCCACAGATCTGCTGCCGTCATCCGGTGCGGCGCGCGACACACCCTGGGAGCTGCTGGGGCTGGATGAGGTGACGGCGCTCCGGCTGCTCTCCACCCGGCTTGAGCATGGCCTGCCTGTCTCGGGACCCGTCGGATATGCGGCGGAGGACGTCGCACTTGCCCAGCTGTGGTTGGCGGCCCACCCCGACTCCGTCGCGCACATGGAGCTCTCCCGCGTCGTGCGAACAGCTCAGCGACGACTGATGTGCGGTTTGTCAGCCCAGCCGGAGCCAGCCTCCCTGGCGTGGCTGCTTCTTGGGCAGTCTCTGATGCCCGTCTCCGCCTGACTGTCCGGCGCGGCATAATGCCTGAGGGATCAAACTTCCGCCCTCGTCGACGTGACAGGACTCTCACAATGCCAGAAGCGAACTCTCAACCGGACCGTCTTCGACCCCGCGTTCCTGAGACCGGGTTGAGGGAATCCTCCGTGCTCGGGCTGTCTGCCGGCGGCACCACTTTGTTGTTGCTGGCGCTGCTCGCCTTCGTGCTGGTGATCTCGGGAAGCTACAGGAACTATCTCCAGGACTGGTTCGGCCCCTACCTGCTGGCGGCGGCGATCGCCGTCGGGATGCTCGGCCTGTGGACGCTGCTTGAGGCGGCTGATCGCAGCGACGGCCGCAGCCGGGAGCGTCAGCATAGCCACGGCATTCCGAGGATCGGGGCGCTGCTGCTGGTGCCTGTGCTGCTGTTTGCCCTGTCGGCACCGAACTCCCTGGGCGCGGATGCTGTGGCCGAGGTCCCCAGGCCGAGTCACAGCACCAAGGAGCCGAGGGCCTTCCCCAGCCTGTCTGCCGAGACGGTCAATGAGATGTCGATCCTGGAGTTCACCGAACGCTTCGAGCAGGGGGATCCGCAGCTGCTGGTGGGAAGACGAGTCCGGCTTCTCGGGTTTGTTGCCCGGCAGAGGGACCTTCCCGAGGGGCAATGGAGCATTAACCGGTTCCGTATCTTCTGCTGCGTTGCCGACGCTTCCTTGTACAGCGTGGCTGTCACCGGCGTCGATCAGCCTGTGGGGGAGGAGCTCTGGGCTGAGGTGGAGGGCGTCATTGACCTTGATGCCAGCCGTGACCTGCCGGTCCTTGTCGCGGACCACGTCGAGGTGACCGCCAAGCCCGAGGAACCCTATCTATGAGTTTCATGAATCGGGCTGCGATGCGCGTCTGGGGGCTGCCCTTCGTGGCGGTTAGTGCGCTCCTGGCGGTGCTGTACCTTACGGTCAGCGGGAACCCGCCGCTGCGTTTCCGAGGAGCTGCCGCCACGTGGGCCACGCTGACGTTCGGCGTGGTGATCCAGGCGTTGCCCTTCCTGGTGCTCGGGGTTCTGGTCTCGGGAGCGATCGCCGCCTTCCTGCCCAAGGACGCCCTGGCCAGGATCACGCCCCGCTCCCCGATTCTGGCGGTGCCGGCTGCGGGTCTCGCTGGGATGGTGCTTCCCGGGTGTGAATGCGCCTCGGTTCCGGTATCGCAGTCTCTGATGCGACGGGGGCTTCCGCAGGTTGCCGCGCTAGCGTTCCTGCTGGCTGCTCCCGCTGTGAACCCGATTGTGCTGGTTGCCACAGCAGTTGCCTTCGCGGGCAGCAACCCGATGATGGTGTGGGCCCGGCTGATCGCATCGCTGGTTGCGGTCATGGCGGTCTGCTGGCTCTGGCTGGGGGTGGGCAGAAAGGAATGGATGAAACCCCAGGAGGGGCATGTCCACGAGGGCTCCAGGGCCGCGGTCTTCCGGGAGACTGCGGTGCATGACCTGCTGCAGGCGGGTGGCTTCCTGGTGGTGGGTGCCGCTGCTGCCGCGCTGATGAAGGTCGCGGTTCCCTCCGGGGTGCTGGCGGTGCTCACGCAGAACCCGTGGCTCGGGATCCTGATGCTGGCATTCCTGGCCGTCGTGCTGTCGCTGTGCTCGGAGGCCGATGCCTTCGTGGTGGCCTCCCTTCCTGGGGTCTCGCCCACCGCGCAGTTGGTCTTCCTCGTGGTGGGGCCGATGGTGGATGTGAAGTTGTTTGCCATGCAGTCTGGGGCGTTCGGTGTGAGATTTGCCTCCCGGTTCATGCCCTTGACGCTGCTGATCTGCATCTGGTCGGCGGCTGTGGTGGGGGCTTTGATGTTCGGGACCTTCTGATCCGCGGCCCAGAGCTCTGTGGGGTGCGTGGATGCCATCCACAGTTCTCCAGGCGGGCCAGCGGACGTCACACCAGCGTCGACGCTTGCCGAGTCGCCTGACAGACGCGGCATATGGCATATGGAGAACGGCTGGGGCTGGGATTGTTCCCACCCCCAGCCGTCACTTATCGATCAGGATGCCTTCTTGAGGTGTGCGACGATGCCGTCGATGTCCTCTTCCAGTCGGTGCGGGCGCACGAAATGCCCACCGGGCTCCTCGTAGCGCGTGTGCGAGATGCCCGCCTTGTTCAGCAGGTCGCTGAACTCACGCTGGCCGTCGAGCACGTGCTGTTCCTGGACGGCATCGATGAACTTTTCCCCTGGCAAGTTGGGAGGTGTGATTTTGCCGTCGAACATAGTGCTGCGGTCGGTTCCCGCCACCAGGAAAATCCGCTTGTCGCGGAAGCTCTCGATCTGCTCCACCGCGTTGTCGGCGCTCACCAGATCCTGTCGCCAGGGGACACCGTAGACCGGGCGTCCGAATTCGAGGATGCCGGTCGCGTTGATGTAGTGGCCCACCGCGCCTTGGTCGCGACGCAGGCTGGCGGGGCCGGAATGGGCACTCACCGAGGCGAAATGGCCGTAGTACTTGGCCGTGTACTTCAGGGCTCCGAAGCCGCCCATGGAGAAGCCCGAGACTGCACGCCCAGCGTATTCCGCGTGCGTGCGGAAGGTGGCATCCACCCACGGGATCAGCTCATTCATGTGGAAGGTCTCCCAGTGGCGTCGACCGACGGTGATGCTGGTGCTGGAGGGGTTGCTGTACCAGCTGACCGCACCTCCCTCAGGCATGACGACGATGATCTCCTTGCCCGCCGTGAGCTCCTCAATGTTCAGATTCCTGAACTGCAGGTAGTTGCCACCACCCCCGTGGAGCAGGTAGAGCACCGGGTAGCGCTTTCCGCTGGTGTGGTATCCGTCGGGCAGCAGCACGGTGGCCCGAGCAGGGGCGAGAACGGGAACGCGGGTGGTGATGGAGGAGGTGGTGAAACTATAACTCTGGAATCGGCCCTGATCCTCAAATTTGTGGGGCTCCCCTTGGATCTCGGCATGGGCTGGGGATGTCCCCAAACCCGTTGCCCCCATCCCCAGGGCCGAGGCGGCTGCAAGCCCTCCAACTCCGAGGATGTGACGGCGATTGATGAGGCGGTCAATGGACATGAATGCTCCTTGCGGAAGATCGATTGAGTTTCCATCTGGCCAGGCGCAGGCCATCGTGTGAGGCTGAGCCGCACGATTGTGGTTGAATTTTCTGCCATTTCTCGATGGTCGCGCCATCTTGTACATCCACGGTAGCAAGAATTCCCTTACTTTTGACGGTTTGAAAATTTAACTTTGCTCCTTTTGTGACTTAAAGTACGACCGTGCGTCTGTGAGGAGTCTGCTATCATTCGACAGCTCGGGCTGAGCGTCTCAAGGTGCTTCGAACGGTGATCGCCTGGCCTTCTGATCCGACGTGCTCTCCGCCTGATCTTCAGGGGCAGGCCCAAGAGACTAGACGTGAGAGGCCCACGGGCAGCTGCCGGAAACGTTCCCTTGACACAGAGCTTCGCTGTCCCTCGGGGCTGGCGGGCAACCTTTGAGGCGCAACGGGTGGCCCAAGGTGCTGTAAAATTGCCCCGAGGGCTGCCTGCGGCTCGGTCTGTATCACGGTGGTGAAAAGATTCACTTCAGACAGTGAGGCTTAGTCAGAATGTGTTTCTGTAGGATTCGAGTGCGGCTACTGTGGTGATTGTTTCTGGGAATGTTGTGAGGGGTCTGCGGTAGTCGGTGTGGAGGATTCTCCAGGTTTTGAGGTTGGTGATGACTCGTTCGATCATGTAGTGTATCGCGTTTACTGACTTGTTGAACCTTTTTTCTTCTTCTGTGTGTTGTTGTTT
>ERZ773077.171-NODE-171-length-48694-cov-8.153046_pt1 | contig 48694 bp, 33 predicted proteins | sample MGYA00580612_ERZ773077 | MGnify/ENA primary metagenome ERZ773077 (study PRJEB29015, sample SAMEA2737971) | human oral metagenome | biome: human oral; feature: human-associated habitat; material: dental | place: China | collected 2021 ...
GCCCCCAGCGAGTAGTGTACTCGCTGGGGGCTGCTTATATACGGGGCTGAGGGAGCTCCTAGGGATCTATTGCTTCCAGTAGACGTCCCCCCATCGTTGCATAGTCCCCTTATTATAGTCGATGAAGAGGCTATTTACCTGAGAACCCCTATTGTCGTAGAAGACGATTAGCCTGCGACCATCAGACGTCACTAGTCTATAGACACCAATAGGCTCACTCTCCACAAGGATAGCATTCTTATCAAGAGTCTGCCTCTGATAAGTCTTCCCTGATATGAATTTGTAGACGTCGTAACCCCTATTCTCAGATAGACGATTAATCCAGGTTGTCCCTGCTAGAGGGTAGGGCTTTCCGCCCTCTATGTCCTCATCCTTCTTGCAGGAGGAGAGGAGAGTGATAATCCCCACAACGAGGATAAATAGTCGAATGAACTTATTCATAACACACTTCTAATAACGACTCGTCTTCACGGGAGTAAAGGTCGCTGTAACCGTTCCATTGCTGATATTAAACAGCTCATACTTACCTCCCTCCGCAGAGACGATGATTGGATCATAGAAGAAGATGGAAAGCGTACCTAGATCATCGGACTGTGCTTGGGTAGCAATAGTGTAAGCCGTACTCCTAGAGGTCTTATTCTCAGCCTTCCCTCCGGCTTTAATCTTAGCAATTCCCACACTGAGATCTGCTGAGGCATCTGCACCAGAGAGGAACTCTGAGCTATTGGTCTCCGTCCTAGTAATCGTCTGTGATTCATCAAACTCAGAGATGAAGATCTTCTTACTCAGTGCTTGCTCTGAGAGATCCCAAGATCCTGCTATACGTGTAGTACTTGATGAGACGAGCTGTGCGGGATAGACCCAACGTGGACTCAGGAAGTCTGGGTGCAGACGATAAGTGTAGCGGGTCTTACGGAACCAAGTTGGGTGCCTACGCTCCCTATCTGGATTCATCATGAAGAGCTGCTTGGGTGTAACATTGAAGACTAGACGTGTCACATCGGTTACGCCACTACGCATCGGAGTATGTACCTCGAAGACGAAGGTAAAGTTACCACTCGTCCAGCATCGAGCGATCAGCTCATCTATAGACGCATCTCTCTGGGCATAAGTTACGAATCGCTGCCACCCTTCGATATGTGGATCTTTATTTATATCTGCGATAAGCCAATATGCCTCCTTTGTTATCCGGAAGCGCAGGAGCTGTTCATTGACTGAGTGATCAAGGTCTGCTCCGCTAGGGTAGTAGATGGACGCACGTTGCCCACCAGGATTACCTCGGCGGACAGATTCGAGAATTTCTCGTGTCTGCCAGTTAAAGAGGCTCGCATCTACGGCATCTGTTTCATCAGCCTCCCAGACATAGCCATTACGAGCCTGTTGCCTCTTTGTCCCATCGAACACTGGATCGAGGAACTGATAGGTGTATTTCATCTGACCATCAAATGCTCGGGCTGAGGCTACAAGCTTTACCCGCTTGTTCTTATTTACGACTAATGTCGGGATAGCAGGTATTTCCCCTGCCTCAATCTGAGAGACTAGCTCCCCCCCAACGAAGAGCTGGGCATAGTCCTTGCCCTTCTCTCGGACAGCAACACCGACTTCCGAAGTCGCGGTATCCCAGTCCGTATCAGCAGCCTGACCAAATAGACTCAGGTCAGGAAGATAAATATTCAGCAGAGGGAGGTCAGACTCCATCTCTCTGAACTTCTCCTGCCCACCAGACCAGTGGGTTAGTAGCACCTCTCGTACCGTCTTACCATGAGACAATCGTAGGTCCTTGATCTGATGATAGAGGACATCGTTATTGTTGTCAAATTGCTTTAGTGCTTGCTCCTTGAGGAGGCTGCGTAGCTCTTTGTCCGCCGAGACACTCAGGGATAGAGCACGAGCAAATGCTTGTTCCTGCTCCTCAGCGAGCGTCTTTGCCCGAGTAGACTCCGTAGTGGAGTGAGGCTGTCGTAAATCCTCCTTTGAGCAGGAGGCGAAGATAGTAGTCAATGCCACTATGATCCCGACATAGATAGCTCTTTTCATTCTTATTCTTTTACTATGATTACTCCAATAAACCCAACTTGAGTTGCTTGGGTTCGTGATTGGAGGTGCAAAGGTACGGCTAAATCGAGGGTAGAATGTGCTAGAATTGTTGCATTTTGTGTACCTTTATAATGTTGGTTTTGTGGTGTTATCAGATAACTACTCAAATGACAAGGAAGAAATTACGGATCGAGGAGCTACTCCCTCCCAGACTAGAGCAGCTCAGTTTGCCTAGTGATGAGGTAGACTGGGTGATGGGGCATGGGCGGGCGATCCACCTTAGGCGAGGCGACTTCTTCCTCAGAGCTGGCTCACGGTGTAGTGAGGTGGGTATACTCTGCGAGGGGATACTTACAAGCTACTACGTGGATAGGAGGGGAGAGCGGCGTACGAGTTTCTTCTTCAGCGACCGCCTCTCTAGCATTGTACTCGATGCTATCAGTCTACGCACGGGCGATCGGAGCGAGCTATATATCGAAGCCACTAGGGAAAGCCTGCTCTGGAGCATTAGTAGAGACCTCTTACGCGAGCATAGGAGACAGTCACCGTCTTTTAACGAGTGGTTCACCGACCGACTAGAGGCTTTTTTCATCGAAGCATTACGACTCGTCCGAGCCTTCCAGCAACCCAACTTGACCGATCGTGTCATCTACCTCTACGAGCGACGACCAGAGCTCTTCGACGCTATCCCCAAGAGCCACCTAGCCACCCTGCTCGGGATGCACCGCAATACCCTACAGCAGCTCATCGACACACTGAGTCCTCCCCCCTGCCCGACTGATACCACCCCACACTCCTAGGCCAGACCTCGGGGCTGGGTAGAGATCCCCATTAGACTCATTAGGAGGCATACCCTAGGCGCGTAATTATAGGCCTATCCCGACTATATCGGAGGCGGAGAAGTATACACGTGTGTACACAAGAGTATACCCACGTGTACACAACTGTATACACGCGTGTACACAACATCGCTCTAAGTATGTCCCCCTCAGGGCTCTCTCGGGCACAGCACTCGGGGCTAACACCCAGTCACTCTAAGCCATACAGCTGGGCACCATCGGGGTGGAAATAATATTCCCGAAAGAACTAGAGCATGGAGCATCCGGCAGGAGCGCATGGGCTCGCCCTAGCTCCTAGGGTATCTCCCCTATGTATGAGGGGCTTTTCGTACATTTGTATCCTAAATATTGTGCATGTAAGCCCTATACACCATTATATAAAGAGGACAAAAGATGAATATATCCTACGACCTACTGCGTAGCTATGTACCTACAGACCTCACCCCCGAGGAGGTGGCCGAGGCCCTCACCTCCATCGGACTAGAGACAGGGAGTGTCGAGGAGGTCGAGTCGATCCCTGGTGGCCTGCGTGGCCTAGTCATCGGGCGAGTACTCACCTGCGAGGAACACACCAACTCCGACCACCTACACGTCACCACCGTAGACATCGGTCAGGGTGAACCCCTACAGATCGTCTGTGGCGCCCCCAACGTACAGGCGGGCAAGGCTGTCGTCGTAGCGACCATAGGTACCGTACTACACTCCGGCGAGGAGAGCTTCACCATCAAGAAGGGTAAAATACGTGGCGTAGAGAGCTATGGGATGCTCTGTAGCGAGGTGGAGATAGGCGTAGGGAACGACAATAGTGGAATCATCCTGCTGGATGCCGACGAGGTCGTCATCGGGCAGCCTGCCGCCGAGCACTTCGGCGTCACCTCGGACTATGTCCTCGAGGTGGATATTACCCCCAATCGTGTAGACGCTACCTCCCACTACGGCGTGGCACGTGACCTAGCAGCTTACCTCGCCCAGCGCACAGGGGAGCGTGTCCACACTCACCTCCCCCAGGTACTCAGTCGTCCCGAGGGCCCCTGCCCCGTACCCGTCTCCGTCGACGTAGCCCCCGAGCTCTGTCCTCGCTTCCAAGGGCTCGTCATCCGTGGGCTCAAGGTCACGGAGAGCCCCGAGTGGCTCCGTCGCCGGCTCGAGACCCTCGGGCTCAAGCCGATTAACAATGTCGTGGACGTCACGAACTTCGTCCTCCACGAGATAGGGCAACCCCTACATGCCTACGACCTAGCCAAGGTCGGGACACAAGGCCTACGCATACATGTCGGTCAAGGAGAGGAAATGACCCTCCTCGACCAGAGCAAGGTGAAGCTCACCGAGCAAGACCTCCTCATCGCCTCGGGCGACGGTACGCCTCTCTGCATCGCTGGCGTCATGGGGGGCTTAGACTCAGGGACGACCGAGCAGACGACAGAGATCTTCCTAGAGGCTGCGAACTTCAATGCCTCCAGCGTGCGCCGCACGGCTCGTCGCATCGGGGTGAGCTCCGACTCCTCCTTCCGCTTCGAGCGTGGGCTCGACCCCAACGCTACCGAGTGGGCACTCCTTCGTGCTAGCACCCTGATCCTAGAGCTTTGCCCCGATAGCTATATCGACGGCGGGATGGTCGACTACTATCCCGAGCCTGTGCAGCCCTACTCCGTCACGCTAAGCCTCGGGCGCATGCACCAGCTCCTCGGCCTAGAGATCCCCGAGGAGGACGTCGAGCGTATCCTCAGCCAGCTAGAGATACGGATCACCGACCGACAGGGAGACCAGTGGCACCTCCTAGTACCTCGCTATCGTGTGGACGTGACTCGTGACGTAGACGTCATCGAGGATATCCTACGCATCTACGGGTACAACCGCGTAGAGCTCAGTGGCTATATCCACGCTAACCTCAGCCCCAAGGGGGCAGCAGACCGTTCCTACAGCCGTCGCCTCCTCCTCTCTGAGCAGCTCACAGGGGCAGGCTTCAACGAGATCCTATGCAATAGCCTCTCCTCCGAGAGCTATTACGAAGGGCTTAGCTCCCTGCCTCAGGATCGCCTCGTACAGCTACAGAACCCACTGAGTGGAGAGCTGAACGTCCTTCGTCAGTCCCTACTCTTCGGTGGACTGGCTACCATCAGCCGTAACCTTCGCCGCCAGCAGAAGAGCCACTACTACTACGAGTGGGGCAACTGCTATGAGCTTGATCCCAAGATGCCCAATACCGCTACCACCCTAGCAGGCTACCGTGAGACGGCGACCCTAGGACTATGGATCGCAGGGGAGCGGGTACAGAATAGCTGGGCGCATAGCGATGAGACGGTCTCCCCCTTCGAGCTCAAGGCGCATGTACAGCACCTCTTCGACCGCCTAGGCATCAACCTCGGTAGTCTAGCCACGACGACGTGCGAGCGAGACATCTTCGCCTCGCCAGCCCTCGTGTGGGCGACACACGATGGGCGTGAGGTCGCTTGTCTCGGGCAGGTAGCCCCCCAGCTACTAGACCGCTGGGAGATCGACCTACCCGTGTACTTCGCCTCGGTAAACTGGGCTCTACTGAACACGCTCGCCGAGCGCACGAAGACCACCATCAAGGAGCTCCCCAAGTATCCCGTCGTCAAGCGTGACCTCTCCCTCCTACTAGACAGTAGGACGACCTTCGCCGAGGTCGTAGAGATCGCACGACGTACGGAGAAGAAGCTCCTGAGAGATGTCACCCTCTTCGACGTCTACGAGGGCAAGAACCTCCCCCGAGGTAAGAAGAGCTACGCCATCACGCTCTACCTACAGGATACCGAGCGCACGATGAGCGAGGGACAGATCGAGACCATCATGACCAAGATCCAAAAGAACCTCCTGGAGAGCCTAGGAGCGGAACTACGATAACGACCCAACACAACGATCATAAGCAAAGAATAGACATGGGAAGAGCATTTGAATATCGGAAAGCTCGTAAGATGAAGCGCTGGGGGAATATGGCCCGCGTCTTCACCAAGCTAGGTAAGGAGATCACGATCGCCGTCAAGGCTGGTGGTGGAGACCCCGAGACCAACCCTCGCCTACGTGTGCTCATGCAGACGGCTAAGAAGGAGAACATGCCTAAGGAGAACGTGGAGCGTGCCATCAAGAAGGCTACCTCCAAGGACTTCTCCGACTACAAGGAGATGAACTACGAGGGCTACGGCCCCTTCGGCATCGCCATCTTCGTCGAGACCGCTACCGACAACACGACTCGTACGGTAGCCAACGTCCGTAGCTACTTCAACAAGTTCGGCGGTAGCCTCGGCACCTCGGGTAGCCTAGAGTTCCTCTTCGACCACAAGTGCATCTTCCACATCACCAAGCGTGACGGGATGGACATCGAGGAGCTCGAGTTAGAGCTCATCGACTACGGCGTAGAGGAGCTGGAGGAAGACGAGAACGAGATCATCCTCTACGGACCCTTCTCTGCCAACGCTCAGATCCAGGCCTACCTAGAGGGCGCAGGCTACGAGATCACCTCCGCTGAATTCGTACGTCTACCCAACGATACCAAGCCCGTTACCCCCGAACAGCGTGAGACCCTCGCCAAGCTGATCGACAAGCTCGAGGAGGACGAAGATGTCCAGAACGTCTTCACCAACATGCAGGAGGAAGAGGAAGAAGAATAACCCTCCTAGGGTGCCCCCTCACCCTAGACCACGGACTAAATAAGCAGAAAGCACCGCCCCCAAGCAATGGGAGGCGGTGCTTTCTGCTTATCGCTGTATAGGGCGCAGGCCAGTAAGGCCGCTCTAGCTATTTGCGCTCACGATAGCTCTTGATGATCGGATAGAAGACGATCACCCCAGAGGCAGCAAGGGTCAGTAGGGTAATCCCATCAAGCTTAGGGGAGCCCACGAGGATCCACACCACGAGAGCAAGCCAGAGCAGAGCGAACACGATCATCTGCGAATAGGTCAGGGGACGACGATAAGCCATAGTGAGGAGATGAGAGAGTGATATGGTGGGGAGACCTGTCCTGGAGTGCGTATCCTATGCCCCACGCCCCGTACTATCCGCCCCCACAGGAGCATCCACGAAGTAAGGGCTTAGGCGAATACTATCATCACGGGTAAACGTACCCTCATGACGAAGGATCTGCCACGTCAAGCGCCTACCATGCCGTAGCACCATGCGATGTAGGGCTCGCTGTGTCGCTCGGCTTAGGTAGGGATGCCATGGGATCGAGTCTGCCCGTAGCGTCGAGAGCTGATGGGTATGAGGTGGTGTCTTGATAACAAACCACGGGCGCAGCTCTAGGAACTTGTCTTCATCCACTCCATATACCTCCTGCAGCTGTAGGACGGTATAGTAGCCTCCGAGGACTTGGCGGAAGGAAAGGATACGATGTGCAAAGGCTGGGCCTACCCCCGGGATACGCAGTAGGGTAAGGGAATCTACACGGTTGAGATCCAGCTGGACATAGCGTTTGAACTTCTCCACGCGTGCCCCTCGGCTCGTCAGCCCACCGACATAGTGTTCATCGGTGATAAGACTATCGGAGTGAGCCCCTCCACTATGCTTAGGTGCCGGTGAGGGGCTAAGAGTCTGCTCCGCCTGCGGTGCCCCCTCGGGCGCCGAGCCCGTATGGGAGTGGTGAGCCGTAAAGGCATAGACCGCCACCGCAGAGGAGAGGAGGAGCAAGAGGATAATCATGACCTTGCGCTCCGCTCGTCCTAGTATCCGATCCGTCTGTCGCATGGAGATAGAGATGGGAGATTACCAGACTTGCTCGATAGCCTCCGCTAGAGCTCGGGTACGAGCCTCCTCGGGATCCTCGGGAGTTACCCCCTTGGATGCAGGCTCGGGGGTGGAGGACATAGAGAGCGTAGGAGGCTCAGGGGAGATACAGATGGTTACTGGCTCTGGCCCGTCCTCCGAGTCTTGAGGATCAATAGGTGCCTTAGGACGCTTGGGAGCTAGGGGATTACTCTTGGTAGACGAGGGATGCTGAGATACCGCAGGCTGGGCGTGTGGGTGTGCAGTGGGCTGTAGTCGTGGTTGGGACACGGGGCGGGGCTGGCTTTTCGTCGCAGTAGGGGGTATAGCCTGCGTCGTAGGCTGACTGCTTGCCTGCGCCGTAGGTCGCTTAGGGGTAGCAGGGCGAGAGACTTCGGGCGAAGGCTTCGACTCGGGTCTAGGTATTACAGCCTCGGGCTGTACCGCAGGGGATGAAGGAGCAGGCTCCACAGACTTGGCCATAGGGGCAGGTGAAGGCGCAGTCGTAGGGGTAGAAGACGCCTTTGCCGCAGGAGCTGGAGAAGGTGTAGCCGTGGAGGTAGACGGAGTTGTCGCCGTGGGCGTAGGTGAAGGCGTCGCCGTAGGAGCAGAGGATGAGAGAGACGTAGCCCCCGGAGATGGAGCATAGCGACTAGGAGCATCCTCGATCGACTGGATACGTCCATCCTTGAGGACGATCATGCGGTCTGCTCGGCGAGCGAACTCAGGGTCGTGCGTGACGATCACAAACGTCTGCCCGAGCTCCCTACGTAGATCGAATATGAGCTGGTGCAGGCTCTCCTTGTTGGCCGTATCTAGGCTTCCCGAGGGTTCGTCAGCGAAGATCACCGCAGGCTCGTTGATCAGTGCACGTGCGACCGCTACCCGCTGACTCTCGCCCCCGGAGAGCTGAGAGGGCTTGTGGCTGGCACGTTCCCTGAGCCCAAGTCGATCAAGGAGCTGTAACGCTCGCTCACGTATCGTGTCCTTTGACTCCCCAAGGATCATAGCAGGTATCATGACATTCTCCAGAGCCGTAAACTCTGGAAGGAGCTGATGCGCCTGGAAGATGAAGCCCATCGTACGATTGCGTAGCTCTGCGGTACGCCTTGTCCCGAGCCCCGTTACCTCCTCACCCAGCACCTGAATAGAGGCACCTGGGTCGGCCTGCTCTAGCGTCCCGAGGATCTGTAGGAGCGTGGTCTTACCAGCCCCACTTGCGCCTACGATGGAGATGATCTCTCCCTGCTGTACAGTGAGGTCTATACCCTTGAGCACCTCTAGGGAGCCGAAGCTCTTGTGTATGTTCGTTGCTTGTATGATCATGATTGGGGTCTTGCGAATGATCGTGCTGTGATATGACGGAGTACATAGGCTGCTAGCTGACAGCCAAAGAGGGCAGGCATATAGGATATGGTGCCTGCGGTAGAACGTTTGCAGGGCTCGCCCTGGATCTCCAGTACAGCCTCCTCATCAGGAAGTTCCGAGGAGAAGATGACGGGGACGCCACGGGTGATACCGAGCTTACGTAGTCGTTTGCGTAGGGCTCGTGCTAGAGCGCAGTTGTAGCTACGAGAGAGATCTGCCTGCTGGATCTGGCTCGGATCACTCTTAGCTCCTGCGCCCATCGAACTGACGATAGGTAGGTCATTCTGCCTAGCTAAGGCGATCAAGTGTACCTTGGGACTCAGAGAGTCGATCGCATCGACGACGAAGTCATAGGGATGACGGGAAAGGAGCTCCACCATACTATCGTCTCGTAGGAACTCCTGTATGACCTCCAGCTCCAGCTCGGGATTGATGTCCCGTAGGCGATCGGCTAGGACAAAGGCCTTCGCCTCTCCTAGATGGCTCTGTGTGGCTACGATCTGTCGATTGATATTGGAGGGTTGGATGATGTCAGCATCGACGATAGTCATCCGTCCGATCCCACCACGCACGAGCATCTCTGCTGCCATCCCCCCGACACCACCGAGCCCGACTAGGAGCACATGACAGGCTCGTAGCTCCTCCACTCGTTCGTCTCCCAGTAGGAGACGTGTACGTTCTGTCCAGACCTTGTGTTCAATCATCGCCTTGGGTTAGTTGATCCCACGCCTATTGAGCTCCTGCTGATAGCGCCGAGCATTGGCTAGGTGTGTGGCATAGTCAGGGGCAAAGCTATGGTAGCCCGAGAAGTCCTCACGTGCGCACATATAGATATAGTCGTGCTGCTCGGCCGAGAGCACGCTATCGATGGTAGAGGTACGAGGGAGGACGATGGGAGCGGGAGGGAGCCCTACGACCTGATAGGTGTTGTAGGGGGAGGTGACAGCGAGGTGCTCACCACGGATACGACGAAGCGAGAAGTCCCCGAGAGCAAACTTCACGGTCGGGTCGGACTGCAGGCGGATACCTTGGCGAAGGCGATTGAGGTACAGCCCTGCTATGCGCCTATACTCATCGGACTTAGCAGACTCACTCTCCACGATCGAGGCAAGCGTTGTCACCTGCAGTGGACTAAGACCAAGCGATGCCGCCTGCTTGCTACGTGCTCCACTCCAGAAACTCAAGTACCCGCTTTGGATACTATCCAGCAAGGCCTCAGCAGAGGTATCCCAGTAGACCGTTAGGGGCTGACGAAGGACCTCAGCACGGAAGGCCTCGGCACTGACACCATAACGCTCCTGCATCCTCGGGCTGTGCATCAGCGCACGAAGGCTATCAGCCCGTAGCCAAAGATGGGAGGTAAGAAAGTCTATGATCTCCGCCTCCGTCCTCTGTGCCGTAGGGGTAATCGTCAGTGGCGCCTGCTCCCCTTGCTGGAGGATGTCCACGAGCTCGGGCATCGTAGCACCTCGGGGGATAGCATAGCGTCCTGAGCGCAGGGGACCGGTCGTCAATCCTCTCCACTGGGCATAGTAGCGGAAGAGGGCTGGGAAGCGAAGCCAGATCTTGCTCTGGATCTGCTTCTCTAGCTGGGCATATCCAGATCCTGGAGCAATGAGTAGGTAGGTCGTCTCCTCTGCTCCTCTTCCTGCTGGGGTATTATAGAGGTATACCCCGCCTGCGGTGAGGGCGAGGAGGATGAAGAGGAGGAGTACGAGGGCGATACGCCCGATTCCCCAACCTCGCCGATGTCCCCTCCGCCTAGAGGCGCCTGAGGTGCGGTAGCTACTGGTCGGCCTGTGGGAGGAGCCTAAGCGTCTGTTCATTGGGCTGTCGTTACTTGATCATCTCCCGAGGAGAAGCAAGGCGCTTGAGCTCGCTTCCTCGTATAGAGAAGAAGGTGGGGAGCTGCTGGACATTGTAGGTCGAGAGGCTCCTCCCCGAGGGGTCATGCACGCTGATCCAGGGTAGGGTGCGTGTGGCATTCTTCCAGAAATAGGCGTCACGATCGAGGGACACCTCATAGATAGTAATCTCGGGATGGCTCTCGTACAGGGCTCGTAGCTGGGTAACGAGTTCGGGAGACCACTCCTGAGCGTAGGAGGTGAAGCTCAGGAGGACAGGGCCACGGGATGCCACCTCGGTGAGGGAGATCTCCTGACCGGCCTTGTCCCGTAGCTTGAGCTCTGGATAGTCCACGACATTAGGCTTAGCTCTCTGCGTGGTATCGGGATTCTGAGCTCGGTAGTGAGCTCTTTGGTTGGCTAGTGCCGTAAGTGCGGCTTCCTTGAGCAGAGCGGTATAGGGGGCTGTGGGGTAGAAGGTATCGTAGGCTGTCGCCACAGCGGCATAGGCCTTAGCATCAGCAGGTGTCTCTACGGAGAAGTAGGCACCCCCACGATAGGTCTGTAGGAGGGCAAAGTAGGCAGCTGGACTCTTGGGGTCTGCGTAGATATAGCGACTCTTCAGCACCTCCTTGAGTCCTCCACTCAGCGAATCGATATGCTGCTCTATCCCCTCCTGCGTAATCTTAAGTGTGGGGAGCGAGGCGATGAAGGCCTCGATCGCACGATCCGTCTGCCAGCGTAGGTGACTGATCTCTCGTATCTGTTCGTTGTAGGCCTCTGCCTTGGTCAGGCGGTAAGAGGCAAAGAGGCTATCGCCCGAAGCCGTCAAGCTAAGCTGCGTCAGCGAATCAGCGGCGAAGGGGATGGACTCCTCACCCAGCCTTAGGCGGTAGAACATCGGGTAGGCATGTCCCTCTCCCTCGAAGGAGAAGCGCCCATCCTGTCCTAGGACGACTGAGTCTAGTGTCTGTGCTTCATCGGAACTCGTGGTCTCTAGGTAGAGTACCTTGCCCGAGGCGTCTGTGATCGTCCCCGAGACGGTGAAGTGCTGCTGCCCCGAGCGACTACACCCGCAGAAGAGGGCTAACGAGAGTAGGAGAGGCGTTAGATAGAGATTCGTCTTCATGTACTATGAATAGTATCTATATAAGATGTCTGTATATGCGATGTGTTAGCTCCAGTGTGTCCCCGTGCTGAGGAGTAGCTCCTCGGCTCGTGCGATCTCGTGGAAGAGCGTCTCTCGTGTCGTCGCCTGGAGCATAGCGATGCGCACGGGGCGGAAGTTGTCGATGCCCTTGAAGATCGGGCTCGCTGCTATATGACGGCGACTATGGAGGATACCCCGACGCTCATCGAGCTTGTGGATATTGTTATCCACGAGCTGACGGAGAATGTCCACATAGAATGCCTTGGCTCTCAGGGGGGGCTCCTGACCAGTCTGGAGGAAGTACTTCATCTGCTCGAAGATCCAGGGCTGGCCGATCGTGGCACGTCCGACCATCACGGCATCAACGCCATAGGTGTCGAAGGCTCGGCGAGCCTCCTCGCCCGTGGTGATGTCTCCGTTGCCGATAATAGGGATATGCATCCGAGGGTTGGCCTTCACAGCTCCGATGAGGCTCCAGTCGGCCTGCCCGGTGTACATCTGGGCACGTGTCCGTCCGTGGATCGTGAGTGCCTGGATTCCACAGTCCTGTAGTGCCTCAGCGAGCTCGACGATGATCTTGCTCTCGTTATCCCATCCTAGGCGGGTTTTGACGGTGACGGGGATGTTCACAGCCCGGACGACCTCCTTGACGATACGTAGCATCTGATCGGGACAGCGAAGCATCCCACTGCCTGCACCCTTACCCGCGACCCGCTTGACGGGACAGCCGAAGTTTAGGTCGAGCAGTTCGGGCCCCGCAGCCTCTGCGATACGTGCAGCCTCTACCATCGGCTCTACCTCACGCCCGTAGATCTGGATCGCTACGGGACACTCCTCGGGGTCGATAGCTAGCTTACGTGTCGTCCCCGCCACCTGACGGATCAGAGCATCAGCACTTAGGAACTCCGTGTAGACAAGATCGGCTCCGAACTGCTTGCAGAGGAGGCGAAAGGCGACGTCCGTCACATCCTCCATCGGGGCTAAGAGTAGGGGTTCATGCCCTAGATCGATCTTACCTATCTTCATTCTCTTTGTCTTCGCTAATATATGACTGTGCGGCCTCTAGTGCCTGGTGAATATCAGAGCAAATATAACGCTCTCCGATGAGATCTACGATCTCGGTGGCCTCGAGTGTGGCACGTACCCGAGGATTAACCCCCGAGAGGACAAGCTGTACACCCTGTGTGCGGGAGGTCTCGACGAGGATATGGAGGTTGCGCACGGCTGTCGAGTCCATGAAGGGCACGAAGCGCATACGCAGGATGCGTACCTTCGGGCGGTCACGAGTGGCGATAACCAGTTCCTCGAAGCGGTTCGCAATACCGAAGAAGAAAGGCCCATCGATCTCATAGACCTCTACCCCATCGGGTAGGGTGAGCACCTCCTGCGTCCCATGATGCCCGTCATCACCGTGGGCATGTAGGGCGAGCTCCTTGCGGGAGACGAGGATCTTCGTAGACTCCACCATACGGCGCATGAAGAGGAGCATAGAGAGCAGTAGCCCTAGTTCTATGGCGATCGTCAGATCGAAGAGTACCGTGAGCAGGAAGGTCGTCGCCAGCACCGCCACATCACTGCGAGGGCCACGTAGCGAGGCACGTATCGACCGCCATCCACTCATATTGTAGGAGATCACCACCAGCACACCCGCCAGACAAGCCATCGGGATATAGGCCGTCAGAGGCATGAGGAAGAGGAAGATCAGTAGGAGGACAACGGCATGTACCATACCGGCAATAGGGGTACGAGCACCATTGTTGATATTGGTCATGGTACGAGCGATCGCTCCGGTCACTGGGATACCGCCCACGAAGGGAACGACGATATTGGCGACCCCCTGGGCGATCAGCTCGGTATTGGAGCGGTGTCGCTCCCCGATCACCCCATCGGCCACACTAGCCGAGAGGAGGGACTCGATAGCACCCAAGAGGGCGATCGTGAAGGCGGGTGAGATCAGTGCCCCGATGGCCTGCCAGCTCAGCTCGGGGGCTACGGGGGTAGGCAGAGCTGTGGAGATCTGATAGCGGTCTCCGATGGTGACGAGGTCGGTGACACCGCCCCATGTCTTCAGGGCATAGCCTACGAGGGTCATCACCACGATCGCTACCAGCGAACCTGGGATCACCTTCGTCACACGAGGGGTAAGCTGGATGATCATGATGCTTCCGAGCCCTACGGCTAGAGTCAGCCAATGGGTCTCTCCGAGCGAGGAGAGGAGCACCCCCCACTTGGGCACAAACTCCTTGGGGAGCGAAGTCAGCCCCAGCCCAAAGAGGTCATTGACCTGCGTGGTGAAGATCGTCACGGCGATCCCCGCCGTGAAGCCCAAGATAATAGGATAGGGAATAAACTTAATCAGAGAGCCTAAGCCCAAGGCCCCCATCAGCACCAGAAGGATCCCCGCCATAAGCGTCGCCAGCAGCAAGCCACTCATCCCATACTCCCCGATGATCCCGAGGACAATGATGATGAAGGCTCCCGTCGGCCCACCTATCTGTACCGAGCTCCCCCCGAGGGCAGCGACGATGAAGCCCCCGATGACAGCTGTGACCAGCCCGACCTCGGGCGACACTCCGCTAGCGATAGCGAAGGCAATAGCCATAGGCAGGGCGACAATACCCACGATCAGCCCAGCCATTAGGTCTCGGGTGAGCATCTGCGTCGTGTAGCCCTTGAGCCTATCCAGGAGCATAGGGCGGAAGTTCATGTTCAGCTTCATGTATTTATTCCTCAAATAAGTCCTCCTTACATTACATATAATACAGACAAAGATAAGCATAAGCACCCCAACACCAATTCCCCACTCTAGGGGGCGCGCAGTCATATATGCCCTGCCACCACGTGTACTCTCTCTGAGAGTGACACCCGCCCTCCACGAGAGGCGTGCAGGTATGCGCCCTTCCCCACCCCTTCCCTTTGGTCAATAGCCGAAGGTAACCACCCGCCCAATCCTCTCTCCTAACTCCCTCTATATCGAGCACTACGAGAGGTGGAGCTAGGACTTGCCAAGGAGGGAGATAGAGGGCATATAATATCCACCCTAATCACCTATGTAAGGTGATGACTGCGCTCTTACCGAGAGCGGGGAGGCGAACATATAATGTTCGTTCCCATCACCTATGTAAGGTGATTACAGTGGACATACCGAGTCCTCTCCTAGGGGGCTCAACGCCCCCTAGAGTAGGGTTCTCGGAAAGGGCGTGATGAGCGACTAGTGATAGGGGTAGGAGAGATGGGGCGTGGGGCTATCGGAGCGATAGGGCTAATAAGTCTAATAGGTGCAATAAGTCTAATATAGGTATGCTACTCCCTAGCTCTAGGCAAAGCTAGAGAGACGGAACTCTCTACCCCACTCGGGAGAGCACCACTGCGGGTAGATGAGAGAGTCTGTGAGGGAGCAGACCTCGAGAGGCCAATGTCCACGACAGCAGATGAGCGCATGAGTACCACTGCTAGTAGATGAGAGAGTGTGTGGGGGGGAGGGAGCAGACCTCGAGAGGACGATGCCCACGAAAGCAGATGAGCGCATGAGCACCACGGCTACTAGATGAGAGAGTGTGGGGGAGGGAGCAGACCTCGAGAGGACGATGTCCTCGACAGCAGATGAGCACATGAGCCCCACAGCTAGTAGATGAGAGAGTGTGTAGGGGGGAGGGAGCTGACCACGAGAGGACGATGTCCTCGACAGCAGATGAGCGCATGAGCACCACTGCTAGTAGATGAGAGAGTGTGGGGGGAGGGAGCTGACCACGAGAGGACGATGTCCTCGACAGCAGATGAGCAGATGAGCACCACTGCTGGTAGATGAGAGAGTGTGCGGGAGGGAGCAGACCTCGAGAGGCGGATGCGAGGGAGATACCCATAGCGAGCCCCACAGAGTGGGGGGCTATAGTATCGGACCTATTAGACTTATTAGACCTATTGCACCTATTAGACCTACCCCCAGCGGAGCTATGGGAGCGATAGGTCTAATAGGTGCAATAGGTCTAATAAACTAGCCCAACCTGCCCAGAGTGCACCAGAGCTGGTAGGGCTGTGTGGGCTGGGCAGGGTGGATAGACTATGAGTGCTAGGAGGTATAGTGTGCAGGGTGCTAGACTAGATAGCCGAGGAGTACTGGATGATGAGCCTGGGGGCGATAGGGAGATGGATGAGGTGATGAGCCTAGGCATGGAGCGATAGGGAGCTGTCGCCAGCTGAGGGAGACTAGCCCGTGAGAGCCTAGGGGCGGTAGAGCTTAACGATACGTCGCTCGCTGAGGGTCTCGGGAGCTGAAAGGGTGACGACAAGGAGGAGTAGCCCACGGCGAGAACCGACAAGAGCCTCTAGGTGCTGCTCGGGATGCTCTAGGAGCGAGAGTAGGGTCGTCGGGTGGAGCCCCTCATTATGCTGGACAACGAGTTGCCCCATCAGGTCATAGATACGCCAGATGACTTGGTAGCCTGAGTATGCACGTAGCTCTTGCAGAAGTTCCGAAGGGGTGGTAGAGCCCCCACGAGGGGCATCAGAGGCCTTGGGGTCTTGTTCTCTCGGCTCTTTGCTCCAAAGCGAATTGGCTCTACCGGGGGTAGCATGGCCTTGGGTAGCACGTGCAGGACGCCAATTGGTAGCTCCGTCGTCATCACGTAGGGGATCGACACGCTCCCACGCTACCCCAGCCTTGGTCTTCATTCCTCTAGGTAGGCGAGCCTTGTCGTAGCTGCAGGCATCTATCGTTCGCCCCGTGGCATCGATGAGCCCAACCACCCCTGCTCGGTCTGTAAGATGGGGAAGGCTTACCTCTAGGACACCCTGAGCCGGAAGCCCGTAGAGCGACATCAGCGTGGAGCGGTCACTCGTCAGGACGACAAACGAGCGAGCGAAGAGAGAGATGTCAGGCAGAGAGACGACCTCCACTGACTCAGCATCCCGCCCGACGACAAGGCGGTAGGGCGAAAGGCGAAGAGGCTCATCCGTGGGGTTGTAGAGCTCAATGTACTCTACCCCTTCCTTCGCAGGGTGTGCCATCACCTCAGAGATCAGGACATGCCTACCTGCATTGGTGTCAATGGGAGGAACGGGTTCGGGCTGGGGATCAGGGCTAGGATGGGGGGCAGGGTCGTCACTTGGGGGAGGAGTGCTTTGACCTAGGGCGGAGGAGATCCGAAGGTGGCTAAGTTGCCAAGCCTCGTTGTTCTTCGGGGAGTATTGGCAGACCCAGGCGAGGGAGTTTTTCGTCGGCAAAGAGGGTAGGAACTCATCATTTGTCCCGAGCTCGAGAGGTTGCCCGCCCTTGTTAGGGAAGGAGATCACGAGACGCCAGCCTACTCCTCTTCGGTAGTCCACCCGATAGTCGATACTGAAGACATGGGTAGAGGCAACACCTTCCTCCTCGATGAGCGTCTTGGTCTCTCGGTACTTGATGCGTGAGGCACTTCCCTCGGGATTTAGCTGCAGAGAGAGTGTGACGAGGGCGATGCCGTGGTGCTCCCCTCCGACAGCGAGGGCAACATAGTCGTAGGTATTGCCCTGCTGGGAGAGACAGCACAGTAGGACATAACTACAGTTCACCGAGGAGGGCTGCACCTGCCAGCGTATGCGCCCCTCGAAGCGTGGATTTTCGGGTAAAGTCGTAGCAATGGAGAGGACACTCAGCCCCCGTGCCGCAGGGCGAGGAGCATGGAGCTCGATCGCTCCCCCTCGGAGCAAGAAGTGATCACGGTCTAATCGCCAAGTCGGAGCTGGGGGCACGATCCCGTCTCCGCCTAGGTCGGGTGTCCATGTTTGTGCCCCAAGGGGTATCCCCACGACAAGGAGAAGAAGACATATATAGGTAATAAGGCGCATAGTACGAGTGTGTATAGGCTGGTATATATGATGGTGTGTGCTGTAGTGAAATGCCTCAACTAGTGGAGGAAGAGACGTCGTGTGGAGACAAGGAACTAGATGAGGTAGAGCGTGTGTGGTAGAGAGCTATATAATAATGTGTAGGTGATAGGTATACGTGTGGCAGAGAGCGAAGGTATCAAGGCTTGGGAAGCCATGGGAGAGAAAGGGGTTAGCTCTCCCCTTCGGGCTCATCAGGCGGTGTGTGGCGGGCACGGGGATGAGCTTGGTAGACCTGCTTGAGCTGCTCGAAGGAGGTGTGGGTATAACGTACGGTCGTGGAGACAGAGTTGTGACCGAGGAGCTCACGCAGGAGCATCAGGTCGCCCCCCGAGTTAAGCATATCGGTGGCAAAGGAGTGACGAAGGGCATGCGCTCCACGACGGGAGAGGTGAGGCACAGAGGCGAGGGCTCGGTGTACGACTTGGTAGACGGCCTCAGGGCTCATCGCTCCACCCCGAGAGGTGACGAGCAGTGTCTCGGTAGAGCCAAAGCGCTCATCACGTATATCCCGCCAGTGCTTGATGGCCTGGGCTAAGCCTTCACCAAAGGGGACGATGCGCTCCTTGCGTCCCTTACCCAGCACCTTGAGCTGTCGGGTGTGGATGTCTACATTACGATCCAGAAGGCCTGCGAGCTCAGAGCGTCTCAGCCCACACTCATAAAGGATAGATAGGAGGAGCTGATCTCGTACCCCTATCCAGTCCTGCGCCTCGGAGGGTTCGTCGATGAGCCTATTGAGCTCTGCAGTCGGTACGTACACGGGGAGAGGCTTATCCGCCTTGGGCGGACGGAGGGATTGAATGGGATTGACCCGAATGATTCCACAGCGTAGTAGATAGCGATAGTAGCTCTTGAGCGAGGCGAGGTACTTGCCTACCGAAGAGGCCTTGGAGCCCGTGTCCAACCGATGAGATAGCCAGCTCCGTACGAGGTCTAGGTCGTGCTCCGTAGGGGTGAAGGGTTCGCCTAGTCGCTCCTCGGTATAGGCTAGGAATGCCCATAGATCCACCGAGTAGGCGTGGATCGTCATGGGTGAGGCATCGACCTCGGAGCGGAGATAGTCGAGGAAGGCCTGGATGTAGTTGGGTGGTGTGGACATAAGATCACCTGTCGAGGAGCGGTGGAGAGCTATGGAGCGAGGCGATGGATCTCCCAGCTACCGTCTGCCTGCCGCTCGTAGAGGAAGCGGTCGTGCAGTCGGCTATCACGACCCTGCCAGAACTCAATACGGCGGGGTACGACTGCCCAGCCCCCCCAGTTGGCAGGACGAGGTACTTCCCGCCCTACGAAGCGGAGGCTCTCCGAAGCAAAGCGCATCATGATGTATTCGCGCGAGGGTATAGGCTGACTCTGTGGAGAGATACGTGCCCCTACCCTACTCTTGTAGGGACGCATGGCGAAGTAGGCATCGCTCTCCTCTGGGCTTAGGCGGTGAATATCGCCCTCGACATGGATCTGACGCTCCAGCTCGTGCCAGAGGAACGTAAGGGCTACATGGGGATTGGCAGCGATCTGCTGCCCCTTGCGACTCTCATAGTTGCTATAGAAGACGAATTGCTCGTCCAGCACTTCCTTCAGTAGGACGGTACGGACACTTGGGTAGCCATCGGGGGTCGAGGTGGCGACGATCATAGCTGTGGGCTCATTGACCTGGGTCTCTATAGCTTGGTTGAGCCACTTGCCCACGAGTTCAAAGGGATCATCAGGCAGATCCTTGCGCCCGAGACTCAGGGAGGAGTACTCCCTGCGTATATTCTCTAAATGTAGATCCTTTACCATACTCTTGTTAAGACATATTAGGGTGGAGTAGATACATACCCCCAGCAGGTAGAGGTACTATCGATACCCCATGAGTCTGCTCTCACAAAAGTACAAGATACACCCTTCGTAAGCAACTAGACCTACTTGTTTAACACAATTATGCACGACATATCCCCACCTGCTATCGCCATAGGTTGGCTCCAGGATGAGTAATGAGAGAGCTTCTAGGGTAATCTTCTTGTGACTGACTCAGGCAAGAGCAAGCATCAAAACTCACTCTATTATCAATAAATTAGGACTCAAACAAGGCTGGGGCTACAGGGGTGATTTTAGGGTCAAAGAGAGGGTAAGAGACTACGAAACAGCGCCTTTAGTTCTTAATTATTTTAATTATACTTTGTTGGTATTTTTATTATATCTAAACTTTGCTTTTCGGTAGGAAAGTCTCTACATTTGCTTCAAGGAACATTAAGAAATACCCCTCACTCATCTTAGCTTGTGAGGGAAGGATCCCTCGATAACACCATTGCACTTCGCACCAAACCGAAGGCCTTGTGTCTATCTACCTTCCTCCCCTACAAGATCTGGGGGCGAGGGCTGATGTAAAGAGCGTGGGTATAGTCGTCCCTCCCTTACTCACGCCAGTAGCGACGCTGGACTCGGGAGGAGATCCCAGTCAAGATCTCGTAAGGGATGGTGTCGCAGACCTCGGCCACACCCTCTAGGGGAAGGCCTTCACATCCGAAGAGGATCGCTTCATCCCCCACGAGCACACCAGGCACATCCGTCACATCCACCATACAGGCATCCATACACACATTGCCGATCGTGGGGCAGAGGTGTCCACGGATCATCACCGAATACGCTCCTCGGCTCAGTCTTCGGCTGAATCCATCAGCATACCCGACGGGCAGTACCGCCACTCGGGAGTCACGAGTGAGCTGCCCACGACAGCCGTAGCCGATGTATTCGCCTGCCTTGAGATCCTTCACCTGCAGGATCACTGTAGAGAAGCGGGCGATGGGCTCTACCCCTGCCCTAGCCGTGGGGCTGAAGCCGTAGAGTCCGATCCCGAGACGAGCCATATCCAGCGCATACTGGGGATAACGCTCGATCCCTGCCGTATTGAGTAGGTGGCGACGAGGACGATAGCCGAGGGTACGCTCCAGCGCATCACAGCTCTGGACAAACTGCTCATACTGGTGGTGGACATAGTCCGCCTTGCTCTCCTCGTCTGCCGTCGCTAGATGGCTAAAGACCGTGCACACCCTTAGCTCACTGCACGCAGCGAGCTCCCTACCGAGACGCTCCATATCCTCATAGTCGAAGCCTAGGCGGTGCATCCCACTATCGACCTTGATATGTATCGGGAAGTCCTGTACCCCCAGCGCCCGAGCCTTCGCACGAAGCCCCTCTAGGAGCTGGAAGCTGTACACCTCGGGCTCTAGCATGTGGGCAAAGAGGGTCTCGGCACTGCGTAGCTCGGGGTTCATAATCATGAGGTGGGTGCGTATCCCCTTCTCCCTAAGCTCTCGCCCTTCGTCTGCAACGGCTACGGCGAGGTATTCCACCCTATGCTCTTGTAGTGTGCGTGCTAGCTCAAAGGCACCTGTGCCGTACCCATCAGCCTTGATCATACAGATGATCGGATGCTGGGGAGGCAGGAGAGCTCGGTAGTGATTGAGGTTGTGCACGACAGCCTGTAGGTCTATATCCAGCACTGTCTGGTGCTCCTGAATGGAGAGCCTGCGGTAGACCTCCTCGAAGGCAAAGCGCCGAGCTCCCTTGATCAGTAGACAGCTCCCCTGAATCTGTGACAGTACCTGAGACCCCAGCAAAGCCTGTGTCGTGGGGAAGGTGATGACCTGCACCCCCTCGAGCCCCTCTAGTTGGGACGAGATATGCTCCCCTACGGCGATTAGCTCCTGCACCCCGTAGCTACGGATCAGGCTCGCTACCTCGCCATAGAGGACTTGGTCACCGAGGCCGCTTCCCTCGATGTCTGAGAGCAGTAGGACTGGACGCATCGCTGTGGCGGTAGCCCGTCGCCTCAGGAAGTCTAGGGCGATAGAGAGCGACTGGAGGTCACAGCTGTAGGAGTCGTTGATGAGGGTATTCCCCGCTATACCATCCTTGACCTCTAGGCGCATCGCCACGGAGTGAAGGCCTTCCCATCGCTCGGGTTGGCTCAGGAGCTCGGGGGCAAGCTGGGTAATGAGCGTGAGGGCGACCAAGCAATCCTCCACATAGCCCGCATCGGTGAAGGGGAGGGTCAGCTGATAGTCCTTCCCTAGGGCTCGCAGCTGGAGGTTCGTCTTATCTCCCCGTGCTTCTTCTCGCTCTACATAGAGGGTCGCAGTGCGGTCTTTTCTACTCCAGGTGAGGTGCTCACCCTCGGGACAAGCCTCCCGCATCAGCCGTGCTACGAGGGGGTCATCTATCCCGTAGACAGTCGTATGGCAGGCGGTGAAGAGCTGGAGCTTCTCCCGAAGCTTCTCCTCCAGCGACACAAAGTTCTCCTGATGGGCACTACCTAGGCAGGTGAAGAGGCCAATGCTCGGCTGGATCACCTCCCGGAGGGGTGCCATCTCATGGGGCTGGGAGATACCCGCCTCTAGGATCGCCAGTTCGTCTGTCGCCTCTATCCCGAGCACGGAGAGGGGGACACCGATCTGCGAATTGTAGCTACGAGGGGAGCGCACGACAGCACGTGTCGGCTCCAGGAGCTGATAGAGGAGCTCCTTAACGATCGTCTTCCCATTACTTCCCGTGACCCCGATACACTGTAGCTGGGGGAAGCGAGCCCGATGAGCCGAAGCGATGCACTGCAGGGCTCGTACCGAGGAGGGGACGACATACCAGTTGCCCGACCATTCCCCCCTAGTCACCTGCTCTGGCAAGTACTCCACGACGAAGCTACGTACCCCACGGGCGTAGAGCTGTGGGATATAGCGGTGACCATCCCCCGAATCGGTAGTGATGGCGATGAAGAGGGTATCTGAAGGGCTGAGGAGTGAACGGCTATCAGTCAGGATGTGTCGTATCAAGGCACTACCCTCCTGAACGGGGAGGGAGGTCTTCAGAAGCCTTCGTAGCTCCTCGGGGGCGAAGGCTGGGGTGACTAATCTATCCATACGTATCTATGGGGTATCATATATAACAGCCCACAAAGGTACAAATAGCTCGCCTGCCCCATACCACCACCCTCTCCTCTTGCCCGACTTTGCCGACAGCACAGCTATCCATCCTCCCCTCGCCCACTACGTACCTAGACTGCCCACCTATACTGCCACCATACCTACCTCAGCCCCCTAACCAATAGACACAGCATACCCACCCTGCCTGAGAGACAGCCTAGTCCCCACCATACTACACCATCGCACACAGCATACCCACCCCTACCTAATGGACAGCATCCCACACCATACTGCCTCATCGCACAGAGCATACCCACCCCTACCTAATGGACAGCCTAGCCCCACTATACAGCCCCAGCACACACAGCATACCCACCCCTACCTAATAGACAGCCTCGTCACCACTATACAGCCCCATCACACACCGCATAGCTATCCCCTGCACACTACACACCTAGCTCTAGGGCACGGCTACTCACTCTCTCACCCTAGGACAGAGCTCTATGGCCCGACACACCATGGCCCTCCAGCTCTAGGGCTACGCACTTTCCCATACCTTATTGGACCCATTGCACCTATTAGACCTATTAGACCTATCGCACCTATCCCCTACACTAGGCACGCTATACCACAGAGAGTGGGGAGTGTGTAGGTGGAGGTCGTATATAGCTACTACCTAGGAGGGGAAAAGTATACACGTGTGTATACCATAGTGTACCCACGTGTATACAACAGTGTACACGCGTGTACACTACCTCGCTCTAAGTATGTCCCCGAAAGGGCTCTAAAAAGAGAGATCCTCGGGGCTAAGCCTAGACGCTCCAGAGGAGCAGCTAAGCCCCGATTCGTCAAGAAACAACACCCCCAAAGAAGCCCAAGGGTCGAGCATACTAACATAGATCACGCCTTGACCTAGAGGGGTTAGGGAGGGGAGGGGATGATTTGGTAGTATTTATGTATCTTTGTGTTAAGATAAGATGCTTCGATAGCTTACTCGCACTCTGAGGGAGCCACTCTATATAAAGGGAAGTAGTCCCCTCTCACTGCCTCTGGCATAAGAGCTGAAGATAGGTAGTCAGGCAGACAAATCGTAACAAACGCAAACAAAATAAGCACATTGATTTTTACTTACCTGGAGCACAACCAAGAGGGTGGATGCTCCATAGTGATTGAGAATTGGAATCTGCTGCCCGCTTCAATCAGATAGATTAAGAGGGCTTTGCTTCGCATAACATAGACAAATAATAGAGTAAAGTATGAAGAAATTGACACTTGTACTGAGTACTGCCCTCCTAGCAGGGCTAGGTACCGTAGCTCGTGCCCAGGTGCAGGACGTAAGCTTCACCATGGCACCCGTAGTAGGCTACACGCACTGGGACAGTAAGCTGAACCTAGGAGACGCACCCTACTGGGGCGTGCGTGCAGGCTTCGGCTTTGGCCCACTCTTCGAGGTGCGTGGCCTATACGAACGCAGCTTTGACCTCAAGGGCCAAGGTGCCTCCAGCCCCGCTTGGCTCGCCAAGTGGCTGGACAAACTAGAGGATGCCAACGCTCAGGTCGAGCGCTACGGCGGTGAGCTCAAGCTCAACCTCTGGTCCAACGCCTTCTTCACCCCCTACCTCACCGCTGGTGGTGGGGTCATGAAGTTCACCTACACGGGGACACCTCAGGTAGGTCTGCCGACCGACTACAAGGAGGAGCAGATCTACGGCGCTGGGGGACTCGGACTGAAGTTCAACCTCGGACGACGTGTCGCCCTCTCGCTCGAGGGACGCGACCTGATGTTCAACGTCAACCCCAACAACCGCTTCCTCGCCTCCCCCACCAGTGGCAATAAGCTCCTGCACAACTGGACGGGTCAGGCCTCGCTCGACCTCTACTTCGGGGGGAGCACCTACCGCCCCGCCGACGCCGTCTCACGTGCCTACAAGAACATGTACACGGGTGGCTTCCGTGGCCTGAAGTTTGTCGTCGAGCCCGGTGTGGCCTACGTGAACTTCGCAGAGAGCACGGGCTTCGCTGATCAGTGGTTCTTCGGTGGAAATGCTGGGGTGGACTTCTCCCCGATCTTCGGTCTGCGTGGCTTCTATTACATCGCTACTGAGCAGCCCAATACGCTGAACCTCAAGGTCAATAAGGAACTCGCTATGTACGGGGGTAACTTCGTGGCTCGCCTGAATATGCCCCTCGGCCTCACGCCCTACCTCAACCTTGGGGCGGGCTACCTCGACGCTAGCAAGCGCTACGTCGGCTCGGGCAACGGAGTCGATCCTAAGAGCGGCCTCTTCCTCTTCGGGGGGGCAGGGCTGGAGATCCCTCTGCACCGCTACGTCGCCCTCCACGGGAACATCAATGCAATGCTCACCCAGCGTGGCAACCCCGACATCACCAACGTCACCTCGCCTGAGCAGGTGAAGGTAAGCACCTTCTACCAGGCAGGTCTGCGCATCAACCTCGGTCGCTCCGCCCAAAGCGGTCGTGCCCTCTACGAGGACTACAGCGCACGCAATGTCTCCACAGCCGTCTCTGAGGCCAACGAGGCGAACCTACGTGAGCTCAACGAGCTACGTGCCTCCTACGAGTCACGCATCAACAAGCTCAACAAGGAGCTCGCCGAGGCCGTCTCCCGCCGAGATACCATCACCGTGACCCGCGTCCTACGTGAGAAGGAAGACCTGCGTGACCGCATCTCCACGGTCGATCAGCATACCGATCAGCTCGCTGTCGCCCACGCACAGAGCACCCCAGAGCGTGATCACGAAGCTACGGACCGACGCCGTGACGACCGCGACCGCGATCACGACCGTGACGCCAAGGGCTACGATCGTGATGACAAGGACGGGGCTCGTGTCGATGCTACCTCCCACGCTACCCCCAGCACGAAGCACGGGGACAAGCCCGAGGGGAAGAAGTGCGACCAGGCAGGCGATGCTTGCCAGCGTGGCAAGGGCTCTCGTACGGTGACCCTGACCACAGGCCAATTTGAGCAGCTCGTACGTCGTGTCATCAGCGAGGTCAACCAAGGTCAGCAGACCCAGAGCACGAGCCTGGGTGTGAACGAGGTGACGAATAGCAACCTCTCCGACCTCGACAAGATCCTCCTACTGAATGCCCTCTATCAGGGACAGTATCGTCTGAATGGGCTCGCCCTACAGCCCCTACAGCTCCAGGGTCAGCAGGTCGCTCAGCCCCAGCAGGCTCAGCAGGTACAGAGCGAGAAGAAGGAGGACGCTAAGGCCGTAGACGCCAGCGTCGCCCTGATCAAGCGCCTCGACCAGGTCATCGACCGCCTAGACGCTATCAGCGAGGCTCAGGCCAAGGCTCTGAACGTAGCCCCTGTCGCTCCCGAGCGCAGAGAGGATCGTACCCCCAAGCATCAGCCCGCCCAGGCTACTGAGCACCACGCTCAGGCTCCGGACTCCAGCACCATACTGGTCGTTGATCTCCCTGCGACTATCGCAGAGCAGGAGCAGCAGAGTCAGGCTGACGTCCAGGAGGTACGCACCCCCGAAGCCTCTGCTGTCCGTATCTCGGGCGTCTCGGTCTTTGCAGGGCCTAACTTCGGAGACGCCTTCGCCCTCAACGTCGGGGTACGTGCCCACCTACAGCTCCATGGCTCCCGCTTCGACCTCGTCCCCGACGCCTACTACGGGCTCGGTGATGGGAAGCACTACGGGGTCAATGCAAACCTCCGCTATAACCTCCCCTCCCTCTTCTCCGAATCCCTCACCCCCTATCTCGGTGTCGGGCTCGGCTACAACAAGGTCGGGGGTGTCGGTCGCTTCCTCCCGAACTACGTGGTAGGTACTTCCCTCAACCAGGTCCTCGGCGGTGGTCTCTACATCGACTACACCGTCCGTGGAGCCTTCCGCAACAATCAGCTAGCAGTCGGCTATCGCTTCCACTTCTAGCCCTAGATCCTCGAGACACTGATGAAGTCCAGATCCCTCCTCGTCGCCCTCACCCTCCTAGCCTCGGTGCAGCTAGGTCAGGCCCAGTGCCCGACCCAGTGCCCCACGCTAGCGAGGCAGGCGGCACCAGACACGCTGATTACGCTGACGGAGGATGAGCTAGTCGCTGGGCTACGTGCCATAGCTGAGGCCTACCGCACGAAGGGGCACACCCAGCGACAGAGCGAGCTCACGGCAGAGCACCTTCGGCTACTGAAGCTCCAGATGCTCCTCAACGCCCTTGGGCTAGGCACCCTCCCCCCTCCAGAGAGGCCCGTCTATATCGCTCCCGGGGCACAGCCTAGCCAGCCCGAGGTGCGGCCTAGCCGCTCCGAGGCACGACCCGCCCGATCGAAGGGGCAGGCTCGTCCACAGGCCGCCCCACAGCGTCAGCCACAGTCCCCTGAGGTCTTCTACATCCAGCCGTACGAGCCTCAGCGCCGTACCGCTCCCGTCGCCTCGTACTCCGAAGCTACAGATGCCCGACTGGATCGGCTAGAGCAGGCCATACAGCTCCTGCTCCAGTCCCGTCAGGAGGAGCCCAGCACCCGTAGCACCCATACGTCGACGACGATCCATACGAGTCGCCCCAGCAAGACGGAGCGTATCGTAGAGCGTACGACCGTCGTACAGAAGGAACAGAACGACTCTCTCCTCTACCGCCTACAGCAGGAGATCTCGAGCCTACGTGCCGCCCTCAACGAGGCCAAGGCTCAGCCTACCCCTGCTCAGACTCAGCCGACTCCGGCAGAGGCCGTCAAGGCACTCCCGCCCGTCACCCCCGTGATGCCGGTCACGCCCCTGACACCCCTGACGCCTGCCCAGCCGATCGTCCGTACAGACACGATCGTGGAGATCGTAGAGCAGCCAGAGAACCCCAATATGCTCCAGAGGTGGCAGGTCTTCTTCGGAGTCGGGCAGAGCAAGCTCTCGGCGGAGAGTCAGCAGACCCTCGACAGAGCCATACAGGCAATGAACTATCGCACTACGACTAAGATCACCCTGACAGGCTATGCCTCCCCCGAGGGGAACGCAGACCGCAACGACCTACTCTCCCTGCGTAGAAGTCGTGCCGTGCGCACCTACCTCCTGAACCACGGCATCACTCCAGATCGTATCAAGAGTGTAGCTGCAGGCGTCGATCACCAAGCAGAAGAGCATGTCTCTGCCCGCCGTGTAGACCTCGTCCTGAGAGAGAAGTAGCACCAGACAACATATATACAGATACGCCCCGCCCACTCCTCGGAGAGACTCTTGTCTCTTGCCGAGGAGTGGGCGGGGCGATTTTATTGGCAGCTCCCTCCTTGGTTTGATTTCCTAGGGGTTAGCTTTCACAGACCAAACCATCAGGTCGCCTAGCTACCCAAGCTCCAGCTTCCCCAGAGTAACCGCCTTCACAAAGCCCCCTTTACACACAGCACACAGCTCTCCTACTTGAGCACGGAACAGCTCCCTCATTCGAGGAAGCAAGCAACATACGCCCTAGCTCACCCCCACCTACCTACCATCGACTATTACCCTAGCCCTCCGACTCCAGCTGTAGAGCCGATACACAATAGGACTCTAGGCGAGTGGTAGATATGAGCGACAATACGGATAGAGAAATGAAGAAGGGAAAGAGAGGAGTATAGAGAAAGGGGTAAAGGAGGGGGCGGAAGAAGAATATAGAGTAGTCACCAAACAACGATGATAAGCGAGCACAAGAGAGAGAAGACAAGAGAGAAAGCATCGCCCTTACACCCAAAGAGCTATTCGGAATGGAAACGAGAATGTGGAGACGGATGGACTATAGAAGGATAAGTGCAAGCAAGAGCAGAGAAAAACAATAGGGAAGGAGACAGGGGCTTACCAAAAGGAACTGCGCCAGCCCTACACAGATGGTAGGACTGGCGCAGCAAACAGATCAGTAATAGGAACGTATCTTTTGCTTATTCAATCAAGCCTTAAGGATTCTGTTCGCAGAGCTTGTTCCCGACGATTTCCTTATAGGGGATGGAGAACTGCCAGCGTGGGTCGTCCGCCGTCGTTGGGATTTCAGAGGCATTGGACCCTGAGTTACGGGCGATAGCTACCTTGTAGGCATTCTCTCCCATATAAGCCTTGAGATGATCGAAGTTGGCAGCCTCAAGTCTCTTAGGAGGTGTACCTAGGCGCTTCATATCGAAGAAGCGTACCCCTTCGTAGATAAGATCTATACGCTTATGTAGGAAGATCTTATCGATGAGTGCCGTACCCGTCTCGGTGGGCTGAGTGAAGTCAGCATCACGAGTCTTGACGATGTCGAAGAGCGTCTTCTGAGCATTGCTCTCCTGACCCGAGCGAGCCTGTGCCTCTGCTAGGATGTAGTACATCTCAGCTAGGCGCATGATGACGACATCACCGAAGGTATTCGTATTAGCACGAGACTTGAACTTCATACTCTGTCCTGTGACTTCCCATAGATTGACCCCGTTCTTATTGACCTGGAAGTACTCAGGCGCACCATCCTCGGGGATCTTATCACCAAGGTCAGCACAGACGAACCACTTGCGACGTATATCCTTCGCACCAAGCTTGTCGTAGAGGCTACGATTGACAGCATACCTCAGAGATCTATTGTGCGCATTGTAATTATAGGAGTACTGAGCATAGAAGCTAGCATAGAAGTAGTTCTGATCCTCTCCCTGACGATAGCCCCACATCCATTCAGGTGCGGTATAGTCGTTGAAGCCCTTGGTGAGCGATTCTCCATTTAGAGCATGCGTCTTATCTGCGATAGCCTCCTGAGCATAGGTTATGGCCTGAGCATAGTCAGCCTTACACATAGCTACACGCGCAGCGATACCAGCGACGGTGGAGTAGGTGAGGTGGTTACGTGTAGCCTTTTGCTTTAGAGGCTTGAGGAGCTCGAGACTCAGCTTGAGGTCAGCCTCGATCTGGTCATACACGGCAGCCACAGTGGCACGAGGAGCGGGCTCATACTGCTTGGAGTAGTTATCATCAGTACGTAGGATTACCCCTAGATCCTGACTTGCGGTGGTAGCATCATACCGCTTGGCGAAGAGCTGCACGAGACAGTGGTAGGCATAGGCTCTGATAGCTAGGGCTTCCCCATAGGCATACTTCACTAGATCCTGATTACGCTCTTCCTGTGAGAGATTCCGCTTGACAGCATTGATCGCAGCATTGGCATGCATGATGATCGTATAGTAGCAGTCCCAGGCCTTGAAGTTGAGAGCCTCCTCATTCTTCGTATTGCGGTGGTCAATCCAGCGATAGACCCCCATGTGGTATGCAGGTCTCGTATTGATGACGTCATCTCCGAGCATATCGAGCTGATAGTTGAGCGAGGGGATACCCGCACCGAAGACCTGCCCGAAGCCATAGGAGTACATCATATTATGTAGTCCATTGACTAGACCTACGATCCCAGTAGGAGTCTCCTCTGCGATCTTATATCCTACCGAGCTGGTCGGCTGTGTCTCTAGATAGTCTCCCTTACAAGAGGTTAGGGCTAGGGCTCCTATGGAGCAGACTAGGATATATTTGAAGAGTTTCATAATAGTCTCAGTCTATTAGAATGTTACTTTCAGCGAAGTCGTGAAGGTACGAGCTACAGCGTAGCCAGCAGAACCAAGGACACCGCTATAGCCACCCATTGGGTTCATACCCTTGCGAGCAGAGATGAGGAAGATATTCTCAGCAGCAGCACCTACGGCTAGCCCCTTTAGTCCTAGCACCTTGGCGACAGACTCGGGGAGAGCGTAGTTAATGGCTACGTTCTTGAGGGCAAGGGCGGAGGAAGAGATGAGGAAGCGGTCGGAGGTAAGCGTAGAGAACTCCTTACTCTGTGCCGTGAGGGCAGGTACGTCCGTGATATCCCCGGGCTTCTTCCAGGCCTTGTAGAGATCCTTGTGCATCGCACGACCACCAGCTAGGTCACGACCCATGAGCGAAGCATAGGAGCTATCATAAACCTGGCCGCCGAGCTGATAGGAGAAGTTGGCACTCAGCGTAATCCCCTTGTAGCTGAATGAGGTAGAGAAACCACCATAGACATCAGGGATAGAGGTACCAGCGTAGTGCTTCTTGGCCTTGTTCCCATCCTTGGTGTAGGTAGCCCAAGCGCCATCATTCACCCCCTTCTCACTGGGGTAGGTCTTCTGATCGAGACGATACATAGCACGTCCATCTGCAGGGTCTACACCTAGGTACTCATTGAGGTAGTAGTCGTAGCGGCTACGTCCCTCCATAAACTTGTGGTAGCTCAGCTCGATACCATCCTTTCTGTTAGCATCTGGCAGACGAACAATCTTGTTCTTCAGGAAGGTTGCATTTGCCCCGACACGCCACTCGAAGTCCTTGAGGGCTAGGATGGTGACCGAGACCTCTGCTTCGATCCCTGAGTTACGCACCTTACCGATGTTACGATCCTGCTCTGTGATCCCAGAGGAAGCGGGAAGAGGGTAACCGAAGAGGAGGTCACGAGACTCCTTATTGAAGAACTCTACCGTACCTCGTACACGCTTGAATAGGCCGAACTCGAGGGCTATATCAGAGTTCATCTGAGACTCCCAGACGAGATCCTTGTTACCTAGGACAGACATACGCAGACCAGCCTCATTGTAGTTACTATTGCCTAGGCTATAGAGAGTCTGATAGGGGTAATAGCTAGAGAGACCATCGTTACCCGTTGCCCCGATCGAAGCACGGAGCTTGAGTTGATCGACCCACTTGATGCCCTTCATGAAGGATTCGGAGGATACATTCCACCCAGCACCGATTGACCAGAAGTTCCCCCAGCGGCGATTACGAGCGAAGCGAGAGGAGCCATCTCGGCGGTAGGAGGCAGAGAAGTTATACCGGCCATCATAGGAGTAGTTGACACGGCCGAAGTACCCTTCCTTACGATAAGTAGACGTATTGGAGTTAAGCTCTACAATATTGCTATAGGCTGAGAGTTCGTCAGTTTCTACGAGCTTGAGGTTGTCACGGCTACCTTCTAGGTAAGCGTAAACATAGTCGTAGTTCTCATGTCCGATCATCCCCTCTAGCTCATGCTTATCAATCGTCTTCTGATAGGTGAGGATCTGGTTGAAGGTAAGGGAGGTCTCACGATTAGAGTTGTACTCAAGTGATCCCTGAGGCTGGTCACCCATGACATTATTGCGACGGTGCTTACTCTTAGAGTTCGTCAGGTCATAGGATAGGGTCGTCTGGAACTTAAGCCCTTCGATAGGCTTGATTTCTATGAAGGCACGTGTATTGACGACGTCCTTCTCCAGCAGCTTGAGGTCTCTGAAGGAGGTCTCAATAGCGTTGAAGCCTGGTGAATAGGGACGTCCCTTCGAGTGGTCATAGACTCGCTTACCCGCTGGCAGGAGTTCATCATTCTCATCCACGTACTTGCCCGTCAGGTAGTCGTGGCGGTGCAGAGGATAGATAGGAGCGATGTTCTGGACGAAGCTAGGCATATTAGAGCTATATGCACCGAGCGTCCCAGGGGACTTGGCATGTGTATGAGCGAAGCCCACACTACCGCCTATGGTCAGATAGCTACGGAGGTCATAGCTGAGGTTAGCACGTCCCGTGTAGCGCTTGAAATTCGTCTTCACCAAGAAACCGTTTTCGTCTAGGTAACCTAGAGAGAGGAAGGACTTCATACGATCCGTGTTGATCCCACCACTCAGGCTATACTCCTGACGATAGCCGTTCTTATATAGAGCCTTTTCCCAGCCTAGGTCATCGCCCCATAGGAGGCCATTGATCTCAGGGTTCATCTGCCCATTAGGCATCATGATAGCTGGGATTGGGTTCTTGGTCTTATCATAGTTCGTCGTGAGCTCATAGTCTCCTGCAGCGTTCTTCTGGTACCAAGTCTTGATCCCTGCATAGGGGTTGTACTTGAGGCTCTCGTATACATCGAGTGCAGCCTGCTGCTTGATCATAGTCTGCCAGTCCTCATCGGATACACCTGCAGGCTTAGCATAGTTGAGGTTGTAGTCGTTGTACCACTGCTGCCAGCGTACCTTATAGTGGTCCATGATCCCTATACGCTCGTAGGAGGGGATACCTCTCTGAGAGAAGCCCTGATGCGTCGTGAAGGTGAAGGTGGGGACGCCCTTAGCTGCCCCTGTGGCACCACGCTTGGTCGTCACGAGGATCACCCCGTTCCCTGCGCTCGAGCCATAGAGGGCTGTGGAGGCGGCATCCTTGAGGATGGCAAGGTTCTGGATATCTTCAGCTGGGATCTCAGAGAGTGATCCGTGGAAGACAGCTCCATCGACGACGATGAGAGGATCAGAGGAAGCATTGATTGAGCCGAAGCCTCGGATACGGATAGCTGCTCCCGAGCCAGGCTGACCTGATGTGGTCGTGACCTGTACCCCTGGGGCTGCACCAGCTAGCGCAGAGGAGACGTTGGCCACGGGGCGAGAGGCTAGCTGCTTGGCACCGAGGGAGGCCTGTGCACCCACGAGACTCTGTCTCTTCTGAGTACCATAGGCCACGATGACGACGTCATCCTTGACGATATCCTCCAAAGCCAAAGTAACCTTCAGGGGAGTAGTCGCGATGGCTACCTTCTGCGGGATATGGCCGATACAGCTGATTGTTAGGGTGCGAGAGCCCTCTGGCACCTTGAGGGTAAAGTGCCCATTGACGTCAGTGATAGCACCTGTGCCAGGGTAGTCTGTACACACGACACTCGCACCGATGAGCGGCTCCTTGTCCATCGCAGAGAACACAGTACCCGTCACTGTGATCTGCTTCTTCTGCGCCCAAGCTACTCCTAATGCCACGAAGAGAAGTAGTAGGGTTAGTACGCTTTTTCTCATGAGTCTGTAGTTGTTAGTGTTCGATATTCGTCTTGTTTATTCCCGATGTTTATCTAGTTGGTTATCTCTTATTTTCTCGATCCTTCTATTCTTTTCCTCCCTAGTTTGCCCCCTTTCTTATATAAAAGCACTCTGGGGAGCGCCCTTTCCTTAAGGCCTAGTGGCGATCTCACCCCCTATTGCTAGCAAATGTATGTATTTTATCCTAGAAAAAGAACATATTACCCAAATTAAATTCTTCACGAAGTCAATATACTAAAAACAAGCAGGTTACCCCCTGCCCAATCATCAGACACTAGGCTTTCCATACACCACCCTTAGGGTTAAACCTCACTTTAGTCCTATGTTAATCAATAAATTAGATAAGGATAAATGCTCATACGACTTTACATACACGCCCCTTAATGACAGTGGAGGTCCCCCTCCACCCGCTCGAAGGGACACAATAAAGGCTAAGGGTGTCTGTCGAACTGATCGACAGACACCCTTAGCCTTTAATACAGGATATGTAGAGAGAGAAGTGGCCTAGTACTCGTCAGAGACGCTTAGCTTGGCACGACCCTTAGCACGGCGAGCGGCTAGTACACGACGACCATTAGCGGTAGCCATACGTGAGCGGAAGCCATGCTTGTTCTTTCTCTTTCTGTTCGATGGTTGGAACGTTCTTTTCATCTTACTTGTCTAGCTATATTTATTCGTACGATTCTATTCTATGCTGATGCAAAGCAAATTGAGCCACAAAGATAGCGAATTTTATCTAATCTTATCCAGCAGCCTTTGGATGAGGACAGGGAAGGCATAGCTCGACTGCTCCTCCTCGGCGATTACTTGGTAGTCGGGGGTGGAGGTGAGGCCTGCGCACTCTATCAGGAAGAGCGAGGCATAGATCTGCCTATGCGAAAGCCTATGGGCATGGGTGGCGAGGGGTACGGGATGAAAGCGAGGAGAGAGAAGGCAGGCGATCAGCTGAGCGAAGTCCTTCGTCTCACTAAGAGCCTCTACGCTCAGTGGCTCCTCCCCCGACTCGATGAGCGGATATTCATAGAGTCCGTGCCAGATGTCTCGCCCCTGACGTCTGCGGATAAGACAGCGAGTACCACCCTCACCCTCGATCCGAACGAGGAAGTAGTTCATATACCGGGGGAGTACACGTGTGCGCCCCTGCTTGATAGGTAGCTGCTCCTGTACGCCTTGGCGGCGAGCCTCGCAGTAGTCTCCGACAGGGCACTCACCACAGCGAGGACGACGAGGCAGGCACACGAGGGCTCCTAGCTCGATGAGCCCCTGATTGTGCCGGCTGGGGTGCTGGCGATCAAGGAGCACCTCAGCTAGTGCCCAGTAGACCCTCTGCCCTGCTGGAGTATCGATTGGGTCGGTAAGGGCAAAGAGACGGCTGAGCACACGATACACATTCCCGTCCACAGTCGGATAAGGTAGATCGTAGGCGAAGGAAAGGATAGCCCCACGGGTATAGGGCCCGACACCAGGCAGACGACTCAGCTCCTCGGGGGTACGAGGGAGCTCGCCCCCATAGTCGGAGACGATGATCTGTGCAGCTCTCCTTAGGTTGCGCCCTCGGGAGTAATAGCCTAGTCCCTGCCAGAGCAGGAGCACCTCATCCTCCGAGGCTTGGGCTAGATCCTCCACACTGGGGAAGGCCTCTATGAAGCGATGGTAGTAGCCCATCCCCTGCTCCACCCGAGTCTGCTGTAGGATGACCTCGGAGAGGAGGACATGATAGGCAGAGACCGCTTGACGCCAAGGCAGGGGGCGATGGTAGGTATCATACCAAGCCCCGAGCTCAGTCTGTATAGACCTATATAGAGAGGATACGGAGGGCATCTACCAGATCCTCGTCGATGGGCTTATTCTTCTTTATCGCCTTGGAGAAGGGGACGTAGACGAGGGCGTCATTGACGATCCCGATCATCACGTTACGCTGTCCCTCCAGCAGAGCATCTATAGCGGCCACACCCATACGGCTGGCTATAATGCGGTCTTGTGCGCTGGGAGAGCCTCCACGCTGTATGTGGCCGAGGATGACGACACGCACGTCGAACTGTGGGTATTCCTTCTCGACACGCTCCGCTACCTTCATCGCACCTCCCGTACTCTCACTCTCTGAGACCAGCACGATACTGCTGTTCTTCGTCTTGCGAAAGCCATTCTCGATAGTCTCGGCTAGTTGGTCCTTCTCGAAGGCATATTCGGGGATGATAGCAGCCTCTGCCCCCGAAGCAATAGCTCCATTCAGAGCTAGGAAGCCAGCCTCTCGTCCCATGACCTCGACGAAGAAGAGACGCTCGTGCGAGGAGGCGGTGTCACGGATCTTGTCCACTGCCGAGACGATGGTGTTCAGGGCAGTGTCGTAGCCGATGGTGAGGTCGGTCCCATAGAGATCATTGTCGATCGTCCCCGGTAGACCCACGATGGGTATATCATACTCCTCGGCGAACTCCCGAGCCCCCGAGAGCGACCCATCGCCCCCGATGACGACGAGGGCATCGATCCCATGAGCACGCATCGTCTCATAGGCCACTGCCCGCCCCTCGGCGGTACGAAACTCGGGGCAACGAGCCGTCTTGAGGATCGTCCCCCCTCGCTGTACGATGTTGCTCACATGCTGCGTCTCGAAGTCCTCGATCTCCCCCGTGATCAGTCCCTTATATCCTCGGTAGATCCCCTTGACACGTATGCCGTGGTAGATCGCCGTGCGGGTCACGGAGCGTATGGCAGCATTCATCCCAGGGGCATCGCCCCCCGAGGTTAGCACCCCGATACACTTGATGGTAGCCATATCTATATTCTTTGTCTTAATTCTACTTATTGTTCCTTTCTCTGTATACAAAGATACACCATTCACAGAGCCCTCGCTCCCTACTCTCCCTGCCTCATCCCTCTCTTCGAGGGGTGGAGGGGAGGTAGTCCCCTCCTAGTTACGAGACTGTGGGACGATGGAGTAGATCAGGTGGCGGGCAGGGTTGAGCACGGCATGGATCGTCTTACGGAGCTCCTCAGGGGTAATGGAGCGAAGGAGCTCCTCGTAGAGCTGGAAGTCCTGTAGCTGCTCCCCATTGCGTACGAGCCCTAGTAGGAGCGTCTGCCACTCACTGACATTGCTCTCGGTGAGTGCCTCCCGCTTGTTGATGAGGAAGGTACGGCGAATATCGGCTAGCTCTTGCTCCCGAACAGGCTTTGTGCGAAGCTCCTCCACCAGTTCCTCGATGAGGCGACACGCCAAGGGGGCATTCTCCGGCTGCACAAGGGTCTCTAGGCGCAGGGAGACAAAGGGGCGGGGCCCGGGACGATAGTCCATATAGAGGTAGGGGGAGTAGATGATCCCAGCCTCGGAGCGCAGACGAGCGATCAGACGTCCTCGGAGGAGCTCACGTAGCATCTTCAGCTGGAGGGAGGTGCGCAGGTCGGGGGTATAGCTCCCATAGTATATATTGTGTAGGAGGGTCTGATCGGCTTGGTCGGCCTCTAGGGTAATGACGGTCTCGGGACGAGAGGTGCGAAGGCTCTCCTCGGGATAAGGACTAAGGGCTCGGCGAGGAAGCCCTGCGAAGACATCGCTGATCTCATGGAGCATGTCCTCTAGGTCAAACCGCCCTACGACGACCACGGTCAGCCCCTCGGTGCGTGACCACTGATCTCGGTGATAGGCCACCATTCTATCTAAGCTCAGTGCCTGGATCTGCTCGCGGGTCTCGGGCTCACGCTGTGGCACGTACGTCCCCAGCACACTGTCGATGAGGCGGAGCATCCTGCGGTCAGGCTGTCGGTGTAGCATCTGCTCCAGCCGTGAGGGACGACCGACCTCACTCAGCTGTCCCTGACGGATGTCCTCGAAGTCTGCATAGGCACGCTCGGGACGAAGCATCTTCTCCCGCATCAGTCGTAGCAGAGGATAGGTCTCCTTGGTAGGAGCAGAGCCTAGGAGTGCCCCCCAGTCCATCGCCTCCGTGAGGGTCATCGAGACACCATGATCATATAGATAGCTCATGAGGCTATCACGGCTGGGGATAGCCTCGATCCCCCCGAGCTCCATGTAGGCAGCTAGCGAAGGTACCTGTAGCTGTAGGCTATCTGGTATGGCACGCAGACCTCGGGGCTGGTTGATAGCGATACGCACCAGCGAGTCGGCATCAGAGAGGGGGCGAAGGATGAGGCGAATCCCATTCGGCAAGAAAGCCTCTGTGACCCCAATCCCCTCGTACGTCCTGCGGGATAAGATGTGCGCCCGAGGCGTGCGCCCTGCGGTAAGGACAGCTGGCGTAGGGCTAAGCTTCTGCTGGGGCTTTTCCTCCTCCTTAGGGGTATAGCGAAGGAGCGAACGGCGGGTCTGAAGTCCCATCTGTATGGCTTGGCGTAGGCTTGCCGTCGTCGGGGGTTGCTGCCCCTTGAGCAGGGGATTATGGCTATAAGCTACGAGGGCATTTCCCTGCACGATACGCTGATACTCGGCCAGGTAGGGCAGGAGCTCCTCCACTCGTACCGCATCGATACGTCGGGAGAGCGACTTGACCTCATCGTCGGTCTTGAGGAAGAGGTCTCCATGCAGGATCTCGTCCACATAGTAGTCACACCAGCTGGAGGAGGGAGTAGCATCGCCTAGGGCGAAGAGACTGGCCTTGGCACGCTCCTTTAGTTCGGTGAGTTCTCGGGGGCTGATTGTCCCAGGACGCTGGAGCGCACTCAGGGCACTCAGGGCATGACGGATGTCACGGAGTAGGCTCATCGTCAGATCACCCTCTAGCGTGAGAGCTAGATGGCTAGTGCGCCCTAGATACCAGTGATCCGTGAGCTTCGCCCCCTGTATGAGGTCTGTGCGGTGTGCCCAGGCACGCAGGGCCATACGCTGGATGAGACTCTGCAGGAGCTCATCCTCTGTACGTGTGGGAGGGGTGCGATGGGGGAAGATAAGGTCTAGGGTAGCTGTCGAGAGGAGGGTGTCGGCTAGCGCAGAGTGCGTGTACTCGGGGTCATAGACCAGCTCCCCCTCCTCCAGCGGTGGGGTAGGTCGTCCAGGCAGGTCGGCAAAGGTCTTCTTCAGCAAAGCCTCCGTGCGCTGAGGATCTACATCCCCTACGATGAGCACTGTCGCTAGGCTCGGTGTGTACCAGCGCTCATAGAAGCGTCGTATGGTGCCCACCCGCACCCGGTCAATATCCTCAGGCGTACCGATGGGTAGGCTTCGCCCGTAGGCACCCCGACCGATCTTTAGGCTATAGAAGGAGTCGGGAGCCTCGTAGGCACGGATCTCCTCTCGGATGACACCTCGCTCCCGCTCCATAGCTAGACTATCCAGCTGTAGACCCGAGAGCCAGTCCCGCATGATCAGCATCGCAGAGTCTAGGACAGCCCTAGCATCTAGGGGGAGGGACATCATATAGACGGTGCGGTCGTGCCCCGTCAGAGCATTGAGCCCAATCCCGTAGCGTACCCCGAGACTCTCGGTGTAGCGGGTGATTCCCTGCCCGGGGAAGTGCTTGCTCCCTGCGAAGGCTAGGTGCTCTAGGAAGTGCGCTACACCCTCCTCACCTGGCTCCTGCACACCCGAGCCAAGGCGAAGGACGAGACGGCACTCTGCCTTCTGCCGTGGCTCTGCATTGCGCCTAATGATGTAGCTTAGTCCGTTGGGTAGCTGACCTCGTGCCTCTTGGGCATGAGTATATCCTTCGCCGAGATTAAATGCACCGACGAGGATCAGGAGCCACAGCCATAGCCCCTGCCATCTCGATTGATCTTTATCTTGCATGTCGTCCTCTATCCACCTATCGTATATGAGGCGCTCGTAGTAGGGACGTATGGTGACACGTCTCTACTATGAGTACTATCATATACAAACGGCTGGGCTATACCTTTTTGTTGCCCTCGAGGACAAAATCCCTACTTCTTGGTAGTACCCTCCTTATTACTATCCGCCTCTAAGAGTTCGTAGCGGAAGGACTGCTCGAGTCCCCGATAGATGATCTCACGATCATCCACCTTGCCCGTAAGCGCTGGGCTAAGGAGGGTACGCAGGATGAGGTCGTTCATCGGACTGCGCTCTATGGCCTGCTGGTACTCATCACGATCGATCATACGCCAGTCGATGATTAGTCCGAGTCGCTGGCGCAGAATGAGGTTAAGCCAGATACGTCTCACAGGGCCATTACCAAAGAGGAAGGGGTGGGCAATATACATCTCCACGTACTTAGAGATGATCTCTCTAAAGGTACTCTCGGGCATACGATCAATGACGGGTAGGATTGCCTCAAGATACAGATACCCTGCGAAGCGGAAGGTGCCCCGATAGCTATTGACCTCACGTAGTCTACCCGCCTCGTCACAGAGGCCGTGGAAGAGTGCTCGGTGGATGGCACACAGCCCTGCGGAGGTACCGACCTCGATTTGGTCGATCTTCCCCGACTCGAAGAGCTGGATTGCTCGCTCCAAGGCTTGGGTATTAGTGTCACTTGTCTTCATTGCCTATGCTTAGATTTATAGTTTATAGATATATCTCCTACAAAGATAGAAAGATCAGCCATGCATCACTCCTTACCCTCCGCCATCACCTATCCCAGCTCCCCCAGCCCTACTACCCTCCTCACAGCCCCACGACACACCTCACAGCCTCACCACCTACACCAGCCCTACTCCACCCAGCTCTACTACCCACCTCACTGCCTCACCACCCAGCTCCACGACCTATCCCAGCCCTACTACCAGCCCCTGCCGTACACCCCCAGCCCTACACCCACCTCACTGGCCTACCACCTGCACCTGCCCTACTCACTGCCCTACGACCTGCACACGATCTACCCCACTACTCGGCTATCTATCCCAGATCCGCCTACCCTACCTATGTGCACACTGCTCCCTATCCACTCCTGCGCTCTCACCTGCTACACATACTATTACTATCCCGCACACACGTGCCACGTGCCACTCTCCACACCGCCCAGCCCATCTCCCCCACAGATGTACCATGCCACCCCTATATCCTATAGGCTCTACCACACAGCCCTACCTAGGACACCTCTATCCTCCATTTAGCTCAGCTCCCTTTATTGGACTTATTAGACCTATTGGACTTATTGGACCTACCCCTACTCGGGCTAGGACAGGGCAGATAGTAGGTGTAATAGGTCTAATAGGTGCAATAGGTCTAATACCTCCGTAGACCCCTCGGAGAAGCCCCGCTCGCAGACCCTGCAGTGGATACCTACCCGCACTCAGCCCCTCTCGCAGACCCTGCAGTGGACACCTACCCGCACTCAGCCCCTCTCGCAGACCCTGCAGTGGACACCTCCCCGCACTCCTACCCTCTCGCAGACCCTGCGGTGGATACCTACCCGCACTCCTACCCTCCTGCAGACCCTGCGGTGGATACCTACCCGCACTCAGACCCTCCTGCAGAGCCTGCAGTGGACACCTACCTGCCCACTGAGCCACCACTGTAGTGGATACAGAGCCCTAGCACATACTATCATCGAGGGACATTAGACCTATTGCACCTATCGCACCTATTAGACCTATTAGCCCTACATCCCATCGCCCCCTACCCCTAGCCACCCATCACCCCCTTTCCGAGAGCCCTCCTAGGGGGACGTTGAGCCCCCTAGGAGAGGACTCTGCATGTCCTCTGTAATCACCTTACATAGGTGACTGGAACGATCATTATATGTTCGCCTACCCGCTCTCGGTAAGAGCGCAGTCATCACCTTACATAGGTGATTAGGGTGGATATTATATGTCCTCTATTTCCCTTCTCGACAAGTCCTAGCTCTGCCTCTCGTTATACCCGATACAGAGGATGTTAGAGGCGGTGAATCATTCATCCAGTGGCAGTGTGTACACCTCTCCTGCTGGGAGGCTGGCAGAGCGACATCGTGGAGAGCAGGCACCCCCCTCGACAAGGTGATAGGTATCCCCTATGAGAGGTACAGAGCCTTCCTAGCGAGTAGTATCATTGACCGAACAGATACCACGTACCCGAGCTGGCGTATACCATATTATATACGCACGCGCGTGGGAGGGCTCAGCAGGTGGTGTGGGGACGGGGGTGGACTTTTTGCCACCTTGGGATAGGAGTACCCTTATTGACCTACCTTATTATAGGTACTATCTGACAAAGATTATGTACTTTTGTAGCCATAATAATTTAACTAAACATATCATCAATCACGTGTTATGCCGAACATTATCACGATAAAGAAAGGACTGACGCTGAATCTGAAGGGGAAGGCTCAGGAGACTCAGCTTGCGCCCGCCGCAAGTGCTTCCTCCTATGCCCTCTCGCCTGATGATTACATCGGCTTTGTCCCTAAAGTGATCGTTCAGCCTGGGGATCGGGTGCTCGCAGGGGATACCCTCATGTACCACAAGCAGATCCCTGAGCTCAAGTTAACCTCCCCCGTCAGCGGGGAGGTGGTCGCTGTCCACCGTGGCGCTAAGCGCAAAGTGCTGAGCGTAGAGGTGAAGCCCGATACGACTATCGAGTACAAGCACTTCGATACGGCAGGAGTCAAGGGGATGGAACGCTCGAAGGTACTGTCCCTCCTGCTAGAGAGTGGAATGTTCAGCTTCTTCAAGCAGCGCCCCTACGACCGTCTGGCCAACCCCAATGCCGAGCCTAGGGACATCTTCGTCACGGCGAACTTTACCGCCCCCCTCGCCCCTAAGTTTAGCTACCTCGTGCAGGGTCGGGAGGATGAGCTACAGCTCGCCCTAGATGCCCTCACCAAGCTGACCACAGGTAAGGTCTACGTAGGCGTTGCCCCTGGGGAGCTCCCCGGACTACAGGGCGTAGAGCGTGTAGAGGTACGTGGCCCTCACCCCGCAGGCCTCGTCGGGGTACTGATCAACCACACCGCCCCCGTCAACAAGGAGGAGGTCGTCTGGACCCTCAAGGCCACCGACCTACTCGTCATCGGTCGCTTCCTCAAGACCGGTAAGGTAGACTACAGTCGCACGATCGCCCTCACGGGCTCGGAGGCTAAGGAGACGGGCTACGTAAAGGTCCTACCCGGAGCACGCTTCGAGGAGGCTCTAGCTGGTCGCCTAGGCAAGAAGGGTGCGCACGAACGCATCATCGAGGGCGATGTCTTCACGGGCGTCAAGGTCGATGAGGAGCACGAGCGCATGAGCCTCGGCATAGACCAGATCACCATCATCCCCGAGGGTGATGATGTCCACGAGCTCTTCGGCTGGGCACTACCCCGTCTGAAGGAGTACAGCCGCAGCCGCAGCTACTTCTCCTGGCTCATGCCCAAGAAGGAGTATACACTGGATGCGCGTGTCAAGGGTGGTCGTCGTGCGATGATCATGAGTGGCGAGTACGACCGAGTGTTCCCCATGGACATCTACCCTGAGTTCCTCCTCAAGAGCATCATCGCCTTTAACATCAACGACATGGAGGCACGTGGGATCTACGAAGTAGCTCCCGAAGACTTCTCCGTCTGCGAGTTCGTTGACACCTCTAAGATCCCCCTACAGCAGATCGTACGCCAGGGGCTGAATGAGCTGTATAAGGAGATGAACTAACACGAAAGGTTTCACTATAAACGGACAAAGACCTTGAACGCATTAAGAAAACAAATCGACAAGATAAAGCCCGCCTTCACTAAGGGGGGACGCTTCTCAGCGCTGGAGTCTGTATTCGACGGCTTTGAGACGTTCCTCTTCGTGCCCAATACGACCGCTAAGTGTCGTGGGGCGCATGTGCATGATGCGATCGACAGCAAGCGTACGATGAGCGTAGTGATCTTCGCTCTACTACCTGCGCTGCTCTTCGGTATGTACAATGTAGGGCTTCAGCACAATACGGCCTTGGGCATAGAGGGTAGCTTCTGGAGCACCTTCTTCTATGGCTTCCTCTCTGTGCTTCCTCAGATCGTGGTCTCCTATGCTGTGGGACTAGGGATCGAGTTCATCATCGCCCAGATCAAGCACGAAGAGATCCAGGAGGGCTTCCTCGTGACGGGTATCCTGATCCCCATGATCATCCCCGTAGAGACACCACTATGGATGATGGCTATCGCTACAGCCTTTGCTGTGATCTTCGCTAAGGAGGTCTTCGGCGGTACGGGCTACAACGTCTTCAACGTAGCTCTAGTCACACGTGCTTTCCTATTCTTCTCCTACCCCGCAGCTATGTCGGGTGATAAGGTCTGGGTACGCCTCAGCTCTACCTTCGGTCTCGGAGGAGAGGGCGCAGCCGTGGATGGCTTCTCCGGTGCTACACCACTAGGACAAATCGCTGCCGCTAAGGGGATGCTCCCCGACGTTCACAACACCCTAGGTCAGCCTCTGACGGATCTGGACGCCTTCTTCGGCTTCCTCCCAGGCTCTGTCGGTGAAGTCTCTACCCTAGCGATCCTGATCGGTGCCTTCATCCTCATCTTCACGGGGATAGCGAGCTACAAGATCATGGTATCTGGTGTCGTAGGTGCTATCGTGATGGCACTCGGCTTCAACGCAATCGGTGCAACCGCAGCGATGCAGATCACCCCACTACAGCACCTGCTCTATGGGGGCTTCGCCTTCGGGATCGTCTTCATGGCTACTGACCCCGTCACAGCCGCTCGTACGGAGACAGGTAAGTGGATCTATGGGTTCCTCATCGGGATCATGGTCGTCTTCATCCGCGTACTCAACGCAGGTTACGCAGAGGGGATGATGCTAGCTATCCTACTGCTGAATACCTTCGCTCCACTCATCGACTACATCGTGGTAGAGCGCAATGCGCAGAAGCGTCTTGCCCGCCTAGCCTCCAAGGCAAAGAACTAATCACAACGCTACGAAGATGAATAGAGATAAGAATTCATACGTGATCATCTACGCAGCTGTGATGGTCATCCTGGCTGCCGTCCTGCTGGCAGGCGCCAATATACTCCTCAAGCCTGCCCAGGTAGAGAATGAGCACATCGACAAGATGGAGCAGATCCTACGAGCCCTAGGGCAGAAGCCCGACAAGGCCAACGTCATCTCCACCTACAAGAGCCTCATCAAGAAGGAGCTGATGGTCAATGCCGACGGCTCAGTCGTCTCTACGGATGAGGGTGACGAGATCGGTAAGGGCAAGGCATTCAATGCCAACACCGAGCTCGACTACAAGCTCATCGCCAAGGGCGAGAAGCGCCCCCTGCCCGTCTACATCGCTGAGGTAGATGGCAAGACAGTCTATGTCTTCCCCCTCAATGGGGCTGGCCTCTGGAATAAGATCTGGGGCTATATCGCTGTCGATGCCGCCGACCACTCTAGTGTCGTAGGAGCAGACTTCGGCAACGCTGGGGAAACCCCAGGGCTAGGTGCCGAGATCTCCACCCCACACTTCGCCGACCAGTTCAAGGGCAAGCACCTCTTCCGCGAAGGCGTCTTCACGGGTATCGCTGTCGTCAAGAATGGTCAGAAGGCCGAGGACAAGGACTATGTGGACGGTATCTCGGGTGGTACCCTCACTAGCAACGGTGTGCACGATATGCTCGCCGCCTCGCTTGCACCCTTTCAGCAGTTTCTCCTAACCTATAACGCCCAGTAGCCATGTCACTCTGGAACAAGAAGAATAAAGAAACACTCGTCGGGCCACTGAGCAAGAACAACCCTATCATGGTGCAGATGCTCGGTATCTGCTCCGCCCTAGCGGTCACCTCCAAGCTGGAGCCCGCGATCGTCATGGCGCTCTCCGTGACTGTCGTCGTAGCCTTCTCCAACGTCGTGATCTCGCTCCTGCGCAAGACGATCCCCAATCGTATCCGTATCATCGTACAGCTCGTCGTCGCCGCTACACTGGTGACCATCGTGAGCGAAGTGCTCAAGGCCTACGCCTATGACGTGAGCAAGCAGCTCTCTGTCTTCGTCGGCCTGATTATCACGAACTGTATCCTGATGGGTCGCCTAGAGGCCTTCGCTCTGGGTAACGGCCCCTGGGAGTCCTTCCTCGACGGGATCGGTAATGGTCTTGGCTACGGCGCCGTGCTGGTAGCTGTCGGCTTCTTCCGTGAGCTCCTGGGCTCAGGGTCGCTACTGGGATTCCAGATCATCCCCAAGAGCCTCTACGCTATGGACGGTATCCACGGCTACGTGAACAACGGGCTGATGATCCTCCCTCCGATGGCTCTCATCTCTGTCGCCGTACTGATATGGATACACCGCTCCTACAACAAGGAGCTACAGGAAAACTAATCTCCCACGACAAATAGAACTAAGAAAGAATGGATTCATTAGCCTTATTCTTTAGGTCGATCTTTATCGATAACATGATCTTCGCTTACTACCTAGGGATGTGCTCGTTCCTGGCAGTATCGAAGAACGTCAAGACGTCATTTGGACTGGGGATAGCAGTGACCTTCATCCTCACCTGTACGCTACCGATCAACTACCTCCTGGAGACCAAGGTCTTCAAGCAGGGAGCTCTCGAGTGGCTACTCGGTGCGGAGGCTGCGGGGATCGACCTCTCGTTCCTCTCGTTCATCATCTTCATCGCGGTGATCGCTGCCTTCACGCAGCTCGTCGAGATGCTCGTGGAGCGGTTCAGCCCCTCCCTCTACGCATCACTGGGGATCTTCCTCCCACTGATCGCAGTGAACTGTGCCATCCTCGGGGGATCGCTCTTCATGCAGCAGCGAGAGTTCCCCGGTATCGGCGAGGCCACAGTCTACGGCTTCGGGTCTGGGATCGGGTGGATGCTCGCTATCGTCGGTATGGCGGCCATACGTGAGAAGATCCAGTACTCAGATATCCCCAAGCCCCTACGTGGCCTCGGGATCACCTTCATCATCACGGCGCTGATGGGTATCGCCTTCCTAAGCTTCTCTGGGGTTAAGCTCCAGGATGCTGACGACAAGGCACAGCAGAGCCAGACAGAGCAAGTAGAGGCTACCCAAGCTCCATCAGGGGTAGAGGCGAACTAACATAGATCAGGTATATAAGTCATAATGAACACAACCATTATACTGGTGAGTGTCGGGGTCTTCCTCCTGCTCACACTCCTTCTGGTGGTCATCCTGCTTGTCGCAAAGAGCAAGCTCGTACCCTCTGGAAACGTTAAGCTCACCGTCAATGGCGAGAAGGAACTAGAGGTACCCATCGGTGGTACTCTGCTCAATACCCTACAGGGTCAGAACATCTACCTCTCCTCTGCCTGCGGTGGTAGTGGCTCCTGCGGTCAGTGCCGTTGCCGTGTCGTAGAGGGTGGCGGCGAGATCCTACCTACCGAGACAGGCTTCTTCTCCCGCAAGGAGCAGAAGGAGCACTGGCGTCTCTCCTGCCAGACCAAGGTCAAGGAAGACATGCAGGTCATTGTCCCTGAGTCTGTCTTTGGTGTGAAGGAATGGGAATGCGAGGTCATATCAAACCGCAACGTATCGACCTTCATCAAGGAGTTTGTCGTCAAGCTCCCTGAGGGTGAAGTGATGAACTTCAAGAGCGGTAGCTACGCACAGATCACCATCCCTCCCTACGACATCAAGTACGCCGACTACGACATCGACGAGAAGTTCCGTGGGGACTGGGATCACTTCGACATGTGGAGCCTAACCTGCCACAACGACACCGAGACGATCCGTGCCTACTCCATGGCCAACTACCCTGCTGAGGGGAACATCATCACCCTAAACGTACGTATCGCTACTCCTCCTATGGATCGCGCTACGCACAAGTGGCTCCCCGTATCACCAGGTATCTCCTCATCATACATCTTCTCCCTCAAGCCAGGTGACAAGGTGCGCATGAGTGGCCCTTACGGAGACTTCCACATCCAGGATACCAACGCTGAGATGCTCTACATCGGTGGTGGTGCTGGTATGGCGCCCCTACGTGCCCAGATCCTGCACCTCTTCCGTACCCTACACACGGATCGTAAGGTCTCCTACTGGTATGGGGCACGAAGCAAGAAGGAGATCTTCTACGAAGAGGACTTCCGTGAGATCGAACGTCAGTTCCCCAACTTCACCTTCCACATCGCCCTCTCTGACCCTCAGCCCGAGGACAACTGGACAGGCTACACGGGCTTCATCCATCAGGTCATCTACGACAACTACCTCAAGGATCACGATGCTCCTGAGGACATCGAGTACTACATGTGCGGCCCAGGCCCTATGGCCAATGCCGTCAAGGTCATGCTCGAGAACCTCGGGGTAGAGCGTAGTCAGCTCTTCTTCGACGACTTCGGAGGCTAGCTAGTCCCCCGGGGTCTACGTCACGACCAAGTACTCTCCCTAGAGCCTAGCTTAGGGAGAGTACTTTCTTTTACCCCTAGGGGTGACTCGCCGAGCTCTGTGCTCTCTCCGAGAGCCTCCCCATACAATCTCCGAGAGCCTCCCATACAATTGTCCTTCACCACCCCACCCCTCCGACAGTATCCCAAGATGAGTATACAAGCCGCCCTAGAGCACCGTCGTGCGATCCGTCAGTACGACGAGACTCGTCCACTCGACAGCGAGTGCGTCAAGCACTGCCTCGAGCTCGCTACCCTTGCCCCCACTAGCTCCAACATACAGCTCTGGGAGGCCTACCACGTCACCGACCCCACCCTCCTTCGGCATCTCGGGAGGGCAGGCTTCGGGCAGACAGCCCTCACCTCTGCCCCAGAGCTTGTGGTCTTCGTCGTACGTCCCGACTATGCACGGAGACGGGCAAAGGCCAACCTAGCTGCTCAGCGTGAAGCCATCCGCAGGGCCTACCCAGAGGAGAAGTGGGAGAAGTACACCAAGCGCCAAGAGACCTATTATGGGAAGCTTGTCCCCTTCCTCTATGCGCGCTGCTTCGGCCTAGTCGGGCTCCTACGCAAGGCCCTTGTACAGCTAGTCGGGCTCTTCACCCCCGTGCCTAGGCAGGTCTCTGAAGCAGACTACGATGTCGTCCTACACAAGAGCTGTGCCCTCGTAGCGCAGACCTTCATGCTGGCGATGAGTGAGCAAGGCTATGACACTTGTCCCATAGAGGGCTTCGACAGCTGGCGGGTCAAGCGTGCCCTGCATCTCCCCTATGCTGCACAGATATCGATGATCGTCTCCTGTGGGATACGTCGTGCTGATGTTCCACTGGGCGAACGCTTCCGGATCCCCTTCGAGGAGCAGTACCACCACCTCGGCTGAGCAGGGAGGGTGATCCCCTTCACCCCCGATGAGCTCATGGATATAGTCCAGGAGTAGCACCGACCCTTCCCCTCAGATGGGGGCAGATACACCAAGCCAAGCGGGCAGGATACCACAGTATCC
>ERZ773077.175-NODE-175-length-48029-cov-26.697899_pt1 | contig 48029 bp, 54 predicted proteins | sample MGYA00580612_ERZ773077 | MGnify/ENA primary metagenome ERZ773077 (study PRJEB29015, sample SAMEA2737971) | human oral metagenome | biome: human oral; feature: human-associated habitat; material: dental | place: China | collected 2021 ...
AAATAGTACGTCAAGGCGAGCCAACGCCGTATCATTGCGATTTTAATCCACTATACCTGCAACCAAAACGTTACCGGCCCGTCATTCACCAGCGACACCTGCATTTCCGCGCCGAAGCGGCCGCATTCGGTCGGCACGAATTGCGCGGCTTTGCGGCAGAAATCGTCATACAGTTCACGCGCCGTTTCGGGTGGTGCGGCCGGCGAAAAATTCGGACGCAGGCCTTTTTGCGTGTCCGCCGCCAAAGTAAACTGCGACACCACCAGCAAACCCGCCGTGCCGTCCGAAGCGCACACCTGCTGCAACGACAGGTTCATTTTGCCTGCTTCATCGGCAAATACGCGGTATGCCAGCACTTTGCGCAGCAGTTTGTCCGCCTTTTCGGGGGTATCGTCCCGCTCCACGCCCAGCAGCACCAGCAATCCGCCGCCGATTTGCCCCACCGTTTCCCCCTGCACGACAACGCTGGCCTGCCGCACCCTTTGAATCAACGCAATCATCTGTTTCCTTTCTATTTTATGAAAAATCCGACTTCCATTCCCGTGTGCTGGCTGTTTTGTACCGTTATCGACAATTTCGGCGATATCGGCGTGTCGTGGCGGCTGGCGCGCCAGTTGCAGCAGCGGCTGGGTTGGCAGGTGTGCCTGTGGCTGGACGATTTGGCGGCGCTGCGCACCATCGTGCCCGATGCGCCCGAAAAGCTGCCTGCACGGCATGACGGCATTGAACTGCGCGCGTGGCAGGCAGGCGTACAGGCGGATATGCGGGACATTCCCGCGCCGCACATCGTCATCGAAACCTTTGCCTGCGATTTGCCCGACACCGTGTTGGTCGCCATCCGCCAAACCCGCGCCGTGTGGCTGAATTGGGAATATTTGAGCGCGGAAGACTGGGCGGTCCGCACCCACGCCATGAGCAGCCTGCAATCGGACGGCTATCCCAAATATTTCTGGCAAATGGGCTTTGTGCCCGAAAGCGGCGGCCTGCTGCGCGAAACCGATACGCCGCCCGATGTGCCGTGCCGTGGCGAAGGAGAAAGCAGCCTGCACCTGTTCGCCTTCGGTTATGCGGGCGGCGTGTGGGCGAAATGGTGCGCCGCCTGGCAGGACACGCCGCAGCCCATCACGTTGCACGTTGCCGGTAATCCCGTGTGGCAAAGCCTGCCGCATGGTTTAACCGAACACGGCGGCGCGGCCAAAAGCAGCCTGCACGTCTGCCGTCAGGATTTCGTGCCGCAAAGCGAATTTGACCGGCTGTTGCGGCAGCACGACGTGTTAATCATCCGCGGCGAAGACAGCTTTGTGCGCGCGCAATTATCGGGCAGGCCGTTCTTTTGGCACATTTACCCGCAGGAAGCGCAGGCGCATTTGGACAAGCTGGATGCCTTCTGGCAACTCTATTGGCGGCAGGCGCAGGCGGCGGATGATATCGTGCGGGCGCACACAGTGTTGTCGCTGGAACTGAACGGCGCGCACACGCTGTCGGACGGCGAACGTGCCGAAGCATGGCGCACCTTGCTGCTGCGCCGCGAAGCATGGCAACAGGCCGCGCGGCAATGGCAGCAGTATCTGTATGCGCAAAGCGATGCTGTGACGCGGTTGGCGCAATGGCTGTGCAGGCTGCCTGCCCAATCGCCCGCGCACGAATGTTTGCAGCGACATGCGATGATAAAACCATGAAGGCGGTCGGCGAACCGAAAAGCAGCCTGCACTTTGCAATGAAGAAAGTGCAGGCTGCTTTTTCATGTGCGGATTTGGCTGCGGCGGGTTTATTGACCAGCCTTCAAACTTTGCCACAGGCGTGTTTGCAGTTTCACCATTTCGGGCGATTTCGGTAGCACCACGAAACTTTGCGCTTTCACTTCATCGCTCGGGAAGATGGACGGGCTGTCGCTGAATTCTTTCTGCATCAGCTCGCGCGCCGGTTTGCTGGCAGGGGCGTAGGTAACGAAGTTGCCGTTTTGCGCCGCCACTTTCGGATCCAGCGTGTAGTTGATGTATTTGTGCGCGTTGGCCACGTTGTTCGCGTCTTTCGGAATCATGAACGAGTCAATCCAAATGCCCACGCCGGTTTTGGGCGCGAGTACCTGAATGTTGTGCTTGCCGCCTGCTTCCTGCGCACGGCGTTTGGCAATGTTCAAATCGCCGCCGTAGCCGATGGCCACGCACAAATCTCCGTTGGCCAAGCCGTCGATATAGCCCGAAGAGCTGAAGCGTTTCACGTCGCCGCGCACTTGTTTGAGCAGGGCGTTGGCGGCTTCCAAATCGGCAGGGTTTTCGCTGTTCGGGTCTTTGCCCATGTATTTCAGCACCAGCGGATATTGCTCGGTGGGGCTGTCGAAGAAGCTGATGCCGCAGCTTTTCAGTTTGGCGGTGTATTGCGGATTGAAGACCAAATCCCATTCGTTGGCGGGCATCGGCGTGTCGCCCAAGGCTTTGGCCACTTGTTCGGTGTTGATGGCCAGCGTGTTGATGCCCCAGAAATACGGCACGGCGTATTTGTTGCCCGGATCGACTTGGCTCATCAGTTTCAGCAGTTCGGGGTCGATGTTGTTGTAGTTCGGGATTTGGCTTTTGTCGATGGGGCGGTATGCGCCGGCTTTAATTTGGCGGCCGACGTTGGAAATGGACGGGGCGACCAAGTCGAAGCCCGATTTGCCGGTCAGCACTTTGGCTTCCAGCACTTCGTTGCTGTCGTAGAAGGCTTGGTTGATTTCGATGCCGGTGTCTTTGGCGAAGGCTTCGATGGTGGCGGGCGCGACATAGTCCGACCAGACGTAAAGGTTCAGTTCGCCGGTGGCTTCCTGATTGCCGGATGCGTTGTCGTCTGCATCGGAAGCAGCCTGCACGCCGGACGCGCCGGAATGTTGATGAGCAGTGTTGTGTTCGTTCGAGCCGCCGCACGCTCCCAAAACCAGGGCAGCCAATGCGGAAACCAAAAATGTTTTGTTCATTGTTTCAGATTCCTATCGGTGAAGTGGAAAAGCAGGCGTGCCGGTAATGAAGGTGCAGGCTGCCTCGATGCCGTTTGGGACGCTTTTAGCCTTCGTTGCGAAAGCTGAATCCAAACGCTTGGGCGGCAGCGCGATTAAACGAAAAAACGCGGGCGAATGCAAGTAAAAATTGACGCGGTTGGGAAATTTTTACCTACGCGGCGCGCGTGGTTGGTTTATGCGGGGTTGTCTTCGTCAAAGAAGCGGACGGCCAGCCCGAATTCGGCGGCCAGCGCGTTGCCCAAAGCCTGCACGCCGTAGCGTTCGGTGGCGTGGTGGCCGGCGCTGATGAAGGCGGTGCCAGTTTCGCGGGCAAGGTGGTATTGGGCTTCGGAAATTTCGCCGGTAATGTAAACATCCGCCCCCGCATCCGCCGCTTGTTGGAAATAGCCCTGCGCGCCGCCGGTGCACCATGCCACGGTGTGCAGGCTGCTTTTCGGGTCGCCCACGGCCACGGATTTACGTCCCAGCGTTTGTTCGATGCGCGCGCACAAGGCATCGAGGGTGCGCGTTTCTTCGGGCAGCGTGCCGATGTTCAGCAGGTTTTGTTCGCCGAATGCGGCGGTCTGCGTCCAGCCCAGGCGTTGCGCCAGTTGCGCGTTGTTGCCCAGAACGGGGTGCGCGTCCAGCGGCAGATGGTAGCCTGCCAGATTGATGTTGTGTGCCAGCAGCGCGGCAATGCGCTGTTTCTTCCAGCCGGTAATCACGGGCGGCTCGCTTTTCCAGAACATGCCGTGGTGCACCAGCAGCATTTGCGCGTTGCAGGCGGCAGCAAAATCAATCGCCGCGCGCGATGCGGTGACGGCGGTCACGATGGTGCGGATTTCGTCCGCGCCTTCCACTTGCAGGCCGTTGGGCGCATAGTCTTTGAATTGGGCGGTTTGCAGGGTTTCGTCGCACCATTGCAGAATTTGGGCGCGTGTGCTCATGGCATTCCTTTCACGAATATCGGTTTGCGCTGCGTCAAAGTGCAGGCTGCTTTTTTTCATTGCGCTGGATTTTGTCATATTCTCGTCATAATTGGCGATTATACTATGCGCATCTCAAACTACCGACAGGATTTGCCATGTCTCCCAACCAAAACGCGCCCATGCGAAAAATCAACGCCGCCTTCATCGTCCTATTGCTGGGCATGGTCGGCTATTTCGTTTTTTGGGGGCTGGGTTACACGCAATACAACCATGTCGCCTTGTTCCTGCTGGCCACTTTGTTCGGCGTGTTTATGGCGTTCAACATCGGCGGCAACGACGTGGCCAATTCGTTCGGCACTTCGGTGGGTGCCGGCACGCTGACCGTGCCGCAGGCGTTGCTGATTGCGGCGGTGTTTGAAGTCAGCGGCGCGGTGATTGCCGGCGGCGAAGTGACCGCCACCATCCGCAACGGCATCGTCCATCTCGACAGCATGCCGCTGCAACCTTTGGATTTGGTGTTTATCATGATGTCGGCGCTTTTGGCGGCGGCATTGTGGCTGTTGTTCGCCACCAAAAAAGGCCTGCCCGTGTCCACCACCCACGCGATTATCGGCGGCATCGTGGGCAGCTCGCTCACATTGGGCTTTATCATTGCCGATGGCGGCAGCAGTCCTTGGAGTTTGGTGAAATGGGAAAAAATCGGCACGATTGCCGTGTCGTGGGTGCTGTCGCCGCTGTTGGGCGGGGCGGTGTCGTATGCGTTGTTTTATCTGATTAAGCGCAATGTGCTGGAATACAACGCGCGCATGGAAGAGCAGATAAAGGCCGTGAAGGCGGAGAAAAAAGCCTATAAAGAGCAACACCGCCTGCGTTTCGAATCGCTGGACGAAGCCGAGCAAATCCAAGCCACTTCTGCCATGGCGCGCGACGCGCAGATTTACGGTTCGCCCGATTTCGATTACAACGAACTGGAATCGAATTATTACAAAGGTTTATACGAAATCGACCGGCGCAAGAGCAGCATTCAGGTGTTCCGCGCGCTTTATACCTGGGTGCCGACCATTTCGGCGGTCGGCGGCATGGTGATTGCGACCATGTTGCTGTTTAAGGGTTTGGACAACCTGCATTTGAACATGAGCAACCTGACGCGCAGCTTTGTGATTTTGATGCTGGGCGCGGGCATTTGGTCGGCCACCTTCCTGTATGCCAAAAATCTGAAACGCAAAGATGTTGCCAAATCCACGTTTTTGATTTTCTCCTGGATGCAGGTGCTGACAGCATCGGGCTTTGCATTCAGTCACGGCGCGAACGACATTGCCAATGCCATCGGTCCGTTTGCCGCGATTATGGACGTGTTGCGCACCAACGACATCAATGCCAACGCCGCCGTGCCGCCGGTGGCCATGCTCACGTTCGGCGTGGCGCTGATTGTGGGTTTGTGGTTTATCGGCAAGGAAGTGATTCAGACGGTGGGCAAGGACTTGGCGGCGCTGCACCCGGCTTCCGGCTTTGTGGCGGAATTGTCGGCGGCCAGCGTGGTGATGGGGGCTTCCGTGCTGGGGCTGCCCGTGTCCAGCACGCATATTTTGGTGGGCGCGGTGCTGGGCATCGGCTTGGTGAACCGCAATGCCAACTGGAAAATGATGAAACCCATCGGCTTGGCGTGGGTGATTACCCTGCCGGCGGCGGCGTTCTTGTCGGTGGCGAATTTCTTGATTTTGCGCGCGGTGTTTTAAGCATTGCGGCGGATAAAAAAGCAGCCTGCACTCGGATTTTCGGGGTGCAGGCTGCTTTTTTGCGTGGGAAGCGGGCGAATAGTTCACCAGATTGATGGCAGAAGTGATTTCAAGATGGGCGCGAGAAACTGCCCCATATGTTATTCGCGAGACTCGGAATTGACTTTTGCCCAGTGTAAACGAATATTTTGGTCTTGATGTGGTTTCAGTTTATGACGCTTGCTAAATGCAATGGCGTCGTGAACTGTCTTCACGGTTTTGACAAACTCGTCATACAAATGAGACATTCCGCTAATGGCAAAGACATCTTTTAATGATGGCATTTTGAATATGCTCATATTCGTCCCAGTGATCCAACACATAATGAGCATTGGCAATACCGTGAATTTTGCATAATTCGGCGGCTTCTTCTTTTGTCTTGCCGTTGAACTCAAACGCGAGATCAGGATAGCCCAGTTGTTCGATTACTTCAAATGCCAGCATATCACCCTCTTTTCAGTATTAAACTATTAAAAATTCATGCTCGTGCAGCTTTATGCGTTTAACGCAGCAAACCGTGTTGCGCGAAGGAAAACGTATCCTGTGCCGCCACGATAATATGGTCGAGCAGCTGGATGTCCAGCAGTTGCAAAGCAGCCTGCAACCGCTCCGTGGCCGCGCAATCTTCCACCGAAGGCTGCACGTCGCCCGAAGGATGGTTGTGTGCCAGCAGCACCGACACGGCATGATGGTGCAGCGCGCGTTTCGCCACTTCGCGGACATATAGCGCGTTTTCCGCCACCGTGCCGCGAGACAATTCTTCGCACGCAATCAAGCGCTGCTGCGCGTCCAAAAACAGCGCCAGGCTCACTTCCACACGCTCGTGCCCGATACGCAGCCGCAGATAATCGCAGGCAGCCTGCGGCGTTTGCAACAAAGGCTGCTGCTGCAACTGCTCGCCCAGCACGCGCCGCCCGATTTCCAGCACTGTGGCAAATTGCGCGAACGCCGCCGTGCCCATGCCTTTGTGCTGCGACAATTCGGCGGCGCTTGCCGTCATCACGCCGCTTAACCCTTGATAATGCTGCAATAACGACCGCGCCAAATCCACCGCGCTCATACCCTGCGTGCCCACGCGCAGCAAAATCGCCAGCAGTTCCGCATCGCTCAATGCCGCCGCGCCGCGCTGTAACAGTTTTTCGCGTGGCCGCTCGCCTTCCGCCCAATCTTTAATGCTCATGGAAACCCTTGTCGTGAAAATATAGTGGATTAAAATAAAAATGAGACAAGGAGGCGGGCCGCAAGGCGTACAAGTAGTGCGTCAAGGTAAGTCAACGCCGTATCATTACAATTTTAATCCACTATATATTTGCGTCATGTTGATGTTCATCCGTTGTATTTTGAATGGAAAAAAGCAGCCTGCACTTGGTTTTTCGGGGTGCAGGCTGCTTTTGCGTTCAGTGAATGTAAAACATTGTTTTTGCCAGCAGCACGATGCCCAGCATCTGCACCAGCACCGCCGCGTGAATGTATTTGCTCCACGCCACGGTGAGCGTGCGGGTGGCGATTTTGTACACCGCAATCAAAAAATGCACCAGCACGCCGGTGGCCAAACACAGTTTCAGCGTTAATTGGATGCTGAACGCGCTGGCAAACGGGTCGCGCAGCAAATCGATATAACGGTGCAGCATGACCAGCCCCGAGCCGAACACGCCCAGCACGATAAACGGCATCACGCGGACGGCGCGCCGTGAAATCACACGTTCGGCTTCGCGGCGGGCTTCGCGCGAAATCTGCTTGGTGTGCAGCGCACTCAAAACCAGCGCTTCAAAAATCACGCCGCCCACAAAGGCAATGGCGCAATACAGGTGGACGATGTGCGCCCAAGGGTAAAGTTGGCTCATAAGGGTTCTTCGTCATCAACGGGTTTCCGTCTGGCGCGCGGGTGGGTTTGGTCGTACACCTGCGCCAGATGGTCGGCATCGAGTTTGGTATAAATCTGCGTGCTGGAAAGGCTGCTGTGCCCCAGCAAATCCTGCACGGCGCGCAAATCGTGCGAGGCTTGCAGCAAATGTCCGGCAAAGCTGTGGCGCAACATGTGCGGCGTGATGGTTTGCAGGCTGCCCCGTTCGGCGGCCCAATGCTGCAAACGTTTGGCGATTTGGCGTGTGGTCAGGCGTTTGCCGTAACGTCCGGTGAACAGGGCGGTTTCGCTGTCGGCTGCGGTGCGTTGCGCCAGCCATGCGCGCAGGGCGGCAATGCTGTGTTGCGTGAGCGGGACGTGGCGCTGCTTGCCGCCTTTGCCGTGCACGCTGACCCAGCCTTCGTCCAGCCAGATGTCGTGCAGGTTCAGGGCGCACAGTTCCGACAGGCGCAGGCCGCTGCCGTAAAACAGCTCGGCCACGGCATGGTCGCGCACGGCCAACGCATCGCCTACTTTGGGTGCTTGGTCGAGCAGGTATTGCAGCGTTTCGCGTTCTATGGCGCGCGGCAGGCGGTGGGCTTGGCGCGGTGCTTTCAGCCGTTCTGCGGGCGATGCGTCGGCAGCTTCTTTTTGCTGCACGAATTTGGCGTATTGCCGCCACACGGTCAGTTTTCTGGCCAGGGTGCTGGCGTTCAACCCACGCTGTGACAGGGTTTTTAAGGCGGCGGAAAAATCTTGCGCCGTGGGGTTTTCGCAGGCTTCGGGCAACAGGGTTTGCAGTTGCCGCAAATCGCGCTGATAGGCGGCCAACGTGTGGGCGGAGCGGTTGAGCTGCGTTTGCTCGCGCAGATAGTCGGGCAGGTGGGCGAAGAACGGCGAAGGCATGGGTGCAGGCTGCTTTTGGGTTGGCATAAACGGCATTTTAACGGTTTTTGCGGCATTGCGCCCTGCCGAATATGGAAAAACCGCCCATAAAAAAGCAGCCTGCACTTTGCGGATAATGAAAGTGCAGGCTGCTTTTCGGTTTATGCGGATTGTTTCGCGGCCCATTCGGCGGGCGTGGCGGCAACGGAAATCGACAATGCGTGCAGTTCGTTGCTGGCCAGTTGCGCGGCGAGTCCGTCTTTCACCAAGCGGTGCCGCGCCAAACGCGCTTTGCCTTCAAAGGCAGGTGATACGATTTGCGCGAAGAAATGGTGGCCGTCGCCTTCCACTTCCAAATGTTCGCAGGGCAGCACCTGTGCAATCATTTCTTTTACTTGTTCCGGGAGAAGCATTTTGTGTTCCTTGTTCGATTATTTGGTTTGGTTGGCGCGGATTTGCTCTTCAAGCGCCGGCATGGGTGAATAGCCGCTTTGCACCGTGCCGTTCGGGAAGACCAAAGTCGGCGTGCCGTTGAAGCCCAGTTGCTCGCTCAATGCCAGCGTTTGCTGCATGGTGGCGGCTTTGGCGCAGTCGGACACGGCAGGCGGCATTTTGCCTTCGCGCATCCATTCCGTCCATGCTTTGGTCGGGTCTGGCTGACACAGGATTTGCACGGTTTTGCGTGTGGCATCCGGGTGCAGCGAGGTCAGCGGCATCATGAAGTTATAGATGGTCACGTTGGTCATTTTGGCAAACTCGTGCTCCAAGCGTTTGCAGAATGGGCAGTCGGCATCGGAGAACACGGCGATTTTCAATTCGCCGTTGCCGCGCACTTCTTTAATCGCCAAATCGAACGGCAGTTTGTTGAAATCAATCGCGTTCAGCACGGCTTTGCGCTCTTCGGTCAGGCTTTTGGCGATGTCGGTCTGAATCAGGTCGCCCACGAACATGTATTGCCCTGTGGCGTCGGTGTAGGCAATCTGCTTGCCGTTCACCACGATTTCGTACAAACCGGCCACCGGTGTGGTGGATATGCTTTCCACTTTCAGTTTTTGGTCGGCATAATTGCGTTCCAGCGTGGTGGTGATGGCTTTGGTGATTTCATCGCTCACTTTTTGTCCTGCGGGTGCAGGCTGCTTTTGTGCCGCTGCGGCAGCGGCAGGGATTTGCGGTTGGCCGGCTGCAGGTGCTTGTCCGCAGGCGGAAACGCCCAGTGCCAGCGTAACGGCCGCCGCCAAATAAAGAGATTTCATCGTTAAACTTCCGTGTGTGTCAATAAAAATGGCCAACTATACCAAAAAATCGGCAATACCTGCCAAACAAATCACATATTTTTACCAAAAAATACTTTTAAAGCAGCCTGCAACGTGCCAAAATTGCACATTTCGTTTTTGACACGCCGCACCATGACGCCGATTCTCGTTTTTGACATTGAAACCATTCCCGACGTGCGGGCCGTCCGCCTGCTTCATTCGCTGCCCGACAGCGTGAGCGACGACGAAGTGGTGGAATTTGCCGCACAGCAGCGGCGCGCCAAAACCGGCAGCGATTTTATGCCGCACCATTTGCAGCAGGTGGTGGCGATTTCCTGCTGCCTGCGCTGGAACGACAAAGTGCATATCGGAACGCTGGGCAAGCCCGACAGCGGCGAAGCGGAAATGGTGGGCGAATTTTTCCGCCTTATCGGCAAATACACGCCGCAACTGGTGAGCTGGAACGGCGGCGGCTTCGATTTGCCCGTACTGCATTACCGCGCGCTGATACACGGCGTGCAGGCTGCACGTTACTGGAACATGGGCGAGGGCGATTTTGCCGACAGCAAAGATTTTAAATTCAACCATTATCTGGCGCGCTACCAGCAGCGGCATTGTGATTTGATGGATTTGCTGGCACTTTATTCCGGCCGCGCCAACGCTCCGTTGGACGAACTGGCGAAAATGTCCGGCTTCCCCGGCAAACTGGGCATGGACGGCAGCCAGGTTTGGCAGGCATACCGCGACGGGCAAATCCAAAGCATCCGCGATTATTGCGAAACCGATGTGGCCAACACTTATTTGGTGTACCAGCGTTTCGGTCTGATGAACGGCCGTTTGAGCCGCGAAGAATACGAAAACGAACTGGAACTGCTGCGCGAACATTTATACGCCCAAGCTGAAGAGAAACCGCATTGGGACGAATTTTTAGAATCTTGGGACGAATAATTTGTTAAAATAACGAAATATCCGCTCTTTAATTACGAACAGGCATCGAAATGTATTTAAAAAAACAACAAGGCAAGGGGTTATTCAATTTCATGGCAGGGTCCATCGTGGCTTTGGGCGCGATTGCCGCTGTTCTGTTCACTTTGGACAAAAACAGCGCGCGCGATTTCAAACAGCCGCAGCTGGCCGAACACAACAAACCTGCCGCGCCGGAAGTGCTGTCGCCCCATGCCCGTGCATCGTCAGGTCCGGCTCCGACCATCGAACCGGCCGTTTCCGACGAAAAGCAGCCTGCACTCCGCCAAGCGCCTTCTGCGGGGCATAATGAAACCGTTAAAACCGACACATTGACAGTGCAGGCTGCTTCCGAAAGCATTGCCAAGCCAGTGCCGCCGGTAAAACCGCGCACCGAAACCGTGCAAAACAAACCTAAACCTGCCGCGCAGGACGGTGAGGGTGTGAACAAAAACAAGAATACCGATGTGGCAGCAGACGACGTGCAACCGACCGCCGAGCAGATTTTAAACAGCGGCAATTTGGAAAAAGCACGCGAAGTGGCACAACGCGAAGCACGCGAGCGCCGTGCGCGCCAAGCAGCGGCTGCACGTGAAAAAGCAGCGCAAGCCGCCAATTCCGCCAACAAACACGCTGCGGAAGAAAAACCTGTTTCTACGGCGAAACCTGTGCCTGCGGAAAAAACCGTTACCGCTGAAAAACCTGCGACTGCCCCAAAAACAGCACCAGCATCCAACAATAAAAACACTGCCGCCGCCGAAAGCAAACCGGCCGCAGCGAAAAATGCTTCTGCGTCGGGCAAAGCCAGCGTTCAGGCCGGTGCGTACAACAACCGTCAGGCTGCGGACGAGCAACGCGCGAAATTGGCGGCGATGGGCGTGCAGACCAAAGTGGTTACCGTGCAGTCGAACGGAAAAACCGTGTACCGCGTGCAGACCAACCAAATGAACAGTACGCAGGCCAACCAAATCAAACAGCGCCTGCAATCCAAGGGTGTGGATTCCATTACCCGCAACCAATAATTTCATATTAAGGATTTGATAATGAATAAGAAAACACTTTTTGCGGTGATTACCGCCGCATTTGTCGCCCTGCCTGCCGCTGCGGCCACCGAAGGCAAGGATTATGAAGTCATTTCGGTGGAAGTGGCGCCGGTGCATCAAGACAAAATCGAAGTAACCGAATTTTTTGCGTATTGGTGCCCGCACTGTGCCGATTTGGACCCTGTCCTGCTGAGACATGCGAAACAGTTTCCGCGCGACACGGTGCTGCGTACGGAACATGTGATTTGGGATGAAGCCCGTGATTATCCTTTGGCACGATTGGCTGTCGCGGTAAATCAGTCGGGTGAGAAATACCGTGCCAATCCGGCCATTTTTGCGGCATTGGTTCAGCAGCGCATCAATTTGGGCAACGAAGAAGTGTTGCGCCAATGGCTGCCGCAGCAGACCAGTTTTAACGCCGCCAAAGTGCAGGCTGCTTTTGATTCGTTCAGCAATGCCACACAGGCCAAGCAGATGGGTGCATTGACCCGCAAACACGGCATCGAAGGCACGCCCACGCTGATTGTCGGTGGCAAATACCGTGTGATTTTTGAAAATGGCTACGAGGCCGGTATGAAAACGGTGGACGAGCTGATTGCCAAAGTCCGCCAAGAACGCGGTATGCCCGCGCCCCGTCCTGCACCGAAGCCTACGCGCAGTTTGGGTGCGAGCTTGTTGAAATCTGCGGTAACGCGATAATCTTGAACCAAGCAGCCTGCACTTTGCGGATTCAAAAAGTGCAGGCTGCTTTCTTTGTGTTGACAGATAGACGGAATATCAATAATGGATATCGCAGTATTGCTGAAAGCCCTGATTTTGGGCATTGTTGAAGGCTTGACCGAGTTTCTGCCCATTTCCAGCACGGGGCATTTGATTGTGCTGGGCGATTTGCTGAATTTCTCCAGCCAGGGCAAGGTGTTTGAAATTGCCATCCAGCTGGGTGCGGTGCTGGCGGTGGTGGTGGAATACCGGCAGCGCTTTGCAAACGTGGTTTCCGGCTTCGGGCGTGATGCGGCGGTGAACCGTTTCGTGCTGAATTTGGCGGTGGCATTCGTGCCGGCCGCCGCCGTGGGTTTCGTGTTCCGCAAAGCGATTAAGGAATACCTGTTCAACCCGATTACTGTGGCCATTGCATTGGTGGTGGGCGGTTTTGTGATTCTGTGGATTGAAAAACGGATGCAAAAGCAGCCTGCACGCGTTCAGGGCGTGGACAATATGCGCCCGAAAGACGCGCTGATGGTGGGCGTGGCGCAATGCTTCGCGCTGATTCCGGGCACATCGCGCTCCGGCAGCACCATCATGGGCGGCATGCTGTGGGGCATCGAGCGCAAAACCGCCACTGAATTTTCCTTTTTCCTTGCCGTGCCGATGATGGTGGCCGCCACCGTGTACGATGTTTATAAAAGCTGGTCTCTGTTTCAGCTGCACGATTTGGGGCTGATTGCCGTCGGCTTCGTGGCCGCATTCGTTTCAGGTTTGTTTGCCGTGCGCAGCCTGCTGAAATTCGTTTCCACGCGCAATTATGTGCCGTTCGCCTATTACCGCATCGTGTTCGGCCTGTTGATTTTGGCAACGTGGAAACTGGGTTGGGTGGCGTGGTAGCCGACGGTTGGAAAAATTTGTGATAGCACAACAAAAATAACATAAACCCCGTCGATTTCGCCTTAAAGCTATTTTCAAAAAGCCGATTTTGTTAGACAATACACAAGATTTTGTAAGCAAATATTTAGCCCAATCCATCTTAACAAAAATGCAAATGGAAGCACGAAATGACGTTAGATGAAATTGTCAATGGTTTGAGTAGAATTAAAGGGGTCATTGCCGCCGCCGTTGTGGATTATGGTAGCGGCATGATGATGGCATCGCACACGAACGACAGCAGCTTCGACTTGGAGGCGGCCAGTGCAGGCTGCGTGAACATTATCCGTGCGAAAATGAAAACCGTCGCCCATTTGGAATTGGACGATGAACTGCACGATATCCAAATCAGCCTGCACAACCAAATCCACTTGATTTGCCCCTGTACCAATAAAGAAAACATTTTCGTGTATTTGGTTGCCGACCGCAAAGTCGCCAATCTGTCGATTTGCCGCCGCTCATTGTTCAGCGCGGAAAAATTGGTGGAATTTTAATTGATACTTCTCCGTGCAAACCGCCCGTTTCTGAAACCGGCGGTTTTTTGTTGGCATTTTATTTTATAAATTGAAATATTCAGGCATAAAATAGCTACGATACCGCTGATTGATTAAAACAATAAAATTAAATTGCCGAAAAGGGCAGATTTTGCTTGTCAAAGCAGCCTGCACTCTTTATCCTGAACTCCTTTTCCTTACTGACTCCGATACTGATTAAAAGGAACTGCTGCATGAACCGCTTGAACAAAACCGATGATGTCCGCATTGACGCGGTCACCGAACTGCTGCCGCCGATTGCCCACCTGTACGAACTGCCCATCAGCGATGAAGCTGAAAAACTGGTGGTGCAAACGCGTCAGGAAATTGCTGATTTGGTGCACGGCAAGGACAACCGCCTGCTGGTGATTGTCGGGCCGTGCTCCATTCACGACCCGGCCGCGGCGGTGGAATATGCGCAACGCCTGTTGCCGCTGCGCCGCCAATACGAAAAAGAGCTGCTGATTGTGATGCGCGTGTATTTTGAAAAACCGCGCACCACGGTGGGCTGGAAAGGCTTGATTAACGACCCGCATTTGGACGGCAGCTTCGACATCAATTTCGGTTTGCGTCAGGCGCGCCAACTGCTGTTGCAGCTGAACAATATGGGCATGCCGGCTTCGACCGAGTTTCTGGACATGATTACACCGCAGTATTATGCCGATTTGATTTCTTGGGGCGCGATTGGCGCACGCACCACCGAAAGCCAGGTGCACCGCGAATTGTCGAGCGGGCTGTCGTGTCCGGTGGGCTTTAAAAACGGCACGGACGGCAATTTGAAAATCGCCATTGATGCGATTGGCGCGGCGTCGCATCCGCACCATTTCCTGTCGGTCACCAAGGCGGGGCATTCGGCGATTGTGCATACGCGCGGCAATCCGGACTGCCATGTGATTTTGCGCGGCGGCAAAGAGCCGAATTACAGCGTGGAACATGTGCAGGCTGCTTCCGAACAGTTGGCCAAAGCAGGTGTTACGCCGAAGCTGATGGTGGATTGCAGCCACGCGAACAGCCGCAAAGATTTCCGCCGCCAAATGGAAGTGGCGCAGGACGTGGCGGCGCAAATCCGTGCCGGCGAGCGGAACATCATGGGCGTGATGGTGGAAAGCCATCTGGTGGAAGGCCGCCAAGACAAACCCGAAGTGTACGGCCAAAGCATTACGGATGCGTGCATCGGCTGGGACGAGACCGAAGCAATGCTGGCACTCTTGGCGCAGGCGCAGCGCGAAAGCGGCCGCGTTTAGTGGCAAAGCAGCCTGCACGGTTGGCACGTTCCCTTTCGGAAGGGGAATGCGCTTTGTTGCGTCCGGTGTTTGCCGATGCGCTGGATTATTCGGCGCTACGGATTGTGCGTGGCAAATTCATGCCGTTTCAGTTGCGCCATGTCGCCATGTCGCCCAACGGCTCGATTTATCTGCCGGCCGGTTTGTATCACGACGATTTTTCAAAGCAGCCTGCACATTGGCAGAATCTGTGGCTGCACGAATGCACGCACGTTTGGCAGCACCGCTTGGGCTATCCCGTGCTGCGTTGTGGCATCTGCCTCGCATTGCAGGGCGGTTACATCAAACGCTCGGCCTACCGCTACGGACATTTGCTGCCGCACTGCCACGATTTGTCGCAGTTCAATATGGAGCAGCAGGCGTGCATCGTGGCGGATTATTTCATCGGGCTGTGGCACACGGGGCAGGAAAATCCCGCGCTGGCCGACGTGTTGCAGCGGTTTTTGCAGCAGCCGAATAATGCGGATTTGCTGCCGAAGAGCATGTGGATTAGATGAAAAAGCAGCCTGCACTTGGTTTTCGGAGTGCAGGCTGCTTTTCGGTTGCATAGCTGCCGTATTTTATAGTGGATTAAAATAAAAATGAGACAAGACGGCGAGCCGCAAGGCGTACAGGTGGTACGTCAAGGCGAGCCAACGCCGTATCATTGCAATTTTAATCGACTATAACGGTATTCACGGCGTTGCGCCGCCATACCCACGCCGAGATGGGCTGCTGCACCACATTTCCCGCCAAATCAAAAAAGCAGCCTGCACTTCAACACATCCGAAGTGCAGGCTGCTTTTTCATTGCCGCGAAAACACCGTTTGCCGCACGGTCAGCGCCGTTGCCATGCACAGGCACATGGGCAGCCAGACGGCCGTGGATTGGTGCGACAGTTCTAGCAGGAACACCAGCGAAGTCAGCACCATGTTTTGCGCCAAGCCCAAAAAGACCGCCGCACCGATAAACGCCGCCAAGCCCAACGGCACGGGCGGAAACACCAGATTCCAGCACCACGCGCCGATAAACGCCGTCAATCCGCCCAGCATCATCGACGGCGTGATGCGCCCGCCGTATGCGCCCGCCATGCCGGCCAGCAGCACCGCCAGCCATTTGGCCGCCAGCAGGCCGAAAGCAGCCTGCACCGTGAGCTGGTGTGAAAAGCTCAATTCGTTGCCGGCCTTGCCGTTGCCCAAGATTTCGGGAAACGGTATCGACAGCGTACCGATGGCGGCAAAGCAGAGCAGGGCGACGGGCAGCATCGTCCAGCGGCGCGGATTGAATTTCGGCAGCCGCGACTGGCATCGTTCAAACGCCCACACTGCCGCCGCCAGTAGGCCGCCTGCCGCCGCCGACCACATCAGCAGGGACGGGCTGGCGGACGGCGGTATATCCACGGGTAGATGGCCGTATTGCACCACATCGCCTAAGCCCAGGCGTGCCACCCAGACGGTTAAGCCGCAGGTGAGCAGGGCGGCGGCCGCGGCGGGCAGGCTCCATGTCAGCAGCAGGGTTTCCAGCACGAACACGGTGGCGGCGAAAGGTACGTTATACACGGCGGCTAAACCCGCACCGGAAGCGCAGGCCAGCACCAGCGAAGTTTGCTGTTCGGTCAGCGCGAAACGGCGCGTTAAAGGCGTGGCCAGTGCAACGCTGATTTCGCGCGGGGCGACTTCACGTCCCAGCGGCGAACCCATGCCGACCGTGATGATTTGCAGCAGCGCGTGGCACAACGTGGTTTTCAGCGGCATGGCGCGTGCAGGCTGCTTCATGGTGGTTTTGATGTCGCACAGCGGCGCGCCGTAGCGGTGCAGGCATGTCCAGGCAATGCCGACCACGGCGCCGCACGCCAGCAGCGCCCAGAAACGGTGCAGCGGAGAAGCAGCCTGCACCAGTTGCCGGAACGGGATGTGTTCCGAGTGCAGGCTGCCTTGGAAAACGAGCTGCTGGACGGCGTGCAGCAAATGGGTCAGCCCGATGCCGACGCAGCCTGCCACCATGCCGACCAGCAGCAATGCCGCCAAAACGCGGCGCGGCAGCAGCGTGTTCATGATGCGTTGTCGAACAGGGCGAAAACGGGGGCGTGGTCGCTGGGGCGTTCTTTGGCGCGCGCTTCGGTGTCGATTTGCACGTCGCGCAGCACATCGCACAGTGCGGCGGTGGCCAGAATGTGGTCAATGCGCAGGCCGAGTTTGCGCTGGAACATCGCGCCGCGGTAATCCCACCAAGTATAGTGCGGGCCGGTGGGATGGACGTGGCGCAGGCAGTCGGTCAGCCCCAAATCCAGCAGGGCTTGGAACCACGCGCGTTCTTCTGAAGAACAATGGATGTGTTCGCGCCATTTTTCGGGGTCGTACACATCGTCGTCGGCGGGGGCAATGTTGAAATCGCCCAGCAAAACCAGTTTCGGATATTGCTGCATTTGCTGGCGGATGAAATCGGTCAGCGCGGCAAACCATTGGCGTTTATAGGCAAATTTTTCGCTGTCCAAAGATTCGCCGTTCACGCAATAGACATTGACCACGCGCACGCCGTTGATCGTGGCGGCGATGACGCGCTGTTGCGGGTCGTCCGGCAGGGCGGGCAGGCCGGTGTGCACGTCTTTAATTGCGTGGCGGCTGATGATGGCGACGCCGTTATAGGTTTTCTGGCCGCTCCACGCGCATTGCCAGCCCATCATGTTGAGCGCGGCGACGGGGAATTTGTCGTGCTCGAGCTTCAACTCCTGCAATACGAGGATATCGGGCTGGTGCTGCGCGAGCCAGTCGGTGACATGGGGCAGGCGGACGTTGAGCGAATTCACGTTCCAAGTGCAAATTTTCATGTTCTGTCTTTCGGGAATTGGGGCAGTGCGTTGAGTAAATCGCGCACGATGGGCGAAATGATACGGTATTGCATAATCCGCATAAACCGTGTGTAGTCCACGATACCCAATTGGCGCATTTTTTGCAAATGGGCGGCGGTTTTGGCGGTGTTCAATCCTGTGGCTTCGCTCAATTCCTGCAGGCTGCTGTCGTGTTCGAGCAGCACCAGGAGGATGTGCAGGCGTTCGTGGTTCGATAGGATTTTGAAGGTGTCGGTTACTTGTTGCGCGGTGGGGGCTGCCGACGGGCTGTGGGAAAGTGTGTTCATGGTGTGTGCTGCCAAATGTTTACTGCGATTTATTTTGATTATGTTTTCCGATTGGCCAACATGGGTGCAGGCTGCCTGTATGACACAAGGCAGCCTGCACATGGAGGATGGAAAGAAGGTTTATTGTTGCGCGGACGCGGAAGGATTCGGGTTAATCAGAATTTCCACGCGGCGGTTTTGGGCGCGGCCGGCTTCGGTGTTGTTGTCGGCAATCGGCTGACGCGAGCCTTGACCCAGCACGGTCATGCGCTGTGTGGCCACGCCGTGTTGCGCCAGGAAGCCGGAAACCGCGTTGGCACGGTTGTACGACAACGGATTGTTGATGGCATCGTTGCCCGTGCTGTCGGTGTGGCCGACCACGGTGATGGTGGTTTCGTTATATTTCGCCAATGTTTCCGCGGCGGTGGCCAGTGCGTTTTGCGCCTGTGAAGACAATGCGGCGCTGTTGGTGGCGAAAGTAATGTTTTCCGGCATGGTCAGCTTGATTTGGTTGCCCTTGCGTTCCACTTCAACGCCGGTATTCGCCAACTGTTCGCGCAGTTTGCGTTCTTGGTAATCCATATAGCCGCCCACGCCTGCGCCCACTGCGCCGCACGCCAATGCAGAATTGCGCGCGCCCGTGCGGCCGTGCGTCAGAGCGCCGACGATGCCGCAGGTTATCGCACCGCCGATGCCGAACAATGCGGTTTTGCTGGGTTGTTGCTGCCCTTGCGCGTTGGTCACGCAGCCGCTTAATGCCAAAGCCGAAGCGGTCACGGCAATAGTCAGTGTTTTCAGAGATTTCATAAGGTTTCCTTTATTGTGTTGCGTTATTCGAAAGCAGCCTGCACTTTAAATCGGTGCGGTCAATTGTCTCAAATATAACGCATTTTGCGGTATTACCACATTTGTTTAACGCTAAATTACGTTTGCAGCGGCTTTTTTACGCAACTGGTGGCGCGAGCAATACCACAGCAGCGAGCCGCCGATGACGCTGCAGGCGAACATGCAGGCGGCCATCACCGTCATGCTGCCGTTGTGCAGCCAAGTCACGGCAAAGCCCACGGTGGAGGCAATCAGCGATTGCGAAGCCATCAGCACGGCATTGGCGCTGCCGCCGATTTCAGGTTTGAAATTGCCCATAAACAGCGCCTGCGTATTGGCGGCGATTAAGCCCTGCGCACCCACGGAACACATCAGCAGGGGCAGCGCCAGCCAAAGTGCAGGCTGCTTTAACCATAACACCGTTGCCAAAAGCGATGTGTTGGCGAAAAACTGGACGGATATGCCCGCCAGCAGCAGATGGCGCGATTCCCAGCCGCGGTTCAGGCCGAAAGCGGTGAGCCGGTTGAAGCTCATCATGGTGATGATGTTGCAGGCGAACGCAAAGGCATATTGGTGCTGCGACAGGCCGTACAGTTTCATGTAAACAAACGGCGATTCGCTCAAAAACACAATCATGGACGAGAACGAAGCGGCTTGATAAAACAGAAAGCCCAAGGCGGCGCGGTTGCGGAACACGTTGCGGTAACGCGTGCCGATGTGCAGCAGCTGCGTTTTGGTGATGGGTTCGGCGGCTTTGAACTGCGGCAGGAAGCGGTACAGCAGGAACACGACCAGCGCGGCATAGGCAAACAGGAAGGCGAAAATGCTGCGCCAGCCTGCCAAACTGTGCAGCAGCGAACCGAACAGCGGCGCGATGAGCGGTGCCGTCATCACGATAATGCCGATGAGGGCGAACATTTTTGCGGCTTCGCGGCCTTGGTAGTTGTCGCGCACCACCGCGCCCGCCACCACCGCGCTCATGCCCGCGCCCAATGCCTGCACCATGCGCCACACCAGCAGTTGGTCGGTCGTTTGCACAAACACCAGCGCGGCGCTGGCCAACACATACACCGACAGGCCGCCCAAGGCGATATTGCGCCGCCCTTTAATGTCGGACAGCGAGCCGCCGATTAACTGCCCTGCCGCCACGCCCAGCATAAAGCTGCTCAGGCTTTTTTCCACTTGGTGGATGTCGGCGTTCAGGCCGGCGGCAATATCCAGCAATGCCGGCAGATAGGCATCGATGGAAAAGGGCATGATGGTCATCAGCATGGCCAACAGGGCGGCCATCTGTCCGCGCGAGAGCGGTTTGGAGGGTTTATAGAGCAGGCTCATATATCAAAGACAACGAAAGTATTCAAGACGAGGGCTTGATGATATAGCGGTTGGTCAAATATACCAGCAGCAGGATGGGCACACCCATCAGCGCGGTGAGCAGGAAAAAGGTGGGATAACCCAACTGGCTGGCCATTGCGCCCGAATAACCGCCCAGGATTTTGGGCGACAGCGTCATCAGCGACGACAGTAAGGCGTATTGCACGGCGGTGAAGCGGATGTTGGTCAGGCCGGAGAGGAACACGACGAACACGGTGCTGGCAAAACCGCCCGCCAGATTGTCGATGCCCACGGCCAGATACATCAGCGGCACATCGTGGCCGCGCAAGGCGAGCAGGATAAACAGCAGGTTGGTGGCGGCGGTGGCGATGGCGCCCAGCATCATCATACTCATGATTTTGTATTTTTGCGCCAACAAGCCGCCCACGAATCCGCCCGCAATCGACATGACGATGCCGAACGATTTCACGGCATAGGCAATTTCTTCTTTACTGAAGCCCATGTTGTCGTAGAACACGTTGGAAATCACGCCCGCGACAATATCGGAAACGCGGTACAGCCCAATCAGTGCCAGCAGCAGGATGGCACGTTTGCCGTAGCGGTGGAAGAAGTCGGCCACGGGGGCAATCCATGTTTGCCGCACCAGTTCGGACGGGGCCAGACGGCATTTCACCGCCAAGCAGCCTGCACCTGCGGCGGCGGCCAGCGATGCGCCCAAACGCAGGCTTTCCCACGCAAAGGCTTGCAACGGCGCGTTATCCGCGGCAGGTAGGAGGGTGCCCACATGGCGGAACACGGCAACGAACACGCTCACGCTGACCAAAAACAGCGCCAGCAAACGCAGGGAATGCTGCGCTTTAACGGGTGCAGGCTGCTTTTGATGCTCCGGTTCGCGCATCCACAAAGTCGTGGCTAAACCAATCGTCATCATGGCTGCCATCACCCAATAAGTATTGCGCCAGGCATCGTACAGATAATGCGCCTTGGTCGAACCCCAGTATTCCGCCAGCAGCAGGCTGCCTGCACCCGCCGCAATCAGCCCCAGCCGGTAGCCCACGGTGTAGGTGGACGACATTACCGTCTGCATGGCGTGGTCGTTCGGCGCAATTTCAATGCGGTAGGCATCAATAACGATGTCCTGCGTGGCCGCCGAAAAACCGAGCAGCACCGCCGCCATGGCCATGGCCGCCAACTGCTGCGGATTTTGCGGGTCGATGCTGCCCATGGCGATAATGGCGGCTATTACCAGCACCTGCGCCAAAAACAGCCAGGCGCGGCGTTTGCCCAGCACGCGCGAAAGATACGGCAGCGGCAGGCTGTCAATCAGCGGCGCCCACACGAATTTGAACGAATAGCCCAAGGCCGCCCAGCTGAACATGGTCACGGTTTTTTTCTCGATGCCCGCTTCGCTCAGCCATAGCGACAGGGTGGAGAAAATCAGCAGCAGCGGCATGCCCGCGGCAAAACCCAGCAGCAGCATCGTGAAGGCGCGTCGGTCGGCATATACGGAGAATTTTTTGAAAAATGAAGGCTTTGTTTGCATATTTTGGGGTTTAGAAACCGTTTTCCATCATGATTTGGCCGGGCAGTTTGTTGCGGTGCATGGCAAAGCCCATGTCCAGCAAGGTTTTGAACACGTCCTGCACCATTTGCGGATTGCCACAAATCATAAAGCGGCTGTCGGCCGGTGTGAACGGGCGTTGGAAGGCCTGCGCCAAACGGCCGTTTTTCAACAGTTCGGGCAGCCTGCACGACAATGCGCCTTCGGTGGTTTCGCGCGTGGTAATTGGCACGAAGCGCAGTTTACCGATGTGTTCGGCAATGAGCGGGTGGTCGGACAATCCGCGAATCCAATCGTTAAAAATCAAATCGCGCGCGAACGAGACACTATGCGCTAAAGCCAGCGTATCGAAACGCTCCCACACCGCAGGCTGCTGGAGAATCGACAAAAACGGCGCAATGCCCGAACCGGTGGAGAGCATGATTAGGTCTTTGCCGTCGGGGAAGCGGCCGGGCAGGAAAAAGCCCTGCGCAGTTTTGTCCAGCAAAATGCGGTCGCCGGCCTGCAGGGCGGCTAGGCGTGCGGACATTTCGCCGCCGTCGATGAGGATGACGAAAAATTCCAGCGTGTCGGCATATTCTGCGGAAATCATGGAATAGGCGCGCCAGATGAAGCCGTTGCCGTCCGTGCCGGCGCGAAAGCCCAATCGGGCGAACTGGCCGGCGGAAAAGCGGTAGGCTTCGGGGCGCGAAACGGCAAAGGTTAAGTGTTTGGGGCTGTGCTGTTTGACCCACAGCACTTCTTCTTCGGTGAATTTGTTTTCGCTGGTTGTCATGGGGATTCCTTTGTGTCGGATGTGCGTGCCTGCGCTGCCGTTCGGGTGTGCGGCGGCGGAATGAAGCCACCATTATACACGGCTGCCGGGTGCAGGCTGAGACCTTTGCAAAATCCCTGCTTTTGACACATCTCTGTGCCATGCGTTTCTTGGATGTTGGGAAATATTTCGATATTCTCTAAAGATATTGTAAACACAAAGCAGCCTGCACGGTATGACAAACGTCTTAATAAATAAAAATAATTAAAATTATATTTTCAATAATTAAATTTAATGTACAATACGTTTTGTTGATTTAATCAATCAAAATGAAAATTTCAATAGTATAGAGACGGGAGTAAATCATGAATCCATTTGCCAAAGCTGTTCCCTGCGAGCGCTGCGAAGACACCGATTACGGCTACGCGCACCGCCAAATTGCCGATACTGCGCCATCCGAAACTGAAATGGAGCAGCGGAAAGAGGCCGGATTGTCGTAATAGAAAAGCAGCCTGCACTTTGTTTTGTATAAAATGCAGACTGCTTTCGGTGCTGTACACAGTGTCTGCAATAAATGATGGACTTTATTTATCAAGAATAATTATCATTTGAACACATATCAATTTAGGAGATTCAAAATGAAGAAAACCCTCACTTTCGCCGTTGTTCATTTCAGCGTTGCATTCGGCGTGGCTTATCTTTTGACCGGCAGCATCGGTATTTCCGGTGCGGTGGCGTTGGTTGAGCCGCTGGCAAATACGGTTGCCTTCCATTTCCATGAAAAAGCATGGCGGCGTTGGGGCGACAAAACCGCGAGGATATGATTGCGGACGATATAAAGCAGCCTGCACTTTGAGAATGGGAAGTGCAGGCTGCTTTTTGCAGATGCGGCGGGTTTACGGGTTTTGTTGGCCCAAAATCATGGTGCCGATGCCGCTGTCGGTGAAAATTTCCAGCAGCAGCACGTTGGGAATGCGGCCGTCGATAATGTGCACGGCTTTCACGCCGTTGGTGGCGGCTTCCAGTGCCGATGAAATCTTGGGCAGCATGCCACCCGACAAAGTGCCGTCCGCCACCAGCGCGTCAATGTCTTCGGGCGTGAGGTTGGTGAGCAGGCGACCGTTTTTGTCCATCACGCCGGCAATGTTGGTCATCATCACCAGTTTTTCGGCGTTCAGCCCTTCGGCCAATTTGCCCGCCACCAAGTCGGCATTGATATTGAACGCCTCGCCGTTTGGACCCACGCCGATGGGGGCGATGACGGGAATATAGCCCGCCGCGGACATTTGCTGCACCAGCGCGCAGTCGATGTGGTCGATTTCGCCGACTTGGCCGATGTCCGTTTGGCCGTCTAGCAGCATTTTGCGTGCTTTGATGAAATGGTTGTCGCGTCCCGTCAGGCCGATGGCCCTGCCGCCGTGCACGTTCAGCAGCGACACGATTTCTTTGTTCACATGGCCGCCCAGCACCATTTCCACCACGTCCATGGTTTCGCCGTCGGTAACGCGCATTCCCTGCACGAATTCGCCTTTTTTGCCGATTTTTTCCAGCATTCCGTTAATTTGCGGGCCGCCGCCGTGGACGATGACGGGGTTGATGCCCACCAGTTTGAGCAGGACGATGTCTTTGGCAAAGCCTTCTTTCAACTGCGGCTCGGTCATGGCGTTGCCGCCGTATTTCACGACCAGCGTGCAGCCTGCAAAGCGGCGGATATAGGGCAGGGCTTCCGACAAAATGGCGGCTTTGGCGGACGGGGACACGGCGGCGGTCATGGCATTTCCTTTTTGGGGCGGTGAAATGAAGGCGTTATTATACACGGCTGCCGGGTGCAGGCTGCCTTTTTGGATTTGTAAAGGTTTTTTATTGATAGATTTCATGGCGTTGCGCGGAGGTGTCCGCATTAAAAGCAGCCTGCATTGGGTGGGATTGACGTGCAGGCTGCTTTCCGGCGTTTGCCAACCATGGTCGTGCAGGCGAACGCTATTCATACCGTGAATACGCGCTATGCGTTATGCCAAAAGCAGCCTGCACCTCCCGCCATTGGCCGAAGCAATGTGCAGGCTGCTTTTTCGTTGGCGGTAAAAGGCCGTGCCAGCACGCAAATTGCTTGGCAGCAGCAAAGATTTGCCCGCGCATTTACGCTATAATTTTCATCACGACCATATTGATTGACCGAAAGTTTCCCATGCCCCAATCCAACCGCATCCTTTGCCGCGAAAGCAGCCTGCTGGCGTTCAACCGCCGCGTATTGGCACAGGCGCAGGATTCGCGCGTTCCCCTGCTGGAACGGCTGCGTTTCCTGTGCATCGTATCGTCCAATCTGGACGAATTTTTTGAAGTGCGCATGGCGTATTTGAAGCGCGAGCAGCGCAAAAAGCCGAACCAAACGCTCGATTCGGGTTTAACGCCGGCCGAAACCATCGCGCGCATCAGCCAAGAAGCGCAGCAGCTTATCCGAGAACAATACGCATTGTTCAACGATGTGCTGGTGCCCGAACTGCACCGCCAGAATATTTCGTTTTACCGCCGCAGCGCATGGACCAAAGAGCAGCACGCCTGGATTGAAGATTATTTCAACCGCGAGCTGCTGCCGATTCTCACGCCCATCGGGCTGGACGCTTCGCACCCGTTTCCGCGTTTGCTGAACAAGTCTTTGAATTTTGTGGTGGAACTGGAAGGCAAAGACGCATTCGGCCGCGCTTCGGGCATGGCCATCGTGCAGGCGCCGCGCATTTTGCCGCGCGTGGTGAAGCTGCCTGCCGAATTGTGTGACGGCCGCGACGGTTTCGTGTTCCTGTCGTCCATCCTGCACGAATATGTGTACAAACTCTTCCGAGGCATGAAAGTGAAAGGCTGCCACCAATTCCGCCTCACGCGCGACAGTGCGCTGATGGTGGACGAAGACGATTTGAGCAACCTGCGCCAAGCGGTGCAGAACGAACTGCGCGACCGCGATTTCGGCGATGCCGTGCGTTTGGAAGTGCCGGAAAACTGCCCGACAGCCATCAGCGATTTCCTGTTGCAGCAATTCCAACTGACCCACAATGAGTTATACCGCGTGAACGGGCCGGTGAATTTGGTGCGGCTGATGTCCGTGCCCGACATGGTGGCGCGCAAGGAATTGAAATTTGCGTCCTACGTGCCGCAATATCCGGCGGCGCTGCGCAAATCGACCTGCCTGCTCGATGAAATCGCCCAGGGCGACATCCTGCTGCACCATCCTTACCAAACCTTCGAGCCGGTGGTGAAATTTATCCACGATTCGGCGCACGATCTCGATGTGGTCGCCATCAAAATGACGATTTACCGTACCGGTTCGGACTCCGAATTGGTCAAAGCGCTGCTGGCGGCGGCCGAAGCGGGCAAGCAGGTAACCGTGGTGGTGGAGCTAATGGCGCGTTTTGACGAAGCGAACAACGTGAAATGGGCAAGGCGCTTGGAAGAAGCGGGCGCGCACGTGGTGTATGGCGTGTTCGGCTACAAAGTCCATGCCAAAATGGCGCTGGTCATCCGCCGCGAAGCAGGCAGCCTGCACGCTTACACGCATTTGGGCACGGGCAATTACCACCAAGGCACATCGCGGATTTATACCGATTTCGGCCTGCTCACGGCCGATGAGGACATTACCCGCGACGTGAACACGTTATTCATGGAAATCACAGGTTTGGGGCAGGCGAACAAATTGAAAAAGCTGTATCAAAGCCCGTTCACGCTGCACAAAATGGTGATGGACAGCATTGAACGCGAAACGCGCAACGCCGAAGCCGGCAAACCCGCGCGGATTATCGCCAAAATGAATTCGCTGATTGAACCGCAAGTGATTGAAGCGCTGTACCGCGCCAGTGCCGCCGGCGTGCAGATTGACCTGATTGTGCGCGGCATGTGCGCCTTGCGGCCGCAGGTGCCCGGCTTGTCGGACAATATCCGCGTGCGTTCGATTATCGGCCGGCTGCTGGAGCATTCGCGCGTGTATTATTTCCTGAACGGCGGCGCGGAAGACGTGTTCATTGCCAGCGCGGACTGGATGGGGCGCAATTTCTTCAGTCGCATCGAAGTGGCCACGCCGATTGTGCAGCCTGCATTGAAACGGCGCGTCATGGAAGAAGGGCTGATGCTGCCCCTGCGCGACAATCTGAAAGCATGGCAAATGCAGGGCGACGGCAGCTATGTGCGCGTGCAGGTGGCAGAGGGCGATGAAGCCGTCGGCGTGCAGGAAGCCTTGTTGGCGCAATATACCGGCACGGTGTCATAACGGCTTTCATGGCACTGTGCTGCCGTATCTGCGCGTTAAAAAGCAGCCTGCACCTTGGATTTCAAAGTGTAGGCTGCTTTTTCGTGCGGGGAACCGTCTAGCCTAATGGATTAAAATCTAACTTGATTCCCGTCATCCCGATACCACCGAAAGGAAACCCTATGAAACACCTTCTGCTCGCCCTGCTGGCCGCCGCAACCTCCGCCCATGCGCAAGACTATACATTTAAAGATCATCCCTTTGAGGAAGGCTACCTGTCCACCAACGGCGAAGCCTTCACTATCAGCACCATCAGATACGTAGGAGGCTACATGTGCGATTTGGACGGCCGCTTGAACAATAATGTTTATCGCGATGGCAAAGGCTGCGAAGTGCACTTTACATTTGCCCGCAACAAAGTGAGCGTTACCGTGCCCGAATCCGCACACGAAGCCTGCGCGAAATATTGCGGGTACGATGGGTATTTTGCGGCCGACTATTACCGACTGCCCGCCGCCTGCACCGAGTCCGCCGCCGACAGCACCGCACAGCGCTTTCAGGCTGCCTACCGTGCCAAAAATTACGCCCAAGCCGCGCAAATCCAGCAGCAGTATGTGAACACCTGCAACGGCTTTATGTTTGTCACCGAACAAATGCGCGCCCGCAACGATTTGGCAGTGGCCTACAAAAACAGCGGCAACAAAACCGCCTGCCACACCGCGCTGCAACCGCTGCGCCGCTATTGGAACGACAAGGCGGAGGAGCACGGCTACCATTACCGCGACGATTTCATGAAAGAACTGGCCGCCGCCAAATTCAACTGGAACGCGTGCCGCTGAATAACATGGATTGGCTGCACTAGCCGAAACCGCAATAAAAAGCAGCCTGCACCTTGGATTTCAAAGTGCAGGCTGCTTTTTCGTGCGGGGAGCTACATAATATATTAGAATTCGGCTTGATTCCCGTCATCCCGATACCATCGAAAGGAAACCTCATGAAATACCTCCTAATCGCCCTGCTGGCCGCATCAACTGCCGCCCATGCGCAAGACTATGTGCTCAAAGACCGCCCTTTTGAAAGCGGCGGCCTTTCTACCGACGGCAAAACCTTTTCCATTAACACCGTCGGTTACAACAGCAATGTGTGCGACTTGGACGGCAGTCTGAAAAACAATGTTTACCGCGACGGAAAAGGCTGCGAAGTGCGCTTTACGTTTGCCCGCAACAAAGTGAGCATTACCGTGCCCGAATCCGCCCGCGAAGCCTGCGCAGAATATTGCGGGCATAACGCACATTTTGCGGATCAATACCACCGACTGCCCGCCGCCTGCACCGAGTCTGCCGCCAAAAACACCGCACAGCGCTTTCAGGCTGCCTACCGTGCCAAAAATTACGCCCAAGCCGCGCAAATCCAGCAGCAGTATGTGAACACCTGCAACGGCTTTATGTTTGTCACCGAACAAATGCGCGCCCGCAACGATTTGGCAGTGGCCTACAAAAACAGCGGCAACAAAACCGCCTGCCACACCGCGCTGCAACCGCTGCGCCGCTATTGGAACGACAAGGCGGAGGAGCACGGCTACCATTACCGCGACGATTTCATGAAAGAACTGGCCGCCGCCAAATTCAACTGGAACGCGTGCCGTTGAATAACGCGGATTGGCTGCACTAGCCGAAAACCGCAACCAAAAGCAGCCTGCACCTTGGATTTCAAAGTGCAGGCTGCTTTTGCAAAATCCGCACGGCCGCCCTTTCCTTTCGGGCGATTCTGCTGCTATAATTTTTCGGTTAGCGAAAAATTACATTTCACTACACATTCGAACACATCATTCACATTTCATTTCATCACCCAAGGAGCAACACCATGGCACTCGTTTCCATGCGCCAATTACTCGACCACGCCGCCGAACACAGCTACGGCTTACCCGCATTCAATGTGAACAACCTGGAACAGATGCGTGCCATCATGGAAGCGGCCAACCAAGTGAACGCACCCGTGATTGTGCAAGCCTCCGCAGGTGCGCGCAAATATGCCGGCGCGCCTTTTTTGCGCCACCTGATTTTGGCGGCGGTGGAAGAATTTCCGCACATCCCCGTGGTGATGCACCAAGACCACGGCGCGTCGCCCGACGTGTGCCAACGCTCGATTCAGCTCGGTTTCAGCTCCGTGATGATGGACGGCTCGCTGCTGGAAGACGGCAAAACGCCTTCCACTTATGAATACAACGTGGAAGCCACGCGCAAAGTGGTGGAATTTTCCCATGCCTGTGGCGTGTCGGTGGAAGGCGAAATCGGCGTGCTGGGCAATTTGGAAACCGGCGAAGCGGGCGAAGAAGACGGCGTGGGCGCGGCAGGCAAATTGAACCACGACCAAATGCTGACCAGCGTGGAAGATGCGCGCCGCTTTGTGCAGGATACCGGCGTGGACGCGCTGGCCATCGCCATCGGCACCAGCCACGGCGCGTATAAATTTACCCGTCCGCCCACCGGCGAAGTGCTGCGCATCGACCGTATTAAGGAAATCCACGAAGCGCTGCCGAACACGCACATCGTGATGCACGGTTCCAGCTCCGTGCCGCAGGAATGGCTGAAAGTGATTAACGAACACGGCGGCGCGATTGGCGAGACCTACGGCGTGCCGGTGGAAGAAATTGTGGAAGGCATCAAATACGGCGTGCGCAAAGTGAACATCGACACCGACTTGCGCTTGGCGTCCACCGGTGCCATCCGCCGCTTCATGGCGGAAAACCCTGCCGAGTTTGACCCGCGCAAATACTTGGCGAAAACGGTGGAAGCGATGAAGCAAATCTGTATCGACCGTTATCTGGCGTTCGGCTGCGAAGGGCAGGCGGACAAAATCAAACCGATTTCGCTGGAAAAAATGGCGGCGCGCTATGCCAAAGGCGAGTTGAAACAACTGGTGAAATAAGCGCGTAAAACAAAAAAGCAGCCTGCACTTCGGATGTTCGGAGTGCAGGCTGCTTTTTTTGGGCAAATGAGAAAACTATCGGCCTTTGTTGATAAATTCATCCACAAACGAAATGCAATCCGGGGCACAGGCTGCTTTCAATCCGTTCAGGCGTGCAACCAGCCGGTTTTGCTCGTCCGTATTCAGCTTATGGCCGCTGTCATCGCTGATTTGGCCGTAGGCTTCGGTGTTTTCTGCGGCAAGGCTGAAATTGCGGAAATACACGGTTTCTTTGCCAGCCTCATCGCGTATCACCAGCATCATGCTGCCACCATCTGCGGCAATGGCGCATTTGTTGTAAACAATGGCGGCGGATTCTTGAACGTTTGACATTGGCGGAGGGCTTTCCTGTTTGGTTTCGGTTTGCGCGGGCTGGCAGACCGTCAGTATTGATATAAGGAAAAGAAAAGGTTTCATGATTTAGGCAGTTCGGATGGATGAAAGGCAGGGTAGGGTGGGCATTTGTCCCCATGCGGTTGTTTCAGGCTGCCTTGGGGCAACGCGTGGGCGGCAGTGTGTCCATCCTATAGTCGATTAAAATAAAAATGAGACAAGGCGGCGAGCCAACGCCGTATCATTGCCATTTTAATCGACTATAAGAGCGGGCTGAACAGGCGCACGGTATTTTCCACCAGCCCCCAGATTTTTTCGCGCTTCTGCCAGCGTTTGACGGAAATATAGCGGCTGTCGCGCAGATAGGCTTTTTGCGCGCGGGAGATTTCCCGCACCACCGGCGCATCGTAAATCGCCAGGCTGATTTCCAGATTCAGGAAAAAGCTGCGCATGTCCATATTGACCGTGCCGAACAGCGCGTAATCGCCATCCACCACCAGCGTTTTGGCATGCAGAAGCCCGCCGTGGAACAGCGCGATTTTCACGCCGGCGGCCAAAAGTTTGGGGTAATACGCACGCGATGCCCAGCGTACCAAGAAGGAATCCACTTTTTCGGGCAATATCAACACCACGTCCACGCCGCGCTTGGCAGCGGTGGTGAGCGCGGTCAGCAGCAGCTCGTCCGGCACAAAATACGGCGTGGTGATGGTGACCCGTGTTTTGGCGGCGTGGATGGCGCACACGATGGTTTCGTAAATCACGGGGTCGGATTGGTCGGGCGCGGACGGTATCACTTGGGCAACGGCTGTGCCGGACTGGCGCTTCAAGGCCAAAAGCTCCGGTATTTTGTCGTCCAATTTCTCGATTTCTTGCCGCACTTCCGCCAGATGTTCGTCTGCCTCCACCGCCACGTCGGCATAAAATACCGCCGCCATTTCCAGCACCACCGTGCCGTGGCAGCGCATCATCATGTCCACCCATTCGCCCACGCCCGCGTCCTGTTTGAAATGGCGCGGGTCGATTAAATTGAAGCTGCCCGTGTAGGCCACCAGATTATCGACAATCAGGATTTTGCGGTGGTTGCGCAAATCGCTGCGCGAGAAAAACGTTTTCAGCACGCCCACGGGTAGCGCGGGCACAATCCGCACGCCTGCTGCTTTCAGGTTGTCTTCCCATTCGCTACCGAAAAACGCGCGGCTGCCCACCGCATCGGCCAAAATGGTGCATTCCACGCCGCGCTGTGCCGCATCGTGCACCGCCGCCAGCAGCGTCTGAATCCGGCCTTGCGGTTCGATAATGTAAAACGCCAATGCGCAGGTCTGACGGGCGGACTGGATATCCGCCAGCATGGCCTCCAGGATTTCGTCCGTCTGCGTCAAAAGCTGCATGGCGTTATTGTTGCTCGCCGCCAAGCCGGTGACGCTGGCCGCCACGTTGGCAATGCCTTGATAGCGGCGGCGCATTTTATTGTCCGTATCCAAATCTTCATTTTGGAAATGCCGCTCGGCAAATTGGCGGTAAAACGCGTTCATTTGTTCCACGCGCTTGGCTCTTGCCATCCCCAAACGCGCCTCGCCCACCAGCAGATAGGCCGCCACGCCGAACAATGGGAAGACGAACAGGACCATCAGCCATGCAAACGCCGTGCCCGTATTGCGCTGGCGGTACAGCACGCGTATGGCGCAGACCGTTACCGCCGCAATATGGAAGCACAGGAATATTTGTCCCGAAGAAATGCCAAACATAGTTGCTCCGTCAAACGCTTAGGACGGCAAAAGGCTGTTTATCCGTCATGTTGTGAAACCGCTCATATTGGTCAAAAAGCAGCCTGCACATTGCGTGCGGGCCGGGGCAGGGTTATGCGTCGGGCAGCGTGCGCATCCACAAGCCCACGCACAGGCAGACGGCGCTGGTGATGGCGGCCACATACCAACGCTGTGGGAACTGAATCCACAGCCATGTGCACGACAGCGTCATCATGCACCATGCCAGATATTTGGCGCGGCGGGGCACGGCGCGGCGTTCTTCCCAGTTTTGCACCATTTTGCCGAAATAAGGGTGCTGGTGCAGCCAGCGGTGGAAACGCGGCGAAGCACGGCCCCAGCAGGCGGCGGTGAGGATGATGAACGGCGTGGTGGGCAGCACGGGCAGGAAAATCCCCAAAATCCCCAGCACAAACGAGATGCCGCCCGCCAGCCAAAGCAGCCAGCGCAGCAATACTTGGCGGATTCGGCTTTTGGGCAGCGCAAAAATAATGACGGCGGGAATGCCCAGCAGTACCGTGATGGCCAGCCATAATTCGGTACGCAGCATGGACTGTTTCAGAGCCTCCATCATGATGCGGATTCCTTGTCATGATGGACGGGGCAGCCGCTGATGCCGAGTTTTTCCCAGCCCTCGCGTCCCATTTTTTGCATGGTTTCGATATTCCGCTCGAAAATCACGGTCGGGTCGGGGAAGGCCTGCGCCGCTTTTTCAATGCTGTCTTCGCGGATAAAGTGCAGCGTGGGATACGGGCTGCGGTTGGTGTAATTACCGATGTCGTCTGCGTCCGTGCCGTCAAACTGGAATTGCGGGTGAAACGGCGCGATTTGCACGATGCCGGTGGCGCCGTTGTCTTCAATGGCTTGTTCGGCGGCATCGAGCATATCGTTGAAAATCAGGAAATCATCGAACAGGGTGGCGCACACCAGCAACGTGGTTTCCAGTGTTTCGGCCGGCGTGTCGAGCAGCCTGCGGATTTCCGCATCGACATCTTCCAAAAAAGCGTCCAAATGCTTGGCAAAGCTGACGTGGATGCGGATTTGGCCTTTATTGTGCGGCGCTTTGGCAAAAGGGCAGAGGTTGAGCCCGATAACGGCTTTTTCCAGCCATTCAGTGGTGGCTTGGAGATAAGGTTGCGGGTTGTGCGGCATGATGTTGGCCCTATTAAAGAATAATTCTCAATTTTAACACAAAATAAAGTGCAGGCTGCTTTCGGAGGTTGGGAAAGCAGCCTGCACTTTTGCGGCGGGCTTAACCGTCCACCGTTGCGGCAAACAAAGGATTGTGTCCCGCCAGCCGTTGTGCCTGAGGATAATCGGGCAATTCTTCCTGCTCGCCCAAAGGTTCGTGCAGCAGGTAGATGTTTTCCACTTTGCAATCGACCATCAAATCCAAAAAGTTCTGCTGAATCACGGCAATGTTGTCGCGCGGCATCAAATTCCATGCGAACACCAGGTTGGGCAGGCGGTAGGCGCTTTCGGCGGCGTTGAAGCCGAACAGCAGCCGGCCGCCTTCCTGTGCCGCCATCACCACGCCGACGCGCGGGCTTTGTAGGCGGACGGCGCGGATGGCGTTGCCGGCGTAAACGTCCAAGGCCATCCGCAGCCGCATGTGGCTGGCGTTGGCCAGGGCGGTGGTGGGCGTGTCGGCATTGAGCGGGTTGGTGAACAAGGTCATGCCGGGCTGGGTTAAGTGTTGCTGCCACACCTGCATCAGCGGCAATGCGGCTTCGCGCAGGTTTTGCCCCAAAGCAGCCTGCACTTCGCGGCCGCCGTAGCCCAGTGCGTACAGGACGTGCACGGATTGGTCTTTGGGCAATTCTGCGGCGCGGCGCGGCAGTTTTTGGGCAAACTGTTCGGCGGCTTGGGTGCTTTGTTTGGCGGCAAACCAAGTGTCGGCGGTGATTTGGGCGAAGTCGTCGGCGCGCAGGAGCTGCGGCAGCCATTGAGCGTGCGACAGCGGGCGCAGGGCGGGATAGTTTTCCAGCACGGCGCACAGTTCGGCGGCGGGGCAGCTTTCGGGCAGGGGTGCAGGCTGCTTGGTGCCGGCCACGACGACGACGGGCAGGGCGAACCATTGCACTTCGTCGTCGGTTTTGGCGCGCAGCACTTCGTCAATGCCGTCCATCAGTGCGATATAGGTTTCCGGGTCGGGCGACATGCTCATTGCCACCGAAAGCCACAAGGGATGGCGCTGGGCAAACATTTCGGCGATTTTGGTGCACAGGGTTTCTTGTGCGATTTTGCGTTCCGCGCCGGTTTTGGCGTGGGCGATTTGCCCTGCGTAGAGCAGCAGGTCGCCTTTGACGGGGGTGGCGGGATAGGGGCGTGTGTCGGGAAGTGTGGAGCGGTTGGTCATAAATCACCCGTGTTATGGTTGGCGAAGGTTGGAGCGTTGGGATTGAAGGCGGATTTGGGCGCGGGCGGCGGCAGCGGTTTTCGGGTAACGCAGGCGCAGTTGCCGCCATGTGTCGCGGGCAATGTCCTGCTGCTGCATTTTCCATTGGCATTCGCCCACGGCATAGAGGGCGTCGGCGGCGGAAGGGTGCTGCGGGAAGCGGCGCGAGAAGCGTTGCCCGATTTGGATGATGGATTGGCAGTGGTTCAGTTTCTGCTGGGTGAGCAGGAGCAGGTGCAGGCTGCTTTGTGCCAGTTCGCTGCCGTCGCCGCCGCCGTCATCGCGCAGCAGTTTGGCGGCTTCGGCGTATTTTCCTGCCTGATACAGCCGCGTGGCTTCCTGATAGGCGGCGGAGGAATTGCGGGAGGCGGGTTTCGGGGCGATGCGTGCCGGCGGTTTGCCTGCGGTGGGTGCAGGCTGCATTTTCGGTACTGCCAATGAACCGGCCGGCCAGCACAGGCAGGAAAGCGGCAAAAGCCAAAGGGGTTTCATAATGCGTCCGTGGAATCGTTAAATGACGGGAAGGGGCGGGTGCAGGCTGCTTTTGCCGCGCCCTGAAAAACGCGCGTATCTTATCACAATCAGCGTTTTTCCTGACGGTAAATCAGGAACACGGCCAGGCAGGCGAACAGCGCGGTGGGCAGCACGGCGGACAAGAATGCCGGCACGCCATAAAGTTGCGCGGAAAAGCCGAACAGCCGCCCGGTGAAGAAAAACAGCAAGCCCAGGCCGATGCCGCCGAAGAGTTTCAGCCCCAAATTGTGGTTGCGCCCCGATACGGGCGTGAACGCCAAGGCCACCAACGCCATGACCATGGTGGCGACGGGATAGACGAGTTTGTTCCACCATGCCACGTCGTATGCCAGAGTCTGCTGGTTGTTTTTCTTCAAATAGCCGATGTATTGCGTCAATGCGCTGAACGACATCTGTTCGGGTTTGACCAGCAGCACGTCCATCAGTTGGTTGGTGGTGTTCATGTGCCAGTCGCGTGCAGGCTGCTTTTGGACGATGACGCGCTCTTCGGTGATTTTGCTGCTTTGCACATTTTGCAGCTGCCATGTTTGGTCGCGCATCACGGCTTTTTCGGCGTGGATGGCTTCGGCCAATTCGAATTGCGGCGTGTAATGCCAGATGGAAATGTCCAGCAGGGTTTTGTCGGGCAGCATGGAGCCGATATAGACCATGCTGTCTGGCTGTTTGATCCACACGCCGTTGCGGGTGCTGGAAAGCTGTCCCGAACGCGCAGTGGATTTCATATTGTCGGCATAGCTGCTTAGCTGCGGCGCAATCCATTCGCCCAAGAGCACGGTAATTACTGCGAAGATGAAGCTGAATTGCACAATCGTGCCGATGAAGCGCGAAATGTGCCAGCCGCTGGTTTTCATCACCGCCAGCTCGCTGTTGGACGAAAGCTGGCTTAAGGCGAGCAGGCCGCCGATGAGCGTGGCCAGCGGCATGAGCAGGTAGGCGCGCGCCGGTGTTTGCAGCAGGGTGAACTGTACGGCGTGCCAGAAGGTGTAATTGCCGATGCCGGTTTTTTCCGACAGCAGGTCGATGAAGTTATACAGCGCGAGCAATGCCAGCAGCGCATAGGCCGACATCACGGTGAGCCGGATAATCAGATAGCGGGAAAGGAGTTTCATAAAGTGCAGGCTGCTTTCGGGGAAGGGCGGGGGTTAAGTCGGTTTGTCTTGTTTGGTGAATGCGCGGCGCAGGGCACGCCAAAAGGGTTGTGCCGGCAGGCTGCGGACGCGCATCAGCAGCCACGCGCAGAGAATCGTCAGCCCGTGCACGCTCAATAATGCTGGCCAGAACGAGATTTTGCCGCTTTTCATGGCGCCGTACACCCAAGTCAGACTGTTTTGGTACACCAGGAAAAAGCCGACGGCCACCAAAACGTGATAGGAATTGCCCGAACGCGGGTTGAAATAGGAAATGGGGATGGCGAGCCAGCACAGCACCACCACGGTAATCGGCAGGGAAATGCGCCACATCAGTTCGGCCTGGTGGACGGGGTCTTTGCTGCGCAACAGCTGGATGGTGGGGATGGTGTTGCGGTGGTCGATGGGGTTGGCCAGCTTGGGCGTGGTGTTGGTGGCCAGCCGCAGTTCTTTGAACGCGATTTGTTCGAAGTCGCCTTGCCCCGCGTTGCCCAGATAGCGGTAGCCGTTGTGCAGCACTAGCGTGCGGTGCTGGTCGCTGCCTTCCAGCGTGAACTGCCCGGATTCGGCAAAAATCACTTGGTTTTTGCCGTCATCGCCGATTTCGCGCAGGAACAGGTGGTTTAATTGCCCCGCGTGCGCGTCAAATTGCTCGACAAAATAAATGCGGCCGTTCTTTTTGCCCAATTCGGTGAATTTGCCTTGTTCGACCAGCGATAAATTTTGCTTTTGTTTCAAGAGTTCGGCGTATTCGCGGCTGCGCAGTTCCGCCCACGGCAGCACGAAAATCTGCAATACGGCAATCAGCAGCATCAGCGGCAGGGCGAAGGTCATCACGGGTTTGACCCATTGGCGCAAGCCCAGTCCACTGGAGAGCCAAATCGCCATTTCGCTGTCGCGCCAGTAGCGGGTCAATACGGTGAGCGTGCTGATGTAGGCGGTGAGCACCAGCAGCAGCGGGGCGAGGTTGAGCACCCAGAACCCGATGAGCGTGCCGACCGCGTCGATGGCGACGTTGCCGCCGGCGGCGCGCCCCAGCAGGGTGATGCCTTGGGTAAACACCAAAATGGCCAAAATCACCACAAACACGGCAATGGCGGTGATGGTGGTTTCTTTGAGGAATTGTCGTTGATAAATCATGTGTTTACTCGTTGTGGTCGCTTTGCGCGAGCCAGTGTTCGGGGTCGTGTTCTAGCAGGGCGGTTTCGGCCAGCAGCGCTTGGCGCGTGGCCGGTTTGCAGCGGCGCTCCTGTTCGATAAAGCCCCACTCGGTGTTCAGTTTCAGCGCGGTGAGCAAAAAGCAGCCTGCACTTGCAACATACACCGCGTCATAAATATATTGCCCGTCTGCCGATGCGCCGGCCAATAATTGCGGTGCGGCATACGCATCAGCGTTGTGTTCGTTGGGTTCTTCATCGGGCAAATGCTGCTGCCGCGTCCAAATCATCATGCGCGCTCCAAGCAATATAACGTGGTGGTTTCGCGCCCACGCGCAAAAGCAAGCGGGTCGTGCGCGTTTTGCGCTTTGGCGTGGCGCGGAGCGGTGTGCAGGCTGCTTTTGACGCGCCAGCCCGTTTGCGCAAACCAATTCGGCAAATCGTCGGCGGCGCGCAGCCCCAAGTGTTCTGCCAAATCGGACATCACAATCCACAATTCCCCGCCGTCGTTCAAATGGCGGCCTGCGTTGTGCAGCAGCGCGTGCAGCATGGCGTGGTCGGGGTCGTACAGCGCGGTTTCGATGGCGGACGTGGGGCGGGCGGGCAGCCACGGCGGGTTGCACACGATTAAATTGGCCGATTCGTCTGCCAGCAAATCCTTCATCTGCACGCGGACGCGCGATGAAAGCCCCAGTCGGGCGATGTTGTCGGCGGCGCAGGCAACGGCACGCGGATTGTTGTCGGTGGCGGTAATGCAGGCTGCACTGTGCTTGGCCAACACGGCCGCGAGCACGCCGCTGCCCGTGCCGATGTCCATGGCGGTGCGCGCCTGCGATTGCGCGGCGGCTTGGCGCACCAGTTCGACATATTCGCCGCGAATCGGGGAAAACACGCCGAACGGCACATGGATATTGGCCTGCAATGCGTCAATCCACACGCCTTTTTTCTGCCATTCATACGCGCCGATAAAGCCCAATAATTGGTTGAGCGGCAATAAAAAAGGCGTATCGGACGCAGTGCCGTACACCGCCTGCAAAGCAGCCTGCACATTTGGTGCGCGCGGCAAATCGATGCGGTAATCCGCATTGACGGGCAAAAGGAGCATGTTGGCCAGGCGGCTGTGCTGCGATTGCGCCAGGCGGTATTTGTGGAAGGCTTCGCGCGGGTCAGCGCAGGGTTTGTGCTTGGGCGCGGTGCGTTTTTTCAACGCGGCAAGCAGTTGTTTGGCTTGGTAAAAATCGCCCGTCCACACGGTGGCGGTGCCTTCGCGTGCGGCTTGGAGCAGTTGCGCGGCATTGAGCTGTGCGGCGGATTGGAGTTGTCGCGGCGGTTTTTGCTGGCTTTCGTTGCGGTATTGCCAAGCCTGTTGCCCTAAAAAAACGGTATGTTCCACAATGTGTTGTCTATTTTTCGTTGGTGCGGTCGAGTTCCGCTTTCAGTTGTTGCAGCGTGTCCCAGGCGGCGCGTTTGAGTTGCGGATATTTGAGCAGGCGCAGCGGGTGGCTGGTGACGAAATACGGCGTGGGGGCGCATTGTTGCAGGCAGCGGCGCACGTCTTCGCGCTCGAAAAAATCGCCCAACAGCCAGAGCGGCGGCCGTCCGCATTGCTGCCATTCTTGGTAAACGTCTGCCCAGGCAGCCTGCACTTCTTCTTCGCCGGGATTCGGATTGAAGTGGGCGGACTGTTTGAGCCATGTGCTGCAATGTACGTCTTGCGGCGACAGTTGGATGGCGGCGAGCATTTTGTGCAGCAGTGCGCCGTCTTCGCCGCTGAATAATTTTTGCCGCATCCGGTCTTCCAGCGATGCGCAGACGCTCAATACCAGCACGCGCGCGGGGCGGGGCGGTTCGGCCCATGAAATATTGCTGCGTTCGGCGGGGCGGGGCGTTGGTTGTGCGGCGTGTTCGGGCTGGGGTGCGGGTTGGGGATGTGCGTGGCGCACGGGCGGCGCGTTGTCCTGCACGGGGGGTGCAGGCTGCTTTTGGAGCGGCGGCGGTGCGGTTTTGGCGGCCGTTTCGGGTGCAGACACCGGCGGCAGCACTTTGGCGGTTTTGTGCAGCCAAAGCGCACCCAAGCCAAGGGCTTCGTGCAGGTGGACATAACGGGTGTCTAACATAATTTTTCCATAATCCAGGCGTCTTCCGTGCCGCCGTAATAATTTTTGCGGGTGGCGATTTGCATGAAGCCGTGTTTGCGATATAGCTGTTGTGCCGCCGTGTTGCTGGCGCGCACTTCCAGCAGAATCCGTTGCGCGTTCAAGGTGCAGGCTGCTTTTTCCAATGCCTGCAACAGGCGGCCGGCCAGCCCTTGCCGGCGGTGTTCGGCCGCCGTGGTGATTAAATGCAGTTCGATTTCGCCGCAAACGTGTTGCCAAACCATCCATGCCGCCCATTGCTGATGCACCTGCAACAGCCAAACGGTGTCGTTGGGCGATGTGCAGGCTGCTTTGAAATGCGCTTCCGACCACGGCGCAGCGTGGTTTTGCGCTTCCAGTTGCGCCAGTTGCGCCGTTTCTTCGGGCAGGAGTTCGCGAATCGTTATCATGGGTTGCCTGCCGTCAGTGCATGATGCGTTTTTGTTCCGCCTGCCATGCCTGACACGCGCGGTGCCAACGCGGCCAGTCGTCGAATTCCGCTTCGCCGTATTGTTGGGCGATTTCGTGCAGGATATCGGCCAGCAATGCCATCGGCTCGGTTTCCATGCCGCACAGTTCGGTGTCGAATTCGATGCCTATCCATTGGCCGTCGTGCTGCATGGGCAGCAGGATATCGTTGATAAAATCGCTCAAAGGCCAGGAAACGCATGCGTAATCGTGCCATTCGTCCTGCCGGCAGCGCAGAGCGTGCGCCTCGTCCGACCAGAAACACCAAACCATGCGCGGCTCGCCCAATGCGTCTTCTTCGTGCAGCGACGGGCATTCGGCAAAGAAATCGTCGTCGTCCTGCAACGTCCAAACGGTGTCGTGCCGCACGATTTGCCGCACAAAGCGGTTGTATCGGCGCGATAAGTCAAAATGTTCCAGATGGGTTTTCATGGCATTGCGTTAAAGTGAACAAAGCCGTGCGGCGGCCGGAATCGGGCACAGGCAACGGCACGGTGTGGTTTAGTCGTGTTTGAGTTTGTACAATACTTCGCCTTTTTCGATAAAGCCCAGTTCGGAACGTGCAATTTCCGCTGTGGTATCGAAACCTTCTTTCAAATCGTTCACTTCGGCGGCCAGCATTTGGTTGCGGTGGCGCAGGAGCTTGTTTTCCTGCTGCACGGCCTGTGCTTCTTTTTGAATGTCGGCGTATTTTTGGAGCAAACCGCTGTGCGGCTGCCAGATTTGGAATTGGAAGACGCACAAAACGATGAGCAGTAATAGGGAAAAGTATTTCATAAGCGTGATGTGAAAGCAGCCTGCACTTGGGTTTTGAATGTAACCATTTGTTTGTGCGATATGAAATATGCGCATTCAAGTGCAGGCTGCTTTTGCCGGTTAGCGGTTCAGTTGGTAAAAGGCGGATTTGCCGGGGTAATAGGCCACATCGCCCAACTCTTCTTCAATGCGCAGCAGCTGGTTGTATTTTGCCATGCGGTCGGAGCGGGAGAGCGAACCGGTTTTAATCTGCATGCAGTTGGTGGCGACGGCCAAATCGGCGATGGTGCTGTCTTCGGTTTCGCCGGAGCGGTGGCTCATCACGCTGGCATAGCGGTTGCGTTTGGCCAGCTCCACGGCTTTCAGGGTTTCGCTCAGGGTGCCGATTTGGTTCACTTTCACCAGCAGGGCGTTGGCAATGCCTTCTTTAATGCCTTCGGCCAGGATTTTCGGGTTGGTAACAAACAAATCGTCGCCCACCAGCTGCACTTTGCCGCCAAGCTTTTTGGTGAGCAGCTTCCAGCCTTCACGGTCATTTTCGTCCATGCCGTCTTCAATCGAAACAATCGGATAGCGGCTGGCCAAATCGGCCAGATAATCGGCAAATTCGGCGCTGGAAAGCGCTTTGCCTTCGGCGGAGAGGTGGTATTTACCTTCTTTATAAAACTCGCTGGAAGCGCAATCAAGTGCGAGCAGCACGTCTTTGCCCGCTTCGTAGCCGGCAGCTTTCACGGCTTCCAAAATCAAATCCAAAGCTTCGGCGTGGCTGCCCAAATTGGGTGCAAAGCCGCCTTCATCACCCACAGTGGTGGGGAAGCCTTTATCGTGGCAGATTTTTTTCAAGTGGTGGAACACTTCCGCGCCGCAGCGCAAGGCCTCGCGGAAGCTGGTTGCGCCCACCGGCATAATCATAAATTCCTGAATATCCAGGCTGTTGTTGGCGTGTTCGCCGCCGTTGATCACGTTCATCATCGGCACCGGCATCGCCATCGGCCCCGCGCCGCCCAAATAGCGGTAGAGCGGCAGGCCGGCATCTTCGGCGGCAGCGCGCGCCACAGCCATGGATACGGCCAAAGTGGCATTGGCGCCGAGGCGGCCTTTGTTTTCCGTGCCGTCTAATTCCACCAGCACTTTGTCGATATAGCTCTGTTCGGAAGCATCGATGCCGATAATAGCTTGGGCGATTTCATTGTTCACATGCTCCACGGCTTTCAGCACGCCTTTGCCCAAATAGCGGGCGGCATCGCCGTCGCGCAGCTCCAGCGCTTCTTTCTGGCCGGTGGAAGCGCCGCTGGGCACAGCCGCGCGCCCCATCACGCCGCTTTCCAGCAACACATCGCATTCTACGGTGGGATTGCCGCGTGAATCGAGAATCTCGCGGGCGAAAATATCAATAATGGCGCTCATGCACTCTGCTCCAAAAGTTAGTTGGCTGAAGAAACGGCGGCTCACCCGCCAAAATGGCAAGATTATACCCGAAACCGGCGGGCTTGAAACACAGCCCGGCAAACAGCCGCTCTTGACAAAACCCATATTTGGGCATTAAATACGCCACCATTATTTACGCCGATTTGATACAGCTTGCGGGCGTTAAAACAGCTAAAGCGTACCATCCATAACACGCACCTCTGTTTTAAGCCCATTGTTGATCCAGTGGGCTTTAAATCTTTGCAGCCGCCGAATGAGGCGGCCATACAACAACATCATGATTATTCTGGATTCCGTTTGTAAAAGCTATCATCACGGCAAAAGCAACCAATTCATGGCCGTGCATCCCTTAAGCCTGAGTATCGACCAAGGCGAAGTATTCGGGCTGATGGGCTATTCCGGCGCGGGCAAATCCACCCTGCTGCGCCTGATCAACCTGCTGGAACGCCCTGACAGCGGCAAAGTGCTGATTGACGGCCAAGACCTCACCGCCATGAATGCCGCCCAACTGCGCACCGCCCGCCAAAACATCGGCATGGTGTTTCAGCAGTTCAACCTGCTCGCCAACCGCACTGTGGCCGGCAACGTGGCCTTCCCGCTGGAGATTGCCGGCTGGAACAAAAGCAAAATCAACGAACGCGTGCGCGAATGTTTGCAGATTGTCGGCCTGTCCGACCGCGCGCAGCACTATCCCGCCCAACTTTCCGGCGGGCAGAAACAGCGCGTGGGCATTGCCCGTGCGCTCGCACCCAACCCGAGCGTGATTCTGGCCGACGAGCCCACTTCCGCGCTCGACCCGGCCACCACCCGCAGCGTGCTCGACTGCCTGCAAGACATCAACCGCCGTTTCAACGTAACCATCGTGATCGTTACCCACGAAATGAGCGTCATCCGCCGCCTGTGCCGCCGCACCGCCCTGCTGCATCAAGGGCACTTGCTGGAAGTGGCCGACGTGCGCGACAAGCAGATTCTGGCGCACACCGACATCGGGCGCGAATTGGTACAGGAGGATTGAAATGGGGCAGCAATACGATATTTGGGAAAATCTGATGCGCCTGCGGCCGGAGTTTTACAAGGCCTTCGGCGAAACCGCCATCATGCTCGGCATTTCCGGCATTGTCAGCATCATCATCGGTGGCCTGCTCGGAGTATGGCTCTACACCACCGGTAAAAATCAGATTTTTGCCAACCGCCGCGTGAACCATATTTTAGGCTTCACCATCGACTTTATCCGCGCCTTCCCCTTCGTCATCCTCATGATTGTGATGATGAAACCCACCCGCATGATCATGGGTACCACATTCGGCCCGGTGGCCGCCTCTATTTCGCTCAGCGTGGCCGCCATGTTTTATTTTGCGCGGCTGGTGGAACAAAATTTGGCCGAAGTGCCTAAAGGTGTGGTGGAAGCCGCGCTGGCCATGGGTGCCAAACCCATGACCATCATCACCAAAGTTTTGCTGAACGAAGCCCGTGCCGGCCTCGTACGCAGCATTGCCATCCTGATTATTGCCACGCTGGGCACCAGTGCCGCTGCCGGCTTAATCGGCGGCGGCGGCGTGGGTGACCTTGGCATCCGTTACGGCCATCAGCGCTATATGGCTGATGTGTTATGGGCAGTAGTTGCCCTACTCTCGGCCTTAGTGGTCTGCATCCAAACGCTCGGCAACCATCTAGCCGACCGTTTAGACAAACGCTAATCCGTTTTTTCTCAACCTGTTTATCCATTTTATAAGGAGATACGCAATGAAAGCATTATGGAAACTCACCTGCGCCGCCGTGCTGGGCATGACCCTGGCCGCCTGCGGCGGACAAGACAGCGGCAGCGGTGCACAAGCATCTGCCGCATCTGCCGGCAGCCAGCCCGCCGCCGAAGCCAAGCGGGAAATCCGCTTCGGCACCACCCCGGGCGACTTTGCCGACATGATTAAAGACCAAATCCAGCCCATGCTGGAAAAACAGGGCTACACTGTTACCCTTACCGAATTCCCCGACTACGTTACCCCCAACCAGGCACTGGCCGAGGGTGCGATCGACATCAACATTTTCCAGCACAAACCTTATCTGGATTCCTTCAAGACCGAACACAACCTCGACCTGACCGAAGTATTCCAAGTACCGACTGCTCCTTTGGGCATCTACCCCGGCAAGCTCACCGCGCTGGATCAGGTGAAAAACGGCAGCTCCGTTTCCATCCCCAACGATCCGTCTAACCTAGCCCGTGCTTTGGTAATGCTTGACAACCTGGGCTGGATTAAACTGAAAGAGGGTATCGACCCGCTGCGCGCCGCCCGTACCGATATTGCTGAAAACACCAAAAATATCGAATTCGTGGAAATGGAAGCCGCTAACCTGCCGCGTAGCCGCCAAGACGTAGACTTCGCCATCGTAAACGGCAACTACGCCATGTCTTCCGGCATGAAACTGGCCGAAGCCCTGTTCCAAGAGCCCAGCTTCGCCTACATCAACTGGTCTGCCGTGCGCACTGCCGATAAAGACGCACAGTGGGTGAAAGACGTAACCGCCGCCTACAATTCCCAAGAATTCAAAGACTACGCGCACAAACGCTTCGTCGGCTACAAATATCCCGCCGCATGGGGCGAAGGCGCAGCCGCCGCTTCAGCCGCTTCCACAGCAGCCGCCTCCGGCGCATCTGCCGCCAAATAAGCAACGCGGATAAAACCACAGCCGTTTCAGGTAGCCTGAAGCGGCTGTTTTTAATTGAGGAAAAGGCTACCTGAAAAATACCCTTATATCTGGAAACACGCAATAAACTGATTTTATGTGGCTTACTCCTTCCTAACGCGTTGCCCCTCCTTACTACCCAAGCCCCGCCCACAGCCTTACCCGATTTTGCCATCTGCATAAAATTTGCCAAGTCAACCAATCTGTTGACCTTTTGTTTACATCTGTTATGATTTTTGGTACTTTACTGCCATTATTCATGCAGATACACACCGCACATTTAGATTTCAAAATTCCCCCTTTCCGCCATCCGTCCGCCTGTTCGGGCGGCTGGCATCTACCAGCCGTGCCGCAAAGGCATACGGCTGCATTCCCACCCGAAAAGGAGATCTACCATGACCGATGTGAAAAAAGTAGCCGTAGTTACCGGTTCCGCCGCAGGTTTGGGCAAAGCAATCGCCACCCGTTTGGCCAAAGACGGCTTCCGCGTGGTGCTGCACGACATCAACGCCGACAACCTGAACAAGGTTAAAGCGGAATTCGATGCCGCCGGGTTTGAAAATATCGCCGTAAAGGGCAATTCCGCCAGCCGGGAAGACCAGTTCCGCCTAGTGGACGAAGCAGTCAAGGCCTTCGGGCGGGTGGACGTGTTTGTCAACAACGCGGGCGTAGAATCGGTCGGCACATTCTTGAGCCTGAACGAAAATGAAATCGACCGGGTGTTGGGCATCAACATCAAGGGCGTGATTTTCGGCACGCAGGCCGCCGCCGAACAAATGAAAAAACAGCAGGGCGTGGGCAAAATCATCAACGCATGCAGCATCGCCGGCCACGAATCCTACGAAATGCTGAGCCTGTATTGCGCCACCAAGCACGCGGTACGCTCGTTCACCCATTCCACCGCAAAAGAACTCGCCCCCTACAACATCCGCGTAAACGCCTATTGCCCGGGTGTGGCCGACACCCCCATGTGGGAGCGCATCGACGCCGCATTCGTAGAACACAAGGGCTACCAGCCGAAACAGGCGTGGAACGAATTTACCAAAGGCATCCTCGCCGGCCGGCCGCAACAGCCGGAAGACGTGGCCAACCTGGTATCCTTCCTGGCTTCGGAAGACGCCGACTACATCACCGGCCAAACCATCCTCACCGACGGCGGCATGGTATTCCGTTAAACAACAGGCAAACGGCCGGCGGCAGCCGGCTGTTTTTATGGCCGCCCGCATTTTGCATCCGCTAAATTCGGTTAAACCCGCACCCTGCCGCCCAAACTTTGCTACACTTCGCCCCTTTTCACACAAACACAAGGAAAAATCATGGCTTTAATGGATAATCTGATGAACGCGGCCAGCCAGATGCTGGGCGGCAAAGACGGCGGCCAAGGCTCGCTCACCGATATGGCGATGGATTTGGTGAAACAGCACGGCGGCGTGGGCAACCTGATCAGCCAGCTGCAACAAGGCGGCTTGGGTGATGCCATCAGCAGCTGGGTTTCCAACCAGTCCGGCAATATGCCCGTGTCCGGCAGCCAACTGCAACAGGCGCTGGGTAGCGACACCGTAAACCAGCTGGCGCAGAAATTCGGCGTGGATGCCAACCAGGCAAGCGAGATGCTGGCCAAAATCCTGCCCAATCTGGTAGACCACGCCACCCCCAACGGCAGCGCGCAAGACGCAGACGGCTTCGGCCTGGACGATGTGGCTTCCATGCTGCTGAAAAACTTTATGAAATAAACCAAAAGCCGTCTGAATGTTCAGACGGCTTTTTTATAGTGAATTAAATTTAAACCAGTACAGCGTTGCCTCGCCTTGCCGTACTATCTGCGGCTCGTCGCCTTGTCCTGATTTTTGTTAATTCACTATAGTTGTGAGGCTACCTGAAAGCACAGCTTAAGCGAAGTTTAAACGGCGAGATGGCTGAAGCAATGCACTGCATATCGCGTTAGCTCGCTTAGCAGGGGGGAAACACTTTGGCTTTAGCGGATTAAAATCAGAATGGGCAAGGCGGCGAGCCGCAGACAGTACAACCAGTACGGCAGGCAACGCCGTAGCATTCTTATCTTAATCCACTATATCTTTTCAGGTAGCCTCTCTGCCCCGCTCCATCACCACGCCCACCGATGCCACGCCGGGCAGAATGCCGGGTTTCACCGCCTTAATCCGCACGCTCTCGCAGGAAAGGAAATGTTTGAGCAGCAGCTGCGCTACATAGCCTGCCAGCGCTTCCAACAGGAAAAACTGCTGGCCGGCCAAGGCCGCCGTTACCAGCTCTGCTGCCTCGGCGTAGCTGATCGTATCGGCCACGTTGTCGCTCTTTTCCGCCGCACGCAAATCGGCGCGGATGTCGATATCCAGCAGCACGGTTTGTGGCTGGCGGCGTTCCCAGTCGAAAACGCCGATTAGGGTTTGGGCTTTTAGGCCGTGCAGAAAAACGGTATCCATGCTGTGCTTGTCCTCGTGATAGAATCCGGCTCGTTTGTTTGAATGTGAAAAAATCTTATGGCTGACATCTTGTCTGTGTGGGGCTTGGCCGCTGTGGTCGCCGCCTACTTAATCGGCTCGCTCTCGTTTGCCGTTATCGTATCGAAATTCTACGGGCTGGACGACCCGCGCAGCTACGGCTCGGGCAACCCGGGCGCCACCAATGTTTTGCGCAGCGGCCGCAAAAAAGCCGCCGCGCTCACGCTCTTGGGCGACGCGCTCAAAGGCCTGGTGGCCGTGCTGCTTGCCCGATGGCTGCAATCGCATTTCGGCCTGGCCGACGAAGTGGTGGCCGCCGTGGCGGTGGCGGTATTGGTGGGGCATATGTGGCCGCTGTTTTTCGGCTTCAAGGGCGGCAAAGGCGTGGCCACCGCACTGGGCGTGCTGCTGGCTTTATCGTGGCCGGTAGCGCTGATTTGCGCGGCAGTGTGGCTGATCATGGCCTTCGGACTGAAAATTTCCTCACTGGCCGCACTCACCGCCACCGTAATCAGCCCGCTGGCCGCCATGTTCTTGGTGCAACAGCCTTCCTGGCAGGCGGCCATTGCCGTGATTGCCGCGCTGGTGCTGCTACGTCATCGCAGCAATATCCAAAACCTGCTTAGCGGCAAGGAAAGCAAAATCGGCTCAGGCAAATAGCAGTGTTACCTACCCGATAGCGGCTACCTGAAAATTTTAGCTTCGCAGAAACTTCGCTGCGCTGCGTTTTAACTTCGTTGAAGCTCACGCTTTCAGGTAGCCTTTTATTGCTGCCGAAAACTCATATCCAACAACTCAATCCGCAACCCAATCTAAAGCTCCTGAAAAACTAGATATAGGTTTTCTAGCGCCAAAGGTTGGGCTGTGCTTTTCTCTGCTGGCGCAGCCGAACGGAGCACGGTTT
>ERZ773077.178-NODE-178-length-47532-cov-6.477831_pt1 | contig 47532 bp, 13 predicted proteins | sample MGYA00580612_ERZ773077 | MGnify/ENA primary metagenome ERZ773077 (study PRJEB29015, sample SAMEA2737971) | human oral metagenome | biome: human oral; feature: human-associated habitat; material: dental | place: China | collected 2021 ...
GACATCATCGACCTGATCCGGATCAAGCGGTTGACGGGGCTCGGGTTCGACCTTCAGCACGTGCGTCAGATCATGGACGATCCAACGGGCCCTGAAGCCGCAGCGGCCTTGGACGCACAAAAACAGTTCCTCACCAAGCAGATCGACGAACTCCAGGAAAAGCGGACCAAGATCGAAGAGATCCAGAACGCCCAAGCCCCACTCGACGTAGCCATCGAGTTCGCTGATCTAGAGCGTGCCTGGGCCGAGACACATCACAAGCTCGCGGAGGAGGACCGCTTGAAACTTCAGCTTGAGTTGATCGCGGCGTTCGCAGACGAGCGCGAACGCCTCACGTGCGAGACGCTTACCCGGGCTACCGTCGAGAAACATGACGATCCGGGGTTCCGAGAGCTCCGGAAGCTGGATGCACGGCTGGAAGTCCTTGAGCCGGATGCCTCCCCAGAAGAAATCACGGTGCTGGTGGACGACTACGTCAGGGTCCTTGGCCCGATCCTCGCGGAGTTTCCACCGATGAGCAAGAAAACAGTCGACCTCAACTCCGCCATGGAGGAATTCACCTACAACGAGGCCCAGCTCGCCGTGATAGCTGCTGCCCGGGAGCGGTTGAGGTCAGCGGAGAGCGGCTCCGCATAGCCCCTTCAAGCCCCAAGTGACGTCGTGTCACACCCAGGGCTTGACCTTGACGCTACGTCAGCATCTTGAATCGATTCCAAGAGATCAGCCGGAAGGCAGCACCTCAGGATCCGAGAAAGGAAGATGCACAATGTTCACGACCATCGTCACGACCAACGCTCCCACCGATACGTCCTTCCCCTGGAATTGGTGGACCGTCTTCTAAGACTTCAGACCTCAGGAGCGCACCACGCCCGTCCCACTCCTCACAGTCGAGGGAAGCCACACGACTCATCCGCGGAACGACTCACAGCCCCAATAGCGGCACCGCACGCCGCAGTTGGATTGAGAGACCGAGACCGCACCTAGCTCCCTGTTATCGTTACCCCAGCTCCAGCCGCCCACGTGGCACGTCGGAGTTGCCAACAGATCGGGGCGCCACCGGAGAAACACAGTCCACAAGACCAACCACACGAACGACGAGAACAACGTTGTTGTTCATCAGGCATCCAACAGCTGGGCACCTGATGAACAACAACGTTGACGTCGAGCAGCTACTCTGGAATCAAGCCCCAGTCCGGACCTCACGCAACGCGGTTTTCAGGCGTTCGCTCCTCTGTGACCTGTTCAGATGTTGCTCCCCCATTCCCGGGTTGGGATGCTCTTTCCTCCATTTGTTCAACCAGCATCCTCACGGTTTGCGCCACCAGAACTGTAGGACTTCGCCACCTCACTGATCGCGCGGGGTTTCTCAACGACCGCCCGACACGACCTATCGCTCGAACTCCTCACTGAACCTTCGATGCCGGCACAATACAGACCTATGCCTCACGTGTTCGATTAAACCTGTTTTTCGTCACTTCCCACGAAACGTGTAGCACTCCAGTCCTCGAGGCGTCTCTGAATAAACCTCCCCCAGCTTGCTCACCGCCGTCAAGTCAGACTGGGCGTGAATCGCCGCCAGGTAACCACCGGGCTTGGATGAACTCACCTGCAGCCTGTGGCCCGTGCACCAGGCCACTACCGTCGCTGAGGCCGGGGGCCGGATCCTCGTCCGCCAGGCGCAAAGCGATACCAGGCATCCAAGCGATCATCCGGCTCTCGGGACCCCGTCGCCGACCGGTCACGAGCTCACGTGATCACTCAGCAACCGGCCCAGAACCTTGGCCGTGCGTGTGACCAACACTCCGAGGGTGCCGTGCGGAGCCCACTGGGAGCAGCCCGTGACCCGGAGTGTCAAGGAGTCCCCGATGTCGGCAATCTCCAGGCACCAATCGATCTCTCCGACCACCAACGCCGGCAATGCCTTGTCCAGCCCGCCGGGTAGACGAAGCACCGACGAGGTGCCCTCACCGGACAGACGCACCCGGCAATGCTCGGGCACCCGGCTGCGGGCCCCACAGGCCCGTCGTACAGCGATCATGACCTCCTCCGCGCCATCATCACCGACCTCGACGGAGACGAGACCATCGGCATCCTCAATGAGCAACTGACACGGCGGCATGGAACTGAGTGACGCCATGGCCATCCAGTAGGCAAGCCCGGCATACCCGCCGAACACCTCTGGCGAAGTCCGCAACAGGCGGCGGCCCGTATGGCTCGCGCCCTTCGGCAGCCGATGGTCGCCCCCAACCGACCCACCCAGCGATTCGAGCGGGTACCGATTGATGGTCAAGGCGCGGTTCCTGCGACGTTCAATGCCGGAGGCAATATCGCTGACCGTGGCCCAGGCGAACAGGTCCCCCATCGTGATCTCATCGGGGTAGCGCTGATTGATCTTGTTGAACACCTTCATCAAGGACAAGGAGTTACCGCCTATCTCGAAGAAGTTGTCCTTGACGCCCACACTCGCTCGACCGAGGACCCGGCACCACACACCAGCGACGAAGTCCTCGAGCGAGGAGCGCGGCGACTCCATTGGCGCGGCCTCCGTCACGACAACGGGGGGCAGGGCCCGCTTGTCCGGCTTTCCGCTGCGGTTGAGCGGGATCTGGGAGATCTGCACGAGATGAGCTGGCACCATGTAGCCGGGTACGCGTGCAGCGAGCTCGGTTCGCAGACGAGCGGCGTCGACGGGGGTGTCGGCGACTACGTAGCCGACCAGTGCGATCCCATCGGGACCGTCATGGGTGGCGACCACCGCGTCCCGGACTTCCGGCACACTACGCAGGGCGTTCTCGACCTCCCCAAGCTCGATCCGGAACCCCCTGATCTTCACCTGATCATCAATCCGACCCGCAAACTCAATGTTCCCATCCGGCAACCAACGCGCCAAATCCCCCGACCGATACAACCGACCCGGACCAAACGGATTCGACACAAACTTCACCGCCGTCAACTCCGGCCGATTCACATACCCCAGAGCCAACCCCTCACCAGCAATACACAACTCACCAAACTCACCCACACCACACAACCGCATCCCCGACACAATATGCACCTGCGAATTCGGCGTCGGCCGCCCAATCGGCACCCGCGCACCATCACGCAACACAACCCCAGACGCATCCCAAGCAGTGGCCATGACGGTGTTCTCAGTAGGGCCATAGGCATTGACATACCGACTGGAAGAGGACGCTGCCTTGTGCAGAACCTGGGCATTGGCGGCAGATCCACCGGTGGTCAATACTCTGAGACTGAGCCCGTTTGTCTGGAGGAGGTATTGCGGCGGCAGCAATGCGAGAGTCACGCACTTGTCACGGCATTCCACCTCGAGCTTACCGACGTCGAAGACCGTCTCCTTGTCGATGAGGACGAGGGTGCCACCGCTGAACAACGAGAGGGCCAGTTCCCACACGGAGGCGTCGAAGGTCAAGTTGGCGAACTGCAGGACACGGTCGTTGACGTTCTGGTCGTACAAGGTCCTGAGGTAGTAGATGAAGTTCACCAGTCCGCGGTGCCCGAGCATGACACCCTTGGGCACTCCGGTGGTTCCGGAAGTGTAGATGATGTAGGCGAGGTGACCGGAACCCGGCCGGTGCCCATCCATGATCTCTCGGCCGACGGCGGGGCTTCCTGGTGTGAGCGCTTCGGCAACGTCGATGACAGCGCACCCCTGCGGCAGCGTCCCCTCACACGCGCAGGCGGAGGCCGCCCGTCTGCCCTGGATCAGCATCGCCCGGGCATTGATGTCGTGGGCCATGTGCCGGATCCGCTCAGCCGGGTGCTCGACATCGAACGGCACGTAACAGGCGCCCGCGAGCAGCGTGCCCATGAGGGCGACAATGGCTTCAGGGCCACGCTCGCACAGGATCCCGACTGCGCTGCCGACGCACACCCCGGCCGCGCGAAGCGATGCGGCGACGCTGAGGCAGCGGGCTTCGAACTCCCGATAGGTGAGAGTCTGGTCGCCCCACATGAGGGCGGGACGCTCCGGATACTCGTCGACGATGCCGGTGAACACGTCAACCGCACTGAGTTCGCGCGGGTACTCGACCGAGCGCCCGTTGAAGGCCTCGACGACCTTCTGTTCCTCGCCCTGCAACAGGCTACGCAGGTCATCGACGCGTTGTTGTTCATCCGTGGCGAGCTGATCGAGCACTGTCAGCACCCGGTCCAGGATGCGCGAGACCTCGGCGGCGGCGTAGCAGCCGGGGTCGTACAGGACGACGAACCTGAGTTCTTCACCGACCTGTTGGACTGTCAGGTTAAGTTCGTAGTTGGTCTGCTCGCGGCTGCTCTCCATGCTCAGCCTGAGACCTTCGTCGCCGCGGAAGGCCTCATCGTCGACGAAATAGTTCTCGAAGGCGTACAGGGTGTTGATGATGGTGTCCCGACCGGCGAGGCGCTGCACATCAGCGAGCGAGCCGTAGTCGTGCTTGCTCGAAGCGATGGCCTGGTCCCGAAGTGACGCGATGAGGCCGTCAACCGTGGCTTCATCGTTGACGCGAACCCGCACCGGAATGGTGTTGATGAACATCCCGACGGTTCGGTCAATGCCGTCGATCGGGACATCTCGCCCTGAGACGACCTTGCCGAAGACAACGTCGCGCTCGTTGGAGGCCCGCATGAGAACGAGGCCCCACGCCGCCTCCACCATGGTGCTCAGGGTGGAGCCGCGACGACCCGAGACTTTGATCAGGCGGTCCGCCAGGGAGCCGGTCGAGTTCCGCCCGAGGCACACGACCTCGCCGGCGGTCCCGTCGGGATCCTGCGCGGGCGTGATCCGCCCCTGCCCCTCGTAGCCGGACAGCAGGTCGCCCCAGTACTCGGTCAACTCGCTTTGATCGCGTTGCGCCAGCCACGCGACATAGGAGGCGTATGACGGGACCCGGAGGCTCTTGATCTCGGCCTGCCCCCGGACCTCAGCTGGCGTCCGACCGTTGGCAAGACTCCTCAAGTGCCGCTTGAACGCGCCGAGCACCGTGGACAGGCACCAGCCGTCCACAATGATGTGGTGGTAGGTCCACACCAGTCGGAGGCGGTCCGCGCTGCCCGTGGTGGGCCGGATTGCGGTGACCCGCAGCAGGGGGGATCGCACCAAATCGAAGCCGCGTTCGACGTCGGCCCGCAACAAGCGCGGCAGGTCCTCGTCGGCCTCCACCACGCTGAAATCAATGCGTCGGTCGGTCAGGACCACCTGCCACGGCTGGCCCAGACCCTCGTGGACCACGGCGGTGCGGAGCACGGGATGCTCCAGCACCAAGGCCTCGAGCGCGGCGGGGACAAGGTGCAGCTCTGCCTCTGACAATCCATCAACGGCAAACACCTGCTGGAGGATGTAGGCGGCCGAGTCGGGGTTCTCGAGGGCGTGGAAAAGCATCCCCGATTGCAGTGGCGTCAGCCCGTAGATGTCATCAACGGCGTCGGCGGTCACGCCGAGCAGATCGAGGATCCTCTCGTACTCTGCCTGGTGCAGACCAACCGCGCTGCGATCCGCGGCGGTGGGCTCGATGTGCCCTGATGCCACGACGGCGGCACAATGCCCAGTCAAATCACCCAGTCGACGCTCGTACTGTCGCACGAGGCCAACGACGCCGTCAGCGCCGAGGACGGTGCCATCGTGCCCGATCTGCAGCCGCACCCGACCGGCGTGGACAAGGACGTTGATGGCGAGGCCGTGACCGATCTGGTTCGCCCGGGAACTGGACTGACCTGTGGTGTTGAAACCGACAGCTGCGCCGGAGAAGTCCTCTATCTCGCCGAGGTAATTGAAGGCGATGTCGGCCGTCAGGCCACCGAGGCCTCCAGGACGCAGCCCGTATCCGAAACCGGCGTTCGGGACCTTGCGCAGTAGCTCCTTGACGAGGATGAGAGCGCGGCGTGGATCGGTTTCACAAGGCAACACGACCGGGTATTCCGTGGTGAACCAGCCGACTGTGCGGTCGATGGGCGGCAACCCGGCTGTCTCCACGCGACCGTGTCCTTCGAGGCGGACGGAGACCTCGGCATTGCCCGTGACATCTCGCACTGCCATTGTCAGTCCGGCCAACAGCAGGTCCTGGGCGTCGGTCCGGTGAGCAGCGCCCGCGGTCCCGAGGATCTGCTTGCTGAGGCCCGCATCAAGTTCCACCTCGAGCACACCCGGCTCACAGGCGGCCCTGGGGAGCCTCGCCTTGACGGCGCGAGCCTCCACCTCGTTCCAGTGGTCGTGTTCCTCGGCAACGATCCTTTCCCGATTCGCGTCGAGAGCGGCCGCCCACTCGATGAGCGAGGCCGATGGCGGGGGCAGGTCGACACTCTCGTGAGCCTCGGCCCGCCGAACGGCCGCCGTCAGGTCATCGGCGAGGATGCGCCACGACACCCCGTCGATGACAAGGTGGTGGGCGCACAGCAGCAGCGTCCCGCCGACGGGATCGACCACCCAGGCGGCCTTGAACAGCGGTCCTTCGGCGAGATCCATCGACCTGTGCAGCTTGGCGGCCACGGCACCCAAGGTGCGTGCGCGGGCGTCTACGTCGGTCACGGGGTGGCTCTCAAAGTGGACGGCCGGACCCTCAGCGACGCCACGGATGAGAAGTCCGTTGCCCTCGACAACGGCTCGCAGGGCGTCATGATGTACCCATACGGCCTCGACGGCCGCACGGACGCTCGCCTCCCGGCAGGCACCCAGGTCAATCGTGAGTTCCTGGTTGAAATGAGCCGGTTCTGCGAGGTTCCACCCAAAGAAGGCGTCGATGATCGGCAGGCCCTCAACGCGGCCCCGGACTTCCCCACGAGGCTGGTGTCGCGCTTCACTGGCACGCACATGGCGGGCCACCATACGAGGGGTGACGTGCTGCATCACGGTTGGCGCGGTCAGGTCATAGCCTGTCCTCCGCAGGCGCGAGACGACGCGAATCGCCTTGATCGAGTCGCCACCCAACTCCAGGAAGCTGTCTACGGGGCTGACGTGAGACACCCCCAGCACCTCGGCGAATGCCTCGCACACCACGCGTTCCGCCGCCGAGGCGGGTTCCGCAGACGCAGCCTCCTCGCGAGGAGCCGACTTGGGCAGCGCCCCCTTATCGACCTTACCGTTGCGGTTCAGGGGGATCTGTGGAATCTGGGTGAGCTGCGCTGGCACCATGTAATGGGGCAGCAGATCACCCAGCTGCGCCCGGACAGACGAGAGATCCAGTTCCCGGGGTCCGACGACGAAGCCGCGCAGCTCGATGGCCTCCGCGGAGGTCGCCTCGGCGATCACCACCGCGTCCATGACTCCGGAAATCCGCTGGAGGGCGTTCTCGACCTCCCCAAGCTCGATCCGGAACCCCCTGATCTTCACCTGATCATCAATCCGACCCGCAAACTCAATGTTCCCATCCGGCAACCAACGCGCCAAATCCCCCGACCGATACAACCGACCCGGACCAAACGGATTCGACACAAACTTCACCGCCGTCAACTCCGGCCGATTCACATACCCCAGAGCCAACCCCTCACCAGCAATACACAACTCACCAAACTCACCCACACCACACAACCGCATCCCCGACACAATATGCACCTGCGAATTCGGCGTCGGCCGCCCAATCGGCACCCGCGCACCATCACGCAACACAACCCCAGACGCATCCCAGGTGGTGGCCTGCACGGTGTTCTCAGTAGGGCCATAGGCGTTGACATACCGGCCACACCTCTGAGCCTTGCGCACAATCGCCGGGGTGGCAGCTGAACCAGCCGTCGACAACACCCTCAGCCGCAGGGACTCCAACTGCAGGAAATACTGAGGCGGCAGAACTGCGACAGACACGTCCTTGGCGGCCATCAGCGCGGCCAGGGCGTCAGGATCGTAGATGACCTCCTGCGTGGTGCACACCAGACCAGCCCCGCACAACAGCGACAGGGTGACCTCCGAAACGGCGGCGTCGAAACTGAGGTTGGCGAACTGCAGCACACGGTCGGTGTCGTTGATCTCATAGATGTGGTGCTGACAGTTGCGGAAGTTAGCGAGCCCCCGGTGGGTCAGCATGACGCCCTTGGGCACTCCGGTGGTTCCGGAAGTGTAGATGATGTACGCCAGATCGGAAGGTGTGCTCCGGTGGCGCAGCTCCCGCCCGGCTGAGCCAGCGAGTCGGATGTCGAGGTCGCCCACGTCGATGACAGGGGTGCCGACGGGCAGCATCCCGTCCTGGCCGCACAACTCGGCAGCGCTGCTGCCGACGACGCAGGCCGCTTTGACTTCACAATCGCTGACCATGTGCCGCAGGCGTCCGACCGGTTGGGTGACGTCGCAGGGGACGAAGTAATGACCACCCAGCCAAGCCGCCAGCATGGCGACGATGAGGGCGGGGCCACGATCCCCCATGAGAGCCACTGCGGTGCCGGGACCGACCCCGGCTTCACGCAGCTCGGCGACGATCGACCAAGCGGCTTCCTCGGTCTGGCGGAAGCTGAGCTCGCCACCGTCCCACAGCAGCGCAGGAGCGTCGGGGTGGTGGTCCACCGCCTCCAGGAAGAAGTCGGGCGCGAACTTCCCTCTCGGGAACGCCACCGCCGTGTCGTTGAACGTCGTCAGCAGTTTCTCCCGTTCCCCGGGCAGCAAGGTCGTCAATTCCGAAACACTGCTTGCCGGGTTCTCCGCGACTTGGTGCAGGACCTCCTCGAGGCGTCGCAGGATGCGTTCGACCTCGGTGGAGGCGAACCGCGACGGGTCGTGGAGAGCCGTCAGGTTCAGCTCGTTGCCACGCTCCTGGACGGCGAGGCTGAGCGGATAGTTCGTTCGTTCACTCACCCGCTCGAACTCGAGTCGGAGTTCGCCGTCGGGGTCGGTGTCGTCAAACGAGAAGTTCTCGAACGTGTAGAGGGTGCGAACCAGGTCGGGGCGATCCACCCACCGCTGAATGTCGGCGAGGGCGGCGTAGTCGTGCGCCAAGGACGCGGTCGTCTGGGCACGAAGGTCCCGCAGTAGATCGTCAAAGCTCTGCCCGGCGGAGCTGAGAACGCGCACCGGAACTGTGTTGATGAACAGACCCACCACGGTTTCGGCATCCGCATGGTCACGGCCGGAGACTATCTTGCCGAAGACGACGTCATCACACCCGTTGGCGCGCTGGAGCACGAGCCCCCAAGCAGCCTCGACGATGGTGCTGAGGGTGGTGCTGTATGCGGAGGCGACGCCGGACAGACGCTGGGCGAGCTGCCCGGTGGTGTCGAACTCCACGCGCCCGGTGTCGCCCACCCGGTCGGCGGGTTCGGCCGGGGAGAACTCACCGCAGCCCTCGTAGCCCGACAGCAGGTCGTTCCAGTGGGCTCGGGTGGCGGTGAGGTCACGTCCGGCGATGGTCTGTGCGAACTCGCCGAACGAAGGTGCGCCCGCCGCCTCATGCTCCGCGAACGCCCACACATCCTCGGGGGACTGCCCGTCGGTGAGCATCTGATGGTAGCGGTCAAGGTCGCCGAGGATGAGCCCCAGGGACCAGCCATCAAGGATGGCGTGGTGGTAGGTGAGCATGAGGTGGTGTCGGCCGTTCGCATCCGTGACGAGGACCGTGCGCAGCAGTGGCTCCCGGGCGATGTCGATTCCGCGAGCCAGCTCGGCTGCGGCGACTTCGTCGACGTTCATGGGCCGGTCGGCGGTTCGCAGGTCGATGTACGTCAGCTCAAGGCCTCGCCCAGAAAGAACCACCTGACGAGGCCGCTCCAGTCCCTCGTGGACCAGCGCCGCACGAAGGGCGCGGTGGCGGCGCCCCACGGCTGTCAGGGCGTCGGCGAGTCGCTGCGGGTCGAGGGGCTCCTGCAAGCTGTTGACGCCGAAGATGTGCTGGACCACGTAGGCTTTGTCGCCGTCGTGGAAGACCATTCCGGCTTGGAGGGGCGTGAGGTCGTAGACATCCTCGATCTCGGACTCCACTTCGATCGCCCGGCAGGCGCGGAGGTCGGTGACCAGACGGGTCAGGTCGTCGCGGCTCAGTTCGGCCGCCGAGAAGTCGCTTGGGGTCCGTTCTATTCGACCCGCGGCCACCAGATCGCAGCCGTGTTGAACGATCTCCGTCAATGCCCTCCCGAACTCGTCGGCAAGTCGGTGGGCCGTCTCGGGGTCGATGGTAGCGGGCTCGAAGAGCATGCCGAGATGGAAGCGCCCCGCGCGCACGTGGACGTTGAGTGTGGTCCCTGGCCACATCCGATTCCGGGTGTCCGCGGACTCACCGGTGGCGTTGAAGACGATGTCGGTGTCTCGCTCGGAGAGGTCTCCCAGGTAGTTGAAGGACACGTCAGCGGTGAGGCGCGACAGCCCACCCGGGCGCAGCCCGTACCCCAGGCCGTTGGCTGGGATGGCCCGCAGCATCTCCTTGGCCGCAATGACTGCCTCGCCCGGATCGGTCGGGCAAGGCAGGATCGCCGGATAGACGCTCGTGAACCAACCGACAGTGCGATCCACAGGAGGCATGCCCGGCCAGCCGTCGCGGCCGTGCCCCTCCAACCGGATGGCGAGCTCGGGCTGCCCGGTGAGCCGCGCCACCGCCAGCCCGAGGGCCGCGACGAGGATGTCGCGCACTTCACCTTGGTGGGCTGTCGCAGCGGTCCGGGCAAGCTCCTCGGTGACTGCCGGGGCGAGCTCGGACTCGAAGTGGAGGAGATCGGTGGCTTGTCCATCGACGGGATGCGGCACCGCGAGTGCAGCGGCGCCAGAGCGCGCGTCGACGGTGTCCCAGTGGGTCGCTTCGGCCAGGAGCCACGCTTCTCGATTCCTTTCCAGCGCGGTCGCCCAGTCAATGAGCGAGGCCGTCCGGGCGGGTAGCGCGATGGACTCACCGCGCTTGAGCTGGGAGAGCGCGCTGAGGAGGTCGTCGACGAGGATCCGCCACGAGACCCCGTCGATGACGAGATGATGCGCGCACATGACGAGCTGACCGCCGCCCGGAGACAGCACCAGCGCTGCGTGGAACAGCGGCCCCTCAGTCAGATTCATGCTTCCATGGGCGCGGTTGGCACAGTCTGTCAGCGCCAAGGCACGGTGCTCCTCGGAGTCAACCGTGACTGCCTCGAACCCGAACCGCGCTGCTGCATCGGGCGCGGGCAGCCACAGGGCGTCGTCGCGCACGACGGCTCGGAGGGCATCGTGCTGCTCCCACAGGGCGTCAAGGGCCTGTTCGACCTCGGCGCGAGAGTGCTCCCCGACGGGCACGACAACATCTTGGTTGAAGTGGGCCGGCGCAGGCAGGTTGAGCCTGAAGAACTCGTCCAGAATCGGGACAGGTCCGACCCGTCCCACGGACCGCTCGAATCGTTGAGTCGTGGCCTGCGTCGTGGTGAGCGCGGCGATGCCACGTGGCGTACAGCCCCGCATGACGGCACTGACGGTGAGGCCGTGACCGGTTTGACGCATCTTGGCGACTACCCTGATCGCCTTGATGGAGTCGCCGCCGAGCGCGAAGAAGTCATCGTTGATACCGACCTCGTCAAGCCCAAGGACCTCCGCCACGGCCATGCACGCCGCCTCCTCGGCCGGGGTCTCGGGACCCTGGCGGGTCCCGGTGACGGGCTGGAGCATCTCGGGCAGCGCCCTGACGTCAGCCTTGCCGTTACGGGTCAGCGGCACCTGAGGGATCTGCATCAGGTAGGTGGGAATCATGTATCCGGGCAGGAAATCTGCCAGCATCATCCGCACCGCCGCGATGTCCAGAGGCTCATCGGCAACGAGGTAGCCAGCCAGGGCGGTCGTGAGGTTCGGCTCCCGGCGCGCGACGACGATCGCGTCGCGAACGTGGGGGAGCTGCTGGAGCGCGGAGGCCACCTCGTTGGGCTCAATCCGGAAGCCTCGGACCTTCACCTGCTCGTCCCGACGGCCCAGGAAGTCGAGTGTCCCGTCGGGCAGCCACCGCACGAGGTCACCGGTGCGGTAGAGGCGTCCCGTCCCGTATGGGTTCGAGATGAACCGCTCCGCCGTCAGCTCAGGGTTGTTGAGGTAACCGAGGGACACTCCGTCACCGCCGGTGACGAGCTCCCCCACCTCTCCGATGCCGCACACACGGGTGCCGTCGAGAACATGACACGTCGTGTTCGAGATGGGGCGTCCGATCGGAATGTCCCGGCAGCCCCGCGGAATTGGATGGGTGGTGGTGAAGGTTGTGTTCTCCGTCGGGCCGTAACCATTGATGACCAGGACATCCGGGTTGGCCGCGTACAGCATCGCGACATGCTCGGGTGAGAGCTTCTCGCCACCCGACCAGATCCTGGTCACCCCGTCGAGGGCATTGGGCTCCAAGGACACGATCTGATTGAACAGGGAGGCGGTGAGCCACATGGCCGTGACCCCGTGACATCGTACGAGCTGGCGGAGCCGCTCAGGGGTGAGGATGTCCTCGCGGTCAGCCGCGTGGACGAGGGTGCCACCGTTGAGCCACATCCCCCAGATCTCAAGCGTTGAGGCGTCGAAGCTCAGAGCCCCGGTCTGGAGCATGACGTCGTCGGGACCGAACCGCAGGCTCTCGTTGCCAACGACGAGCCGCACCACGGCCCGGTGGGCGATGAGGCTGCCCTTCGGGCGGCCAGTGGTCCCGGAGGTGTACATCACATAGACGGGATCGCCGCCGGACGGCCCGAGGGCCGGGGCCGAGGCGATCGGCAAGCGCCCGTCGATGGCGTCCTCGACGGCCACCGCGGCGGCCCCAGCCGGGAGCATCCCGGCCGTGGCGGCCAGCGCACGCGCCTCGGAGCCGCCCGTGAGAACCACTCGTGCAGCCGAGTCGGCAAGCACGAACTGGGTGCGTGCAGGAGGGGTCTCGACGTCAAGAGGTACGTACACGGCTCCGGCCATGACAATACCCAGCAACCCGATGAACAGTTCCGCGCTAGCTGGGGCGAGCAGGCCGACGCAGTCGCCGGTGCGCACACCAAGGCCCCACAAGGTGGCGGCCACTCGTGATGCCTGCTCGGCCAACTGGGCGTAGCTGAGCTGCGCCTCGGGGCCCGCCAGGGCGATGGCGTCAGGAGTCCGCTGGGCCTGCGCTGCGAACAGTTCGCCGACCGATGCGTCACGCGGATAGTCGGTGGACGTGGCGTTGAACTGCTGGGTCACGCACTCCAGTTCCCCGGCAAGCAGGGTGCTTACCCGATCGACGGGACGTTGGGGCTCGGCGGTCATCTGCTCCAACACCCTGATGAGGCGGTCGATGATTCGCGAGACGTCTTCGTACGCGTACCCTCCAGCGTCGAAGAGGATGTCGATTCCGAGCTCGTCGCCCAGGTATTCCACGGTGAGGGTGAGGTCGTAATTCGTCTGTTCCTGGGCGGCGACGAACTCAAGGCGCGGGAATTGAGCGGTCTCCTCCCCCACGAAGTAGTTCTCGAAAGCGTAGAGCGTGTTTATCGAGATGTCGCCGCCGGCCCGGAGCACCTTGACCAAGGGGCAGTGGTCGTGGCCGGCGGCGTCGATGGCCTGCTTTTGTGTCTCATGCATCAGCTCGGCGAGGGTGCCGGCGCCTCTCACCCGGACCCGGGTGGGGACCGTGTTGATGAACAGACCGAGTGTCTGCTCGACACCGGGGAGCGCGATGTCACGGCCGGAGACGACCTTGCCGAAGACGACATCGTCGCTGCCGGTCAGGTGTGCCACCACGATGCCCCACGCCGCCTCGACCACGCTGCTCACGGTGACTTGGTGCGCTGCTGCAGTATGCGCGACCGCCTTGCCGAGGGCATCCTGGGTGACGCGCTCGACTCGGCCGGCTTCACCGAGGGCGCCGTGCGGTGCGTCGCTCGGGAGCACCCGGTCGCTGCCCCGGTAGCCGTCGAGGATGCGTGCCCAGTGGGCGTCAAGCTCCACGACGTCACGGTCGCCCAGTTCGTGGACGTAGTCCTGCCAGGACGCAGCCCGACCACGTTCGGCGAGGTGGCTCTCCCGTACGAGAGCGAAACTCTGGCGGCCCAGACGCTCGTGGAGATCGGCGAACTGCCGGCACAGCTCCGCCATCGACCACCCGTCAAGAATGACGTGGTGGTTGGTGAAGACGACGCGTTGCGCCGAGTCGGACAGGTGGAACACATCGCAGCGGATGAGGGGATCGGTGCTCAGGTCGAAGAGTCGGTCAAGTTGGGCGGCATTCTCCCTAGCCATGCGCTCGGCCTGTTCCTCGGCGGGGAGGTGACGCAGGTCGATGACCCGGGTTTCGACGCGCCGATCCGTGAGGATGACCTGATGGGGCCTACGGAGGTTTTCCCACACAATCGCGGCGCGCAGCAGAGGGTTGCCCTCGGAGATGAGCTCAAGCACCTGTCGGACTCGCCGGGCATCAGGTACGGCAGCGAAGTCGTAGCTCGCCTGAACACTGTAGCTGGTGGCCGTCTCGTTGCTGAGCCGTTCGAATAGGAGCCCCTCCTGGAGCGGGGTGCACACGGTGATCGTGTCGACGCGGGCGCCGTGGAGCGCCGCCGCGATCGCCTGGAACTCGGGCAAGGTGAGGTCGGCCTCGGGGTGGTCGGCCGGAACGGTGACCCGGCCTCGCCACTGGTCAACGTGCCCGACGAGCCAGACCATCTCGGCCTGCACCGCCCGCACGAACGAGACAAGGGTCGCCTGATTGGCGAACTCGGACCGCACCCGCGTCTGGATCTCAAGCTGGCCATCGTTGAACATGGCGTCAACGCTGACCAGGGCCGGGTCGAGGTTCTCCGGGGCGCTTGGCTGCCCGTAGGGGTTGAGAGACCGTTGATCGCCACCGGAAACGTCGCCCATGTAGTTGAACGCCAACCACATCGACCCGGCACCCTCGACCTCGACAAGCCCCCAGGTCATGCCATGGGAGGGGACGGACAGGAGTTCCTGCCGGGACAGGAGAAGCTGCTCGACGCGGTCCTCGCACGTGTCGAGCGCCACCGGGTAGCGGGACGTGAACCATCCGACGGCGCCAGTAGCGTCGGGTAGACCGTCCAGATGATCACGGCCGTGGCCCTCTATTCGGACACCAATGCGCTCCACGTGCCACACGCGCCTCGCCGCGCCGGCCACCGCGGCCAGCAGGACCTGTTCCAGGTCCGGATCGCCGACGCCACGAAGCGTCGAAACGAGGCGTTCGGTGACATCGCGTGGGAGAAGCATGTCGGCACGCAGCAGTCGGGGTGCGGTAGATGCGGACGCGAGCTCTGGCCGTGGAGGCAGGTTCGCGGCCGTTCGGGCCCAGTGGGCTCGGTCGAGCGCAGTGGGTTCGACCGACTCGAGGGCACATGCCCACTGCCGGAACGTGACCTGCTCGGGGGACAGAACCACCGGCGCACCCTGTCTGGCAAGATCCAGCGCCTCCTTGAGGGAGTTTCGAATGGCCCGCCAGGACAAGGCGTCGATGACGAGGTGATGCGCGCAGACCAGCAGTTCCACGCCCTTGTCGCCCCTCAGCACCGTTCCCCAGGCCAGAGGGCCGGAGGCGAGATCCGTGGCGCGGCAGAGCTCGTCCGCCCGGCGCCCGGCCTCCTCCTTGAACTCGTGCGGTTGAAGACCTTGGAGGGCCCAGTGATGCAGGTCATTGGGGGCAGGGTTGGCCGGAACGACAAGGCGCCCGTCACGAACGTGCCCGGACAGGATGAGATGACGGCCGAGCACCGCCGCCCAGGCTGCTGGAAGCAGTGGAAGGTCGGCTTCGGACACGGGAAAGGCCATCGACTGATGGTGGTGTTGCGGTTGTGGCAACGCCCGGCTGAAGAAGTCCGCGACAATCGCGGTGGCAGGCACTTCCCCGGTGGCCGGCGCCAGCGCGGCCGGGCGCTGCACATCCGGGCGCGCGACGACGGCCATCCGCGCCGCCGTCTGACTGGCCATGATGTCCCTGACGCTGATCCTCAGGCCGCGACGAGCGAGGGCTGAGACAACAAGAATGGCCTTGATTGAGTCACCGCCGGCCTCGAAGAAGTTCGCAAGGACCCCGATCGGCGAGCGTCCCAGGACTTCCTCCAGAGCCTCCACGACCACAGCCTCAACCTCAGAGCGTGGGCTGGTCGTGTCAGCCTCGCACCGGGCAGAGGGTGCCGGCAGTGCCTTCCGGTCGAGCTTGCCGTTGCGGGTGAGGGGCAACTCGGCGAGCCGCATGAACACCGAGGGGACCATGTAGTGCGGGAGCCGTTCCCCAAGCCAGGCCCGCAGTTCGTCCTCGTCGACGTGGTCGTCGGCCGTGTAGTAACCGACGAGGACCTGCTCACCCGCGGCGGGATTCAGAACGGTGGCGGCTGCCGCGAGGATCCCAGGTGCACCGTCGATGGCCCTCTCGATCTCCTCCAGTTCGATGCGGTAGCCGTGCAGCTTGACCTGCGCGTCCATCCGGCCGTGGCAGTCGATCTCCCCCGACGGGAGCACGCGGCCCAGGTCGCCGGTTCGGTAATAGCGCCCAGAGCCCGGCCCGAAGGGGTCGGTGACGAACTTCTCCTCCGTCAGTTCGGGTCGGTTGAGGTAGCCCTGCGCCACACCGCGGCCACCGATCCAGATCTCGCCGAGCAGTCCCGTGGCAAGACGTCGACCACCCTTGACGACAGCGATGTCTACCCCATCGAAGGGATGGCCGACGGTGAGCCGCCGAAGCTGCTGACCCGCGTAGCTCGTGTAGGTGGCGTCGATGGTTGCCTCGGTGGGACCGTACATGTTGTAGACGGTGGCCCCGGTGAGGGCGAACACGTCCTGCGCCAGCGCAAGGTCCAGGGATTCGCCGCCGACGAGGACCCCTTTGAGACGCGGAACCTCACCGCGGTCAGACATGACAGAGCGCACGGCACGCAGATACGAGGGCGTGCAGTCGAAGGCATCAATCCGCTCGGCGGAGAGCAGCCTGACGAAGGCGGCGACGTCGTCGCGTTCATTCTCGGCGATGACGCGGACGTGGCGCCCAGTCAGGAGAGCCCCGAAGCTCGTCTTCATGGACATGTCGAATGCAAAGGAGGAGACAAGAGCGAGCCGTTGCGACCCCGAGTCCTCCCAAATGGGGGTGAGGCAGTGCTGGACGAAGTTCACCAACGACCCGCCCTCGATAAGCACCCCCTTTGGCTTGCCCGTGGTGCCGGAGGTGTAGATGCAGTAGGAGAGGCGCGTCGGGTCATCAGGGACGCCATGGATGGGCTGGGAGATCGCGCCCCAGGAGGGGGTGGCCGAGGACACCGTCTCAACGTGAACCCCATCGGCCCACTGTGAACTCGTTGGCGCCCAGTGCTCGATCGTCGGTTCGCCGCACAACACGACGGCGCGCGCCGCGGTGTCTCTTATCATGAACCGCACTCGAGCGGTGGGGTTTCCGGCCTCAACCGGGACAAACACAGCACCGACCTTCACCAGGGCCAGCTCAGCGGCCAACATCTCGGCGCAACGGCTTGCCACGACGACGACGAAGTCGCCGACCGCCACCCCCGCCGCGGTGAGGCGGTGGGCGATGGCATCGGTCCAGCGGTCAAGTTCCGCATAGGTCCAGGTGCGTTGCGCGTTCGAGATCGCGGGGGAGCCGGCGGCTCCGGAAACGGCCTCCCGGAAGAGCTGCAGCGGGGTAACGGTCCCAACAGAGGTGGAGTACATCACGGTCCTATCAGGAGATCGAGGTCGGGAGGGCGTCGGAGTGTGTCCCGATTTCAAGCGGCTGGTCGGGGGCGAGATCGATGTCTGCCACGAGCGAGTCGACCTGCGCGGGTAGATGGGTGAGGATGGCCTTGAGGTAGGTGAGCAGTAGTTCGGCGGTCTCATCGGCCAGCACTGCTGAGCGGTATTCGATGCCGATTTCGTGGCTGGCAGGGCCTGTGGTCACGGTGAACTCGAGGTCGAACTTGGCACCTCTCCCTTGGGGTACGCGGAGCATCACATCCTGGCCGTCGAAGTCGGGCACGCTCGGCGCCTGGTTGAAGGCGAGCAGGACCTGCACCAGCGGCTGCCCCGGGGGCAGACCGCGGCCGACAAGGTCGCTGACCACCGCGTCGTACGGATAGTCCTGATGGGCATAGGCGGCAATGGCCCGGTCTCGGATTTCCTCAAGGAGGTCACCGACCACTACGTCATCGGAGGGGTTCGTCCGCATGGCCAAGGTGTTGACGCACATCCCGACGACCTCCTCGAGTTCCACGCTGCACCGCCCATCGCTCGGAACCCCGATGATGATGTCGTCGCTCATGGTGAACTTCTGCAAGAGGATGGACACCGCAGTCAGGTAGGTGTGGAAGAGCGTTGCCTGCCGGCTCCGGGCAAGGGAGGTAAGCCCTTGCGCGACATGGGGCGCGAGCAGGGTTCGGATGGTGGACAGCTCACCGAGATCAGCGGGGGTGGCGGCGTCGGTGGGGATGTCCAGTGGCTGCGGACACCGCGCGTAAACCTCGGACCAGTAGAGGCGCTGCGCCTCGAGGTCGACCCCGTCGAGGTATCGTCGGTAGGCCTCGTAGCCGGGGGCGGGGGGCAATTCCTCGCCCGCGTATGCGGAGCCCAGGTCGGCCAGCAGAATCTTGAGACTCCAGCCATCGAACGCGATGTGGTGCACGTCGAGCAACAGCAGGTCGTCGGCAGTGCCCTGGATCAAACGGGCGCGCAGCAAGGGCGGGGTGGCGAGGTCGAAAGGCCTGGTGAAATCGGAGACGAGCGTCTCAAAGTCGCAACCTTCGCTGGATGCGATCTCGAGATCGATGCTGGCGTGGGTGACCTCCTGAACCAGGCCAGTCGGTTCGGCACGGAAGCTGGTCCGCAGCGCCGAGTGTCGGGCGACCAGGCCGCGAAGGGCCGTCTCAAGTCGCTCCGGGTCAAGCTTTCCGGCTACCTCAAGGCCGAAGGGCACGTTGTAGGCGAGCGAGTCCGGGTCCTGGAACTGGGCCAGGTACACCCGGGCGGCGGCCGGGGTCATGGCGGCGGCGGCGGCAGGCTCGTCGGCCACGTCGGGGGTTTCCCCCTCAGCGTGCGCCTCGGCGAGGATCGCCAAACAACCCGGCGTGTTCGAACGCAACACATCGGTGACGGTGACGTGGACCTGCTGTCTGCGGAGATTGTTGACCAGGCGCATCGCCCGGATCGAGTCGCCGCCCATCTCGAAGAAGTCGTCGTCGACGCCCACCTGTTCCAGTCCGAGGACCTCGGCGAAGGCCTCGCACAGCGCCTGCTCGATCGGCGTCGTGGGGGCGGTGGAGCCGGTGCGCGCCGTCACCTCGATGCACGGCATCGCCTTCCGGTCGACCTTCCCGTTGCGGTTCAGGGGCAGGGCATCGAGCTGAAGGAAGTGCGACGGCACCATGTAGTGGGGGACGATTGTTGCTAGTTCCTGTCGCACGACAGCCATCTCGAGCGGCACATCGGCCACCAGGTAGGCACTGAGAGACAGGGTTGGGTTGGCCTCCGCCTGTGCCAGGACGACCGCGTTGCGGATGTAGGGGAGCCGCTTGAGTGCGGTCTCGATCTCACCGAGTTCCACGCGGAACCCGCGCACCTTCACCTGGTCGTCGCAACGGCCCAGGAACTCCACGGTGCCGTCCGGCCGCCAGCGGCCGAGATCCCCGGAGCGGTACATACGTCCCGGCCCGAAGAGGTTGGGCACGAACCGCTCCGCGTTGAGGTCCGGGCGGTTGAGGTACCCCAACGCCACCCCGTCGCCGCCCATGCACAGCTCCCCGATCTCCCCAATCCCACACAACCGGTCGCCGTCCAGGACGTAGATCTGACTGTTCGTGATCGGGGCACCGATCGGGATGGTTGTGAAGTCACGGGGGACAACGTATGTGGTGGAGAAGGTGGTGTTCTCCGTCGGTCCGTAGCCGTTGACGACGACCACCTTGTCGTTGACCCGGTACAGGCGCGCCACGTGCTCGGGCGAGATTCGCTCACCGCCGGTGCTGAGCCAGGTCAGACCTTCGAGGCACTCGGGGGCCATGTCGACGAGCTGGTTGAACAGGGAAGTTGTCAAGAACATCTTGTTGACGCGCTCGCCGCGGATCAGGGCAGCCAACGAGGAGGGGGTGAGGATCTGGGAGCGGCTCGTGGGAACGACAACGGTGCCGCCATTGAGCCACATCCCCCAGATTTCGAGGGTGGAGGCGTCAAACGCCAACGACCCTGCCTGGAGCATGACATCGCCCGGCTCCATCGGCTGAGTGAGGCTGTTGACGACGAGACGCGTCACCGAACGGTGCTGGATGATGGTGCCCTTGGGCTGCCCGGTGGTGCCCGACGTGTAGAGGACGTACAGCTCCGAGTCACCGTCAAGTTCCTGTTCAGGTGGCTCGCACTCAATCGGTGGGGCGTCGAGAACCGCCGCAAGGTTGATGACATGGCAGTTTTCGGGACGACACCCGGGGGATGCGAGCACCTCGTCAGCGCGTTGCCCGAAAGCCAGGACGACGCTGGCTTTGCAGTCGGCGAGGATGAATCCGGTGCGTGCCGCGGGGGCATCGATCTCAAGCGGAACGTAGCTGGCACCGGCCTTGACGACGCCGAGCAGGCCGGCGAACAGCTCCCGGCCCGGATTGGCCAGGATGGCGACCCGGTCGCCGAGGCCGATGTCAGCTACCCACAGGGCGCGGGCAACACGCTCGGCGAGGTCATTGAGCTCGGCGTAGCTGACGCGCTCCGCCCCAAAAACGAGCGCGATCCGGCACGGATCGTCGGCGAGGATCTGCTCGAACCGCTCCGGCAGTGAACTATCGCGCGGGTACTCGCGGGCGGTGGCGTTGAAACTCCCAAGGATGCGTTCACCTTCACCATCGGTCAGCGTCGACAGGCTGGTCACGAGCGCCCGGGGTTCAGCCGTGAACTGCTCAAGGAGCAGGGCCATCCGGGTCAGAAGGCGGGTGATCTCGGCAGCGGCATGAACATCGGCGTCGTAGAGCAACTCCAGAACCAGCCCGTCGTCGCTGGTCGAGGTGAGGAGGTTGAGCGGATAGCCAGTCTTCTCCCGAGATTGCCCGATGTCCAGGGTCAGGGCACCGCTGGCAGAGCAGACCTGCGCTACCTGGACCTGCTGCGCATACAGGGTTTGCACGAGATGGGGCTGCTTCGTCGCCCGCTGAATCCGGGCGAGGGATGTGCGGTCGAAGTGGCTGGAGGCGAGGGCCTGGTCGCGCAGCTCGGTGAGCAGCTCGCCAACAGTGGTGGTGGGGGTGCACTGCACCCGGACAGGCACGGTGTTGGCAAGCAGCCCGACGACCGTATCGGCGCCATCGGCCGCGATGTCGCGACCGGAGACAACCTTGCCGAAAACCACGTCCTGGCTGCCGGTGGCACGCATGAGGATCAATCCCCACGCGGCCTCCACCAGACCGCTGAGGGTCATGGCGTGGCTGATGGCCAGGCGACTGAGCCGGTCGGTGAGGCCCCACCCCAGCGCCAAGCGCTGGCGGCCGATGCCCCGACCATCGGCCGGCTCGACGGGAAGGATGCCGCTGTTGCCCTCGTAGCCGCTGAGTAGCTCGCACCAGTAGTCCTCGACGCCGTCGTCGTCGCGTTGCTGAAGGTGGGTGAGGACGGAGGCGAGGTCAGGAGCCACCCGACGTGCCGCGTCCAGGACCTCCGCGGGGGGCTGGCCAGCGGCCAGGTTCTCGTAGGCCGTGGCGAAGTCCTCGAAGATGGTGCCCATGCACCATGCGTCGATGACGATGTGATGGAAGGTCCACAGCATCGTCACACCAGTCTCGCGCGGCAGGACCGTGACGCGCACGAGTGGATCAGTCGCGAGGTCGAATCCACGGTCCGCGTCGCTCTCCAGCAGAGCGTCCAGGGCGCCGAGTGCCTCGCTGGGGTGGGCCTCCTCGACGTGGCAGGTTCGCTCTGCAAGCACCACCTGGCGGGGCCGGTGCAAACCAGCTGAAACGATTGCGGTTCGGAGGGCGGAGTGGCGGGCCATGACAGCCCGTAGGGCGTCGCGCACGTGGCACACGTCGACGTCACCGGCGGGCATGTGCGCGTCGACCACCTGCTGCAGCACATAAGCGCCAGAGCAGGGGTTCTGCTGGGCTTCGAGGAGGATCGCCTCCTGCAAGGGGGAGAGGTCGTGGATGTCCTCGATGCCGTCGATGTCCAGGATCTGACCGGATTGGGCCAACTGCCCCACGATGCGCTCCACCTCGTCGGCTGTCAGCTCGGAGGCACTGAAGTCTGACGGGGTGCGCACTGTGAGTCCGAGTTCGAGGCGGTCACGGCAGTGGGCCGCGATTTCCGTCAAAGCGTTCTCATAGGCTTCCGCCAAGGCAGCCGCCTGTACCTCGTCGATGACCTCGGTGTCGAAATCGAACTCGACGTGGACGAGGTGCGACCGCACGGTCACCAGCACCCGGAGCCCCGGTGCAAATCGGTTCTCGGGGGCGCAGCGCAGGCCTGTCTCGTTCATTCGCACGGCCCCGAAGTCATCTTCCTGGCCGGCCTCGGCCACTTCACCAAGGTAGTTGAAGGTGACAGTGGCTTCGATCCCCGAGAAACCCTTCGGCCTCAGGCCGTACCCGAAGCCCTTTCGGGGTACGCCCCGCAACGATTCCTTGGACGTCACGATGGCCTCCCGGGGCTCCCTGCAGCAGGGCAGGACCAATGGGTACTCGGCGGTGAACCAACCGACGGTCCTGTCGACCAAGGGCATCCCGTCCAGCCCGGTACGTCCGTGGGTCTCGAGCCGGACCGCCACTTCCTCCTGCCCCGTCCGGGCAGCGACGGCCGAACCGAACGCCCCCAACAACAAGTCCAGAGGCTCCGCATGGTACGTGCGACCTCCCCCACGCAGCAGCAAAGTGCTGAGTGTCCGGTCGAGGCTGAACTCGATCCGCGCGACGCCGGACACGGCACCGGCCGCAACTTGCAACTGCGCCCCATCGGCGCGGCTCTCGACGGCTTCCCAGTAGCCGGATTCACGCGCGTCGATCCGAGCGCGTGCCTGCTTTAGGGCGTTTGCCCACTCGACGAGCGATGCGGTTTTCTCGGGCAGGGCGATCTCACGCCCCTGTTGGGCTTGCCAGATGCACGTGAGGATGTCTTCGGCCAGGACTCGCCACGAAACGCCGTCGACGACCAGGTGGTGGATGCAAATGAACAGGGAGCCACCGCTTGGGCTCTGCACCAGGGCCGCCTTGACGAGGGGGCCGCTGGCCAGGTCGATCGAGCGCTGGAGTCGTTCGGCGATCGCGAGCAGGGCCGGCCGCCGCTCGGCATCCTCGGACACCCGGTGGGTTTCGAACCCGTAAGGCTCGGCCCCCGCAACGTCTCGGATGACGAGGACGTCGCCGCACACCACCGACCGCAGTGCGTCGTGGTGGGACCACACGGCGTCAAGGGACTGGCGGATGACATCGGCCGTCGTCTGCCCGACCTCAAGAACGATGTCTTGGTTGAAGTGGGATGGTTCTGCCAGCGCCTTGGCAAAGAACTCCTCGGCGATGGGCATCCCGCGGACCTCGCCGGTGACTTCACCCTGCTCGTGAGGGTTCTCGGCGCGCAACCGTGTCCCTCGCGCGATGCGCCGAGGTGTGCCCCCGCCAAGGACGGTGCCGACGTTGAGGTCGTAGCCGGCGGAGCGCATCTTCGACACCAAGCGGATGGCCTTGATGGAGTCGCCACCAAGCTCAAAGAAGTTGGCACCGGGCGACACGGCATCGAGTCCCAGGACCTCCGCCAGCGCGATGCACACCTGATGCTCGACGCCTGAGGACTCCGTCGGCTCCCCCGCCGCGGGGTGGCTGGGGACCGCGACTGCGGGCAGGGCCCGCAGGTCAGGCTTGCCGTGTCTGGTCAGGGGGATCTCGTCCATCTGAACCACGTGCGCCGGGATCATGTATCGCGGCAGCAGTTCAGCGAGTTGGTCGCGCATGGCGGTCGGGTCGAGATGGGACTCACCGACGACGTAGCCGACCATCTCCAACTCGCCAACGTGATCCGTACAAGTGGTGACGACGACATCGCGGACGCCATCGAGTTGGCGCAGCGCACTCTCAACCTCGCCGAGTTCCACCCTGAAACCGCGGACCTTGACCTGGTTGTCGAGCCGGCCGCAGAAGTCGAGGCTTCCATCCGGGAGCCAACGGGCAACATCACCTGTGCGGTACATCATCCCCTCGCCAAAGGGATTGGGCACGAACTTTTCGGCGTTGAGTTCGGGGCGGTTGAGATAGCCACGAGCCACGCCCACTCCCGCCACGCACAGTTCGCCCGGCTCGCCGACGCCGCAGACGCGAGAGCCATTCAGCACGTACACCTGCGAGTTGGCAGTGGGCCAACCGATGGGGATCCGCTCAGCGGGATCCATGGGAGTACCCGGCGCCTCCCAGACGCTGATCTGGACCGTGTTCTCGGTCGGCCCGTATGCGTTGATGTAACGCTCACAAGTTCGTAAAGCCTTGTTGACGACGTTGGCGCTCGACGCGGAACCGGCCGTGGTGAGCACCCGCAGGCGCAGGTTGCTGGTGGTTAGGAAGTACTGGGGAGGCAGTGCCGCCAGAGTGACGTCCAGTTGCTCGGTGAGCTGCTCGAGACGTTCCACGTCGTGGATGGTGTCCTGGTCGACGATGACAAGCCCCGCCCCGCACAGCAGTGACAGTGTGAGCTCCCACACGCCGGCGTCGAAGGTGGGAGCCGCGAACTGCAGGACCCGGTCGGTGGCGGTGACGCCGTAGGTCTGGAGCAGCACGTGTCGCAGATTCACCAGCCCGCGGTGGTGGAGTGCAACCCCTTTGGGTTGCCCGGTGGTGCCGGAGGTGTAGATGACATAGGCCAGGTCGTCGGGCTCCGGGAACGTGGCTTCATACAGCTCCGGAGCTGCATCGACACGGGTGTCATCGTCTAGGGACAGGCTCACGCAGCCAGCGGGAAGGGTTCCCGGATGCGCGGCGGTTTGAGCGGCCTCCCAACCCGCGGTGAGCATCGCCCGCAGCCCGCAGTCGGCGGCCATGTTTTCGATCCGTTCGCGCGGGTGCCCCACGTCAAACGGGACGAAGTGATTGCCGCTAAGCAGGACCGCCATCATCCCGACTATCAGGGCGGGACCGCGCTCCCCCATAACACCGACGGCTGACCTCCTGGGGATTCCCGCGCGGCGCAGCCGGGCGGCCACTAACAGCGCCTGAGCCCGCAGGTCGCCATACGTGAGCGAACCGTCCTCCCACACCAGCGCGGCCCGCTCGGGATGTGCCTCCGCTTCAGCCAGGAAGAGTTCGGCAGCGGTTCCGCCACCGCTGAAGGGCTGGGCGTTGGTGTTGAAGTCCTCGAGGACGAGCCGCTCCTCCTCAGGGGTGAGGGTGGAAACCTCGGTGACGGGACTGCTGGGATCCACAACGAACTGCTCAAGGACACGCAGGACGCGACCGAGCAGACGCTGCGCCTCCGCCTCGGCGTAGACGCCCCTGTCGCGGATCAGTTCGAGAACGATCCCGTCGGCGGTTGTCCGGCCGATGAGGTTGAGCGGGAAGCTCGTACGACGGTGGTCATGGCAAAGACTCAGGCTGGTGCCGCGTTCGCTGGTCAATGCGGCCTGCCAGTCCCTGGGCTCGTGGGCGAACAGCGCACGGACGAGGCCCTCGGAATGACCTGAAATCCCCTGGATCTGCCCCAGTGAGGCATGACGGTGAGGTGCGGAGGCCGCATGCTGATCGCGGATCTGGCGGATCAGACCGGCGACGCTGAGCGTTGGGGTGACGGTGATCCGTGACGGCACCACGTTGATGTACAGACCGACGGCTTTGGCGCCGGTTCGCTCGTCAAGATCAGAGACCACCGTTCCGATGGCGAGGTCGTCGGTGCGGGTGGCGCGCATCAGCACGAGCACCCAAGCGGCCTGGAGGAGGCCACCCACCGTGGCATCGTGGGTGGCGGCGAGACTCTGCACTGCGTCGGCGAGGGGTTGGCCGACCCGGCACACAACTGACCCCACCTGCCCGGGTTGGCCGTCGGGCCGCCCCGTGGCGACGAGGTCCGGGGTGCCTTCGTAATCGGCGAAAAGGTCGCGCCAGTAGGTGACAAGACCGTCGTGATCGCGGTTCTGGAGGCCTTCGACGTAGGTACGGAACGGGGCTTCGGCGCGGCCAGCACTGAGGCGGGCGACCGCGGCCCCGAGGGCCTCGCCGTCGCTGAGGGCATCGTGAAGTTCCAGAAAGTCGCCGAACAGCGTTTCGAGGCACCAGACGTCGAGAATGGCATGGTGGTACGTCCAGACCAAATCGAGTCGCTCCCCCACCCAGAGCGCGCTGACCCGCACGAGAGAGTCGGTTGCGAGATCGAAGCCGCGGGCGAGGTCTGCCTCGAGCCACGCGTCGAGGTTCATCCCAGAGGCCCGAAGGTCGTGCTCGGTAAACTCGATGCGCCGGTCGGGCATCACCACTTGGCGCGGGGCCGCTGGATCGTCGAGGAGAATCGCGGTGCGGAGCACGGGGTGAAGCATCGCCAGTCCCTCCAAGGCCTCGGCTATCAGCGCCGGGGACATCGGCCCGGAGGAGGTTTTTGCCGTGAAGACCTGCTGGAAGGTGTATGCGTCATCGCGGTTCTCGTCCAGGCGTCCGACGATCATGCCCCGCTGGAGCGGGGCCAGCGGGAAGCTGTCACCAGGCGCTTCAGCCGAGGATGCGGGACCGTCGTTGCCCTCGCGCTCAGCAGCCGTTCCGGCGGACTCCTGGGGATTCAGCTTGTGCATGATCAGTACCTCGACTCGGATCGAACGATGACAATGCACCGTCTCAACGTCATGTCGATGAGTTCACCCTTTGACGTGACGTCAGAGTCAAGGCACAACCTGCGATTCTCGCATCCATCGCACCCAACCAGCCCAGGCAAGGGGAACTCGATGGCGGTTCCCGGAAGGCCCCGGATGCGAGCATGACGAAGCGCCTTGGACCGACGTCAAATCGTCGGTCCAAGGCGCAGCGGTCTCGTCGGGCTTGATTCACCTCCTATTGGGGGTCGCAGACGCTTCCTGGTTCACCGAGGGTCCCATCTGCTCCGCCAGGCTCAGCAAGGCCTCGGCCGGAACGTGATGCACATCGGACGGCCACTGTCCTCCCTCCCGGGTGCACACGCTGAACCAATAGTCGCCGTGCCGCCACGTCTCGAGCTGGAGACCCCGATACTCGCCCCCGCCCTCGGAAAGCCCGGAGAGGTCAATCGACGGCAGTTGGTAGTACAACCCACCCCCAAGACATTTGACATAGCTCTCCTTCATTGCCCACAGCCGGATGAAGGCGCTGTGGCTGTCGAGGGCTTGGGTGATGCGAGCCATCTCGCGCGCTCCCATGACCACCTCGGCAAGTTCCACCACGTCCAGGGACCGTTCAATCTGTTGAACGTCGACCCCGATCTCGCTCCGGGACACCCCGCAGGCACAGAGCTCAGCAGAATGGGAGATGTTGAACTCCGTACCCTCCACCGCTGGTTTTCCGTAACGGGAGTATCGCCACGGCAGACCGGCAGCTTCTGGGCTCTCCTGCTGCAGTCCGAACATCGCCAACCAGTAGGCCACTACGAGATTCCGGGCATCCTGATCGGATCGGAACTTCTGCCAACGGACGCGACGATCCGGGGGCATCAGACGCACCATGCGGCGGAGATCCTCCTGAGCAATCGCGTCGCCGTCCCGGCAGACGTAAAGGGCCATGCCGTCACCGGTGCCTTTCGGTCCTGACGGCCACCGTCACGCCGAACAGGACAGCGGAGATGCCTACGAGGAACCCGATCGCAGGTAGCGCCGCGCCGATGGCGCCGGTGCTCATGACTGCCTCGGCCCCGTCGAGATACCAGTACACGGGTAGGAACTCGCCAATCCTCTGAAGTGCCTCTGGCATCAGCTCGCGTGGCCACAGGGCACCAGCCAGCATCACCATCGGGATGTCGATGAGCGTGTTGATGGCACTGCCCATGAGTTCGTTCTTCACGAACCGGAACACCAGCATGGCCTTGGCTACGCAGAACAGACCGAACGCTGCCGACAACCCGACGATGGCAGTCTCCTGGATGTGGTCGCCGTAGGAGACCCCCGCCATCTTCGGCAGCATCTCCATGACCGCCATGAGCTGAATCATCGTGATAGCGAACAGGGACGCAATGTACTGCCCGAAGTAGGACAGACGCGAGGTTCCAGACAGCGTGACCCGATCGTAGATGCCGCGAACGCGGTCCTGCAGCAGCAGTGACGCACCGGCGGTCATCATGAGAAGCATCGAGAACGCCAAGTAGCCGAGCGTCGTCATGGTCTTGCTGGAATCCTCCGCCGCTGCGCTGGAAAAGTTGCGGTAGTCGCTGGAGAACTTGTTCTTCACGAAAGCCTCCATGCCGGAGTAGAAGGCCTTCTGATCGCCCGCAGCGGCGTTACCGATGCTCTGGACGCTGCTCAGGTAGGTGTCAATGCGGACCTTGATGGACTGAGTCTGGTTGGTCCCGCTCTGAACATACAGCTGGGCCCGGGCAGGCTCGCCGGCGATGACCTTTTCCGTGTAGCCTTTGTCGAATACAACGGCGACATCATAGTTCGAGCCGACAATGCCCTGCTGGATGTCACTCCCGGCATCAATCTTGACGACCTTCGAATCACCGGCGAAGTTGTCCATGAACTGCTGCGTCAGCTGAGTCTGGTCCTGGTCGAGGACGCCGATGGACCACTTTGGTTGTTGAGTCGTCACCTTCACGATGAAGACGTTGAGCAGCACGGGAATCAGCAGTAGGAAGACCCAACTGGATCGTTTCCCAAGAAGCCGCTTGAAGTTGTTCAAGATGATGGTCATGCCAGTCTCCTTCTCGCACTGACCATGCTCAGCGCCGCCAGGACGACGGTGATCGCCCCGAGGATGCCGAGGTAGTTGATGGCGTTGCGTGCGGTCTCCCCGAACATCAGGCCGAACAGACCCTCACGGGCGTAGTAGCTGGGGGAGATCAGCTCCAGCGGACCAAACTTCGCCACGACGAAACCACCGGCCAGGAACGTGGAGCCGAGGATGGCGACCTGCAGCAATCCCTTGGTCTTTCGCTCGCTGCGCGTCATCGTCATGACGGTCATGCCGAGGGCGATGGCCAGGACTCCGAAGATGTAGACGAAGGCCAAGGTCAGGGGCAGATTCTGGCCCCAGTCGACGCCGAAGAACTGGCGCGTGACGCCGATGTAGATGGCGCCCTGCGTGAACGGGACGAGGCTGAAGGCCAAGAGTTTGCCGAGGTACTGCTGCCACGGCTTGACCAAGGTCAGGCGGGTGCGCTTGCCGACGACACCAAGGAAGTCCTCGTGCATGCCGCCGAAGCTGCCGTATTCCGTGCCGTACAGCAAGAGGAACAACAGCATGCCCACGGCGTAGTAGCTGAACCCGGTGAGGTTCCGCGACGAGGTGACATCGTGCAGTTCGACGCCTTGACTGGTTCCAACACTCCCTGAGGAGGTGTCACCCCCAGCGGTTCCGATGGACTTGATGGCCCACGCGGTGTTGGCGCCGCTGTTGAAGCTGTCGACGACGGAGCTCACCACGGGATAGTTGATCCCCGAGTACTTCTTCATGTACACCTCTACGGTGCCTCGACCGTTGTCGGCGGCGAGATTGTCGGAGAAGTCCTTGCCGATGTAGAGCATCGCGCCGAGTTCCCCGTCCTCGACCTTTTGCTGTCCGGCCTCGAAGCTTTCGAGTTTTGTGAAGGTGGCTATCCCTTCAAAGCCCTGAATAGATGTGAGTTGGGTGAAGTACTCCTGACCTCCATCACCGACGTCCTGGGAGTAGTAGCCGATCTTCACCGGATCGATGTCATTCTTGCTGAAAGAAGAATTGAATGCACTGCCAAGGATGAACGTCATGAGGACGAAAACCCCGAGACGGAACAGAATAGGTTTCTTGTCCATCCACACCGATTTCAACGAGTACAGAAACTGTGTCAGCAACAGGTACATCAGTCAGATCCTCTCGATGATTCTCAATCGCGCAGGGTCTTGCCGGTCAGGTTCAGGAACACAGCCTCGAGCGACAGCCGGACCTCGCTTAGACCAGCGACGTTGGGGCTGGTCGCCAGCACGCATCGCGCAAACTCGGCGAAGTCGGCGCCCTTGTCCAGATGTGCCCGCACCTTGACCCCGTCGACCTTGATGCGGTCACTGGTCAGGCCAGGAGCCTCAAGGCGCACCGCAGCCTCGGCCGCATCCCGGGCGGAAGCCAGGGTGATCTCGACTACCCGCTCGTCGGTGTGCCGGTCAACAACCTCCTGGAGACCGCCCGAGGCGATGACCTCGCCATGATCCATGATGGCCACCTTGTCGCATAGGGCCTCGATCTCCTCCATGTAGTGCGATGTGTACACAACCGTCGTCCCGCCAGCAGCCAAGGCCTTGACCGACTCGAGGATCGCGTTACGGGACTGCGGATCAACACCAACAGTCGGCTCATCCATGATGAGCACCGACGGATTGTGCACGATCGCGCACGAGATGTTGAGTCGACGCTGCATCCCGCCCGAATAGTTCTTCGCCTTGTCCTTGCGGCGATCCCACAAACCTGTGAAGTCCAAGGCGTCATGTACCGCCTCCGCGAGAGCCGCACCACGCAACCCATTGAGCTTCCCCCAGTACGTGACATTGTCGATACCGGAAAGGTCCTCGAAGAAGGCCATGTCCTGCGGCACATAGCCGATCTGACGCTTGACGTCGTCCGTGAGGCGATGCGCGTCGCACCCCAAGACCTGCACCGAGCCACCATCGGGTTTCAGGAGTCCCAGGATGAGGTTGATGGTGGTCGACTTACCGGCACCGTTCGGGCCAAGCAACCCGAACAAGTCACCCTCGCAGACCTCGAGATCCACTCCCTTCACAGCAGCGGTCTTCTTGAACGACTTTCTCAGACCCCGGGTCTCGATGACAGCCCCGGGTCCATGACGTTCAGCATGGGGCTCGGGCCGGAACTCGGCAACCGGGATGCTTTCGTAGTTACTCTCACACATAGTCATCGATGTTCTCCCTCTAACGCGGAACAGCACAAAGGTTGGGTTGGAACTGGAATGCGGGCCAGGAGGCCCCTGACCGTTTGAAGCACCACCTCATCGCCCTGGAAGCAGAAAAAGTGATCCCCCGGTGCTTCCAGGAATCTGGTTCTCCCCGAGGAGAGGCGGGCCCACTCGGTCACAGCAGCAGGATTTACCGATGGGTCATCCCGTCCGTTGACCACGGTGATGTCACAGGCCATGCGATGGTGGCGCGGCCGCCATGTATAGCCCTCGCAGAGCTTGAAGTCGGCACGGAGTACGGGGAGGAAGAGTTTCCGAAGTTCCGGGGCGGCGAGCGCTTCTCGAGTGGATCCACCATAGCCCTGGATCGCGGCAATGAACTGCTCGTCATCCAGGATTGCCGAGTACTTGGTGCGGGTACCGGTGTTCTGGGGAGCTCCCCGCCCCGAGAAGACGATGTGCAGGGGCAGCACGGCGCCCCACTCACGGAACACGAAATACGCCTCGTAGGCGAGCAAGGACCCCATCGAGTGTCCCCAGATGGCATAGGGCACGGACGGATCGCGATGCGCTTGAATCTGGTGGGCCACGTCGCGTGCGGCCGCATAGGCGTCGTCGAAGAGGTCCTCGGATAGGCGGCGGCCGTGCCCAGCGAGCTCAATCGGGGTCACGAGCACGTCCTCTGGCATGATGCGACGCCAGCGATAATAGGACGCAGACGAGCCACCTGCGTGGGGTATGCAGAACAACTGCAGTCGGGTCATCGATTGATCCTTTCCACGAACCCGGCGGGTTTGCCCACCAAGGATGCGATTACCAACTTGAGTCGGTTGACTTGTTTACGCTTCGGCCAACAACGGACCATGTCGAACGGGTAGGCGGGTCCCCGGACGAACCTCTGGTCCTCGGGGGCGAACAGCTCTGACAGGGCCAAGCTGTCGCCGTCAACGAAAGCCTGGGCGCACTCGATGAGCGCGCGGCCTTGAAGAGAGCGCCTCCGCGTGCGCAGCTTCCCTCGGCCGAGGGTGGCGTGGACGACGCCCGCTGCGGGGCTCCACGTCCGTCGGAACTCTCGAAGTCGGGCGAGCAACTCGTCACGATCAACGGCGAGGACGGCCAGACGTTCGTGGCCGTGGTGGTGGGTGCGGCAGCACGCCGTGTAGCAGAAAGCCCGGAAGTCCGCCTCGTCCAAATCGGCGAGAAACTGAATCTCTGCATCAAGGTGCCGTTCGAAGGACACCCGACTAGCGGCTGAGACACAGTAGAGGACCTCCCCCTGACCTGCGACGGGCGTTGGGGGCAGCAGTGGGGCCTCCTGAACGACGGCGAGCACATTGGAGCCCCCGAAACCGTAGCTGTAGGCCATCGCGGCCCGAGACCCGCTCTTGGGCGGCTCCCACGGCTGGGTCACGGGCGGCACGTAGAACGGGGAATCGAGCAGATCTGCCTCTTCCATGGGAGAGTCGAAGTGCGGCAGTCCCGGGATGTGGCGATGTTCGATTGCCAAGGAGCAGCCAATGAGATTGGCGATGCCGAGGCCTGAATTGACATACCCGAGGGTGCCGGTGAGAGCGTTCATGGCGCAAAACTGGTTGCGTTTGGTGAGCTGCCGGAAACCCGCCGCCTGGCCGGCTAACTCCAGTGCCGTCTCCAGGCCGCCGGAATACCCCTCCCCCAGGAACAGGCCAATGTCCTCGGGGTCGATCTCAGCGCTCTCGACCGCCACCCGTACCGCATTGGCGATGCTCTTGGGTGAACTGGACATGAACTCACCTTCGGCGCCGTTGTTGTTCATGGCGACACCTCGGATAACACAGTGAATGGCGTCGCCGTCGGCGACGGCCCGCTCCAGCTTCTTGAGGACCACGAAGCCGCAGAACTCGCCGCCGAAACTGCCTGCGTCATGGCGGTCAAACAGCTTGGTGGCGGTGTCGTCGCTCTGGGCCATGGAGAACCCAAGCCGCGTGTACTGGTGAACCGGGGTGAAGTCGACATAGAGTCCCCCGACGAGAGCTGTCGAGAAATCGCCGTTCGCGATGCCGCGGTAGGCGTTGACCACCGGGACCAGTGACGAGGGGCAGCTGGCGTCGACGACATAGGAGGGGCCATGGAGGTCAAAGAACATCGAGATCCGTGAGGCGATGCCGCTGGTCCAGCTTCCGAGTTGCTGGTTTAGGGGGTCGGCGGCGAACGTGTTCTTGTAGACGAGTTCAAGGAAAGACCCGAGCTGCTCCTTCGTGTGGTTGTAGCCGACGATGACGGCCATGTCGTTGTCCGCGAGGGCTTCCCCCGCCATGCCCGCGTCCTCGAGCGCCCGGTAGGCGGTCGCCAGGCTGAGGCGGGTCCGGGGCGAGAGGTGCTCGGCGGATTGCTGGTCGAACCTGAAAACCCCGCGATCAAACAGGTCAAGGTCCTCAAAGTAGCCTCCCTTGGCTGCCAACCACGGGTCTTTGGTGACTGCGGGGGGCACCAGGCAGGCCACGTCCTCGAGTCGGTCCAGGGGGCAGCGTCGGATGTAGGAGTCGCCGCTGGCCCAGGTCGTCCAAAGCGACTCGTAGTCGTCGCCGCCCGGGTGGGCAACGCCGATACCGATGACAGCCACGTCCGTGCGCTGGTTTATCTTCCGCAGCAGGTCAACGGCGAACTCGCGGCTGAGATCACCCCTCTTGAGGCCCTGGAGGACGGAGGCGACGAGTTCAGGCGAACGCATGTTTCTTCTCCTCTCGCACCGCACCCCGGCCGCTCGTGTCCACTGCCTCGGGACGCAGCCCTGCCAGGCGCCTGAGCGGCAGGAGGGTGTCGCCCTCCAGATGGTGGAACAGGCGGTCGCGTTCCTCCTGGGGAACGCCCTTGAGGTCGAAGCATGTAGTGATCATGGCGGTGAGGCGACGCAGCACCGCCCACACCTCTGGCGTCCGCCAGTTGCTCACCGGGCCGCCAAAGTGCGCCCGGGTCCTGCGGATGGCGGTGACCAGCTCCCTGAGACGCTGCCGGGAGTCAGGCTGGTCAATCCGGTCGGGGGTCCCGGCAAGGATGCCGAGAACCCGATGGGCCAGGTGATCGGGGTTGAACAACTTGCGCTCATTGAGGATGTCTGTGACACGAGCCTGGTTCCCGTGGCGATCCAGGGCGCCCAGCAGCAGCGTCTCCGGCCGGGCCGATGCGAGGGCGGTGATCCCGGTGTCCCCGGGGCCAATCTCGAGCAGCGCATCGAGGCGCATCGAGGCGAGCCGCTCAGCGGCCGCCGCACGGGGCCAGTCCTGCTCGAACGCCAGTGCCTGGATGAGTTCGGCCAACTCCCGTGGGTGCCTGCGGAGGCGGTAATCGGCGACTGAGACCACGGGACGTGCCACACGCCGGGGGCGGACGGAACCACGCCGGGTCGCGAGTCTCAAGGCCTCCCGGAGGGTGACAGCACCCGCCGCCACGAGGGCAGCGAGGACGCCGACGCCCTTGCCCACGAGCACGTTCCCCGGGACGGGGAAGGTCTGGCGGTACAGGCAGTACAGGCCCACGGATGCCGTCAGCACCGCGGCCCGACGCTCGTGCGCGGCCAGGCCCCTGTCCCTGCGAGTGGGGTACAGCACCCGTCGGGTCAGGCCGCGGCTAACCACCGAATCCAGCTCTTCGTAGCCGTGGCGCACAACGGCGTAGTGCTCGTAGGTCTCGACAGCCATGCCAGGTCTGAAAGACTCCACGTCGGGGAAGAGAAGGCCTAGCCTCACGATCCGGTCCTCTCAGTTCTGACCGATGTAGGCCAGTAGGGAGTCCGCGTCGATCTCTCCGGACTCAAGCTGGCCGATCAACTCGTTGTAGGAGCCCTGGGCCGGCGTCTCCTCCTCGACGACGGAGCCGATCCCGAGGACCTCGGAGATGTGGGCCGCCATCTCGGCGGGAGTCGCGTAGGTGAAGATGTCCGAGATGCTGAGCACGTCGTCGAAGTGACCGTTTAGCACCTTCATCATCTCCGTAGCCATGATCGAGTTGCCTCCTAGCGCGGTGAACGTGTCATAGATGTCGATCTCGGAGATCCCGATGACCACGGCGTAGACGCAGGCCACGGTCCGCTCGACATCGTCGAGTTCAGAGTCGGGCTTGCCGAGGATGGCCACGTCGTTGGGATCAATGGCAACAGGAGCGGCACCATGGTCCTGGACGGCGGTTTCCCGCTCCAGTCGAGCGGACTCACGGGCGAGTCGGCGGTTGATCGCCTCAGAGTTGGCGAAACAGAAGTAGCCAGGCTCAATGGCCGCGAAGACCTGCGCGTTGAGGTTCGAGGGAATCACGTGGGTGATGTCCCGGAACATCATGGCCTCGTTGACGACGTTGAGCGCCGAGTGGGTGGACAGCGACTCGAACGGGGCGCGCGAGTCGTCGACGCCGTGATCGACAGCCATGCCGATTTCGCTCCAGCCCGGCCAGTTGATGACCCGGGCTTTGATACCGCGCCGGCGCAACTCCGTCGTGAATCCATCAAGGAAGCTGTTGGCCGCCGTGTAGTCGGACTGGCCGGCGCCGCCCAGCAGCGACGTCATGGAAGAGAAGCTGAGGTAAAGGTCGGGCTCATCGCCGAGGAGGCGATAGAGGTTCCGAAGCCCCGCCGCCTTCGGATCCAGCACCTGGTGGAAGGTCTCCAGGTCTTTGGAGAACAGGAACCCTTCCCCTGCGGTTCCGGCGCAGTGGACAACCCCACGGATCCGACCGTAGGTGGCGCGCAGGCGGCCAATGAGCTGGGACATCTGGGCCTCGTCCGTTACATCCGCGCACGCCAAATCAAGTGGGGCCCCAGAGGCCTGGATCTCAAGCAGGTTGCGGACGATGCGTCCGGTCCTGTCGTCGACGCAGGCCAGAGCTTCCCACTGGGAACGATCGGGCAGAGGACGGCGGCTGACTAGGCACACAGGCGCCTTGGACTGGGCCAGGGCCATGCCTGTGGCTGACCCGAGAGCCCCAGCTCCGCCGGTTACCAGGTAGATACCACTGGAGTCACCGGCCTTGCTCACAGACGGGAAGTCCTGAGACGTCAACTCGACGAGGACGGGTTGATAACGGACGCCACGCCGGTAGCCCACCAGGGTCGGGCCAGTCCCTGCGCTGAGGGCCTCGTTCACAAGCGTGGCGATCTCGGTACGCCCATCGGTGTCGATGGCCTTGTGACAGAAGGTGACACACTCGTGTTTGAGGGACTTTGTCATGGCGAGCAGCGCAGTGTGGGAGGCATCGATGAACGGCTCGTCGCCATCGATCTGGTGGGCGTGGTCCGCGACCACGACGAGGTCGAGCCCGCCTTTGGCCCTTGTCTGGAGCAGCTTGGTCAGGTGGACCAGGCCGTCGATACCCTGACTGATTCCGCGGTCGAGGTCGGCATCGTCCCAAGCGGCGCGATCGGGATTCCAGCCGGTCACGACGACGACCGCGCCGAACTGTTCCGTGGGCAGTTGCCGGACTGCCCATTCGATCGACGAGTCGTCGACGGAGGCCATGACCCTGTTCGGGGCGAGCACGTGGTTCTCTTCACCGAGGATGATCTCGTGGACGGCCGGCGCGCAGGTGGCCAGCTCTCGCTGCCATGGGGACGAATCCACCTCGGCGCTGGAGACCAGCAGAATTGGGCGCTGCCAGGGCTTCCGGGCACCGGGCTCGGTTGTCTCGTGCCACTGCAGCCCATAGAACGAAGAGGAAGTGAACTCGTTGAACTTTGGCACCCGTTTCATGGAGTAGCGATCGACCTGACCGATGACGGTGCCGTCCTCGTTGACGAGCGTGATCTCGAAGACCATGACGTCGTCATTGGCGTGGACACGGCGGGAACGGGCGTAGAAGCGCCGGCTCAGGCGCCCGCGCAGCTCCAAGCCCTCATATCCTAGGGGCAGGAAGAAGTTCGGGGCCATGAACACGAGGATCTGGATGTGGCTGAAGGCGCAGTCCAGCATGCCCGGATGGAACCAGTACTGGCCAAGATCCTCACGAGTGACGTCGCCACCGAAGTCCATGACGCTGTAGGTGACGTCCGGGTCGCTGATGGAGCGATAGCCGAGGGCGGTGTGCTGCCAGCCCGGCCCGAAGTTCGGGATCCCCTCGGCAGGGATCCTCTCGAGGTCGGGGTCGGCGGCCAGTTGCGCCAAGGTGGGTTCGGGAGCCGGCTCTGGACCGGTCTGAGGAGTCACGTGGCCGCGGGCGTTGAGCACCCACTGGGTGCCCTCGTCGTCGAGGCGACTGACGACCTCGACCTGGTCCCGCTCGCCGTCCCGGCTGATCCGAATGTGGACGATCACATCCCGGTCGGGGCTGGCCAGCACCGGCGTGATGTAGTTCATGTCAGCAACGGTGATCCCCGCCGTCCCATAATGGTGCCGCAGCGCCTCCGTGATCATCTCAAGCTGCACCGTTCCCGCCACGACGAACGTGTCCATGAGAACGTGGTCGGCCACCGGCCAGTGCGTCTTCGGCGACAATCTGGCCTCGTAGATTCCGAGGTCGAGCGAGGTCACGAGGCAGCGATCGACGAGCGGGTGAGGCAGCTCGCCCCAGTCGTCGACCGGCACGGTGTCGGCAACGTGCGAGACGCGAGGGCGGCCCCAGCAGGGGCTGGGCTCGAATGGGTAGGTGGGCAAGCAGACGCGGTGTCCTGTGGCGAACAGCTGGGCGAAGTCGATGCCGGCACCGCGGGCGTAGAGGGCAGCCAACAAGCTGAGCTGCTCGCGGCTCGGATCGGTGTGGGCAAGTTCGTTGACGAGCGTTCGCGCCTGGCTGCTGAGACGGGCAAGTTCGGCCTCGGTGACGTCGCCGGGTTCCCGGTGTGTTTTTCGCTGCGGCACGATGCGGTGGTGGCCAACGTGGACTGTACCGTTCGAGGGCGTGATCGAGCAGATGTCCTGCTCGGCAATGCGGTTGGCCAACTCGTCGACAGTATCCGCGACGATCGCGAGCCGATGGGTGTAGTGGCCGCGACCTCGTGCTGCGGTGAAGCAGATGTCCTCGAGGCTCGCCCCGACGTCGCCAGCCAGATAGGTGCGGTATTGATCGACGTAGCGTCCCAGGGCGGCTTGTGACTTCGCGGACAGGACAAACAACCGGGGTTTGGGAACCTCATGTGCCGGGCGCCGGGCCGAGGTGTGGTCGCGCAGGACGACGTGGGCGTTGGTCCCGCTGAACCCGAAGGAACTGACGCCCGCGTAGCGGGGGGTGTCGCGTCGCGGCCACGGAGTGTTCCGATCAGTGACGTACAGTGGGGAATCCGAGAAGTCGATGTGCGGGTTCGGCTCATCGAAATACAGGCTGGCCGGGATGACGTCCCTCTCCATGGCGTGAAGCACTTTGATGACGCCGGCGATACCGGAGGCCCCCACCGTGTGTCCGATGTTCGTTTTGACGGAACCAATGCCACAGAACTGCTTACGATCGGTCGTGCGTTCGAAAGCGTTCTTGAGACCGAGCACCTCGATTGGGTCACCGAGCGGGGTTCCAGTGCCGTGACACTCGACATACTCCACCTGTTCCGGGTTGACGCCGGCGGCTTTCCAAGCGGCGACCAGGAGCTCTTCCTGGGCACGGGGGTTCGGGGCGGTCAACCCGTTTGAGGTGCCATCGGAGTTGAGCGCAGTAGCGGCGAGGACTCCGTAGATGTGGTCGCCATCGCGCTCGGCTGCGCTGAGGGTCTTGAGAACGAGCACCGCAACGCCTTCGGTGAACACTGAGCCGGAGGACTTGCCGTCGAAGGCGTGGATGCGATAGTCGCGTGAGACGACATCGCCGGGCCGCCCGGAACGAGGATCGCTGTCATCCTCCGGGGCCTCGACATCCACATTGCCGCAGGAGATCGCCACGCCACCGGCCAGCGCCATCTCGCACTCACCAGACCGGAGCGCATTGGCCGCGAGATGCATGGCCAACAGGCCCGAGGAGCAGGCGGAGTCCACAACGTACGCGGGGCCGCGCAGATCGAACAGGTAGCTGATTCGGCTGGCGAGGATGCCCTCCCACACACCGGACAGATGCTCATCAGGAAGCTCGACCATACGCCGGTAATCCGTGGTGTTCGTGGCGTCCCTGCCGACGAAGGACGCGATCCGTCGCCCGGTGATCTGATCCTCCGGGTAGCCGGCGTCCTCGAGGGCCCGCCACATCTGCTGAAGCATTAGCCGCTGCTGCGGATCGATCGATGCGGCCTCGGGCTCCGTGATGTTGAAGAACTCGTAGTCGAACTGGTCGATATCAGAGACATACCCGCCAAGGAACCTCTCGAAATCCTCGTCCGAAGGGGTGAACACGGGGCGGCCGACGAACTCCGCGAAGTACGGGTTCTTGAACACCTGTTCGTGGTGCAGGCGGTTGGCCGGCTTGTTCACCAGACATGTGCGGTTGTTGACCAGATTGTCCCAGAAGGCCTCCACATTGGGCGACATCGGCAGGTCACAAGCCATCCCGATAATCGCGATGTCCTCGCGCTTGCGACTTTCGGAGCGCGTCAATAGCCCCAAGAGTTCCATGGATTCCGATTTCGTGAGGTTGCCCTTTGCAAGTTGTTCCAGGATGACCCTCTTGATGTTGCTCATCAGTTCGTTCCTTCGGGTGCAGCGTTAGTCGGCACAGTGGCGGGTGGCTCTTGCTGTTCGTTTACAATGTCTTCGATGCCGACATCCCCTTTGAGGAAGCGGTCGAGCAGTTCGGACAAATCTGACTCATCGGCATCCACGGGGGCGAAAGCGGAGCCCTTCGGACGCGGAATCTGGGTTCTCGCGGTGATGTACTCAGTCAGCTCCGCGATGGTCGAGTAGATGAAGATGTCAGCGATGTTGACTATCCCCGGGAAAGCGCGATCCAACTCCACCTGGAGCGCGGAGGCCAACAAAGAGTTGCCTCCGCTTTCGAAGAACTTGTCACGGACCCCGAACTCGCGGGAGCCAAGGGCACCGGCCCAGGCGAGTGCGACCTTCTGCCCTGTCTCGTTGAGCGGAGTACTGCCGCAGCCGTGAACGACGAGGTCGTCGAAGCTGAACGCCCGCCGCTCGTTCGCGGATGTGGTCGGAGCGTTCTCGAGCAGCTTTCGAATGTCGAGCGCGCTGCAGAGGGCATCGACTCGCGTGCTGATCTCTTCGGGGATGAACCGGCCGAGAAGGATCTGAGGTGCGCTCGACCTGAGTCCTTGGGAAAGGAGTTCGGCTCCCTCAGCGTCGTCGACGAACTGCACGAAGCAGTCGGCGGACTCGACTCCATGGGCAGCCGCCATGCCGGATTCGGACCAGCCGGTCCAGTCGAGCGAAACGGCTCGGATCCCGGCGGAGCGCAGCTCGGTGGCGAATCCGTCCAGGAAGGCGTTGGCGGCGGCATAATCGCTCTGCCCTGCGGAGCCGAACACACCCGTCATGGACGAGCACATGGCGAAGACCTTGAGGTCGTCGGCCATCGTGGCCCGGGTGAGCAGCTGGGTGCCGATGACTTTGGGGGCGAGGACACGCGCAACCTCCTCCCAGGGCTTGGTCAGCAGGAACCCGTCACCCGGGAGCCCGGCGGTGTGGATCACCGCGTCGATGCGCCCGTAATGTTCACGGATCGACGAGACCGCCGAGTCGAGGGCGACCGTATCTGTGACATCGGCGCGCCAGAGCGACACGGAGGCCCCCGCGGCGCGGAGGGCGTCGACGCGGCTGAGGATACGGCGGGCCTTCACATCGAGGGGCGCGGTCACATCATGATCGTCCACGTGACGGTTGATGAGCGCCACGCGCAGCCCATCGTGCGTTCGTGTGAGGGCCTCGGTGAAGGCGAGGGCCATCCCGCCGCTACCGCTGATGAGCACGACGTCGTCGCCTTCAACCGGCTCCGGGGAGTAGCGCTCCCGGGCGGACTGAGCACAGGGCACCATCGCCGGCTCCAGGCGGCGGCCGGCGCGCAACGCGCTGACTCGGCACCGAGAATCTCCGCCAGCCGCGGCGAATATCTGCTCGCCGGTGGTGTGCTCGTCAGCGTCTAGGATCCGGATGTTGATGTTGGAGTACTCCTCCGCCAGCGAGAGTGCCATCGCGGTGGCGGCCCTCCCGTAGGCGTTGCCCGGCTCCCCCGGCTCAATCGCCTGCGATCTCCGGGTGACCACCAGGTAGTCGACCCGATGGTGGATGCCGGACTTCGCGAGAGTCTTCACGAGGCTGCCCAACGGGCGCAGAGCCCGCTCGGCCTCGTACTCCAGTTCGGCCGCCGGGAGACCGAAACCCGGGGTGGCGGGTATGAGGTGGATGACCTGGACGATCTCCTCGACTCCAACCTGGTAGACGAGACGCCTCATACTGGACTCACCAAACTCATCGGGGCTGCACAGCATCGCGAGGTGTCCCCGGGATGCAGAGACCACGGCCTCCGCGCGTTCACGGTCCGCAGGATGGCTCGCGACGACGAGGCTCTTGCCAGCTGGTGCGGGAGAACCCAGCAGCTCATCGACGCTGATCCACGCGATCTCATGGACACAGTCGTGCTCAACCTCACGCAAGAACTCCTCTGGGGCGTTGACGCGAGAGATGGCGTATCGCTCGAAAGCCGCGACGACCTGGCCACTGGTGTCGGTGCACAGGACATCGAACTCCCGCACTTGCTCCCCCTCGGCAGCGGTGGGCCTGCACACCCAGTAGCCCTCGTCCGGCAGAGGCCGGAAGAATCGCGCCCGCTCGAACGCCAGGGGGAGGTAAAGGTTGTCGTCCTCCCGCACCATGCCGATGTTGACACCAGAGTCGACGAGTGGCGGAAACAAGCTGTACTCGGCCTTTACCGCAGCCGTCTCGGCACTCACTCGGTAATACATGAGGGTCTCACCCTCGGGACCGAAGTAGATGGCCCGGGGGGAACGCCAAAGCTCACTGCGGATGCTGACGAAGGACTCATAGGTGTCCTTGGCGGTGAGGTTCTGCATGACCGGCCACGAGGCCACGAGGTGACGGATGTCGACGGGCTCAGCGGGATCGGCGTGGAGCAGAGCGGCGTCGACGCGGCAGTGTTCCGTCCAACCCTCGCCGTCGAGCGGACGGCTGCGGAACTCACAGCTCACACCACTCGGAGTCCTCGTGGCCACGCACCGGACAAGACGGGCCTCGTCGCCCCGGGTGCTGAGCGGCTGTCGGTAGTGGAAGTTCGAGAATGTGACGCTACCGCCAAGGGAACGCTCGGTGACGAATCGAGCCATCTCGATAAAGGCCGTCCCCACCAGGACGTAGGTGTCGTTGATGATGTGATTGCCCAGTTCGAAGCAGCTCTCGGCCTCGAGCACGGACTCGTAGACGTCGAAGTCCCGCTCATCAATCACGTGCCGATGAACCAGAGGGTGGAGACGCTCGGTCTGCGAAACCAGGCGGGGCCGGCCAGCCTCCCGCCACACCCGCCGAGCCGTGTCGTCCAGGGGAGGCAAGGGGATCCTGCGGTGGTCCTGACCTGGGTACAGGCGGGCCCAGGGCAAGTCCGCGCCGGCCAGGTAGAGGTCAGCCAAGCGTTCCAAGGTGGCACGCCGGTTGGCCCCGGATAGGTCGTGAGCGAGGTCTCTCGCCTGGCGCGTCAGGCCCTCCTTGTCCCGGACGGAAAGGTGATCGGGGCCGTCAGGATCACTGACAACGCGGTGCCATCGGGCATTGGCGAAGTCCTGGGGTGCCTCGACCATGGCGGACATCGCAGTGAGCAACTCGTCCCGGTCGCGGAAGCAGAACGCCACCCGGTGCTCGCCGTGACCACGTCCCACCGCACACGTGTACGCAGCGTCGGCGAGGTTGACTCCGGTGTCCTCGACGAGAACGGCGCGCAGAGAGTCAACGGCGGCGACCAGCGAGTCGCGGCTCCAAGTTCCAAGGGCGAGCAGGTGAGCTTCGGCCGAGCTGTCGGTCGCCTTCACAGCAGGGGGCTCCTCGACAACCACGTGGCAGTTGGTGCCACTGATCCCGAACGAGCTGACACCAGCCCGAAGGGGACTCGGACCTTCCCACGCGGTGAGGCGGTCATTGACATAGACGGGAGACTGGCTGAAGTTGATCTCGGGGTTCGGCGAGGTGAAATGGATTGATGGCGGGATCTGCCTGTGCTTCATCATGAGCAGCACCTTGAGCAGCCCAACGATTCCGGCCGCCGCGTCGAGATGGCCGACGTTGCTCTTGACGGAGCCGATTCCGCAAACCTGTGGCCGGGTCTCGTAGGCGGAGAATGCCTCCGTGAGACCAGCGATTTCGGCGGGGTCGCCCAGAGGGGTTGCAGTGCCGTGCGCTTCGACGTAGCTCACACTCTCGGGGCTCACGCCAGCGTCGCGCCACGCCTCGCGGATGAGCGCGGCCTGGGAGCCGGCGTTGGGAGCCGTAAGACCGTTGGAGGCACCGTCCTGGTTCATGGCAACCCCGCGGATGATGCCGTGGATGTGGTCACCGTCATCGAGGGCCTGACGGGCGCGCTTCAGAACTAGGGCGACGACCCCCTCGCCACCACCTGTGCCATCCGCACGAGCGTCGAAACTGAAGGTGCGCCCTCCGGCAGCAGCGACGCCCAGCGGGTGGGAACCCGCCTCAGGAGGCACCAGGCCAAGTCTCAACCCGCCGACGATGGCGAGGTCGACAGTCCGCGATCGAAGCTCCCGGCAAGCCAGGATGGCGGCTGCGAGCGATGACGAGCACGCGGTGTCCACCATGACGGCGGGGCCGCGCAGGTTGAGCCAATAGCTCAGCCGCGAAGCGATGATGGAGTTGACCTTCCCTGCGATGGCGACACCCGCGCTAGCGGGTTTGAGCGTGTCGACATCGGGCAGGTAGCTGCCGTCGATGCCGTACGACCCGACGTAGACCCCCGCACGGGTGCCCGCGAGCGAGGTTCCGCCGTAGCCCGCGTCCTCGAGTGCATTCATCGCAACGGTGAGGAAGAGGCGCTGGGCGGGGTCCATGAGCTCCGCCTCACGCGGGGCGATGCCGAAGCGCTCTGGATCGAACTGGTCAACCCTGTCGAGGTAGCCGAGTTCAAGGAGCGAGGTGCTCAAGGGGATTCCCTTAGCCTCCAGATGAAGCTGATTGGCGTCGTCACGACGTCCCTCGGGGAACTCTCGTACCATGTCGCGCCCGGCTCTGAGGGCCTGCCAGAAGGCCTCGGCGGACTCCGCCTCGCCGATGCGCGCCGACATCCCCACCACTGCGATGTCGGACTCGGTCGCACCGAGGTTCGTCGTCTCCGTTGGGCTCTGCGGAGTATCGTCGACGAGAAGCGCTTCGAGCGCCTTGACATTTAACATCCTGGCCCCTATCGCAGCGAGGCGTAGTCGAAGTCGGCGAATTCGCCCTGAGTGGCACTGTCGTGGAAGAGCTGTCGAATGCGGTCCGCCTGCTCTTCGACGGGAACCTTCTTCGTCGTCAGGATTCCCGTGAGCAGTTTGAGGCCATGACGCATCTCGTCGGGAGTGGCGTCGCGCTCCTCCCGAAGGATGGTGGCGCTGAGCTTCCGCATCTCCTGATAGGGGCGGGCGACGCCGCGGCCATAGGCTTCGTTGTCACTGTTGTTGTTGCGCGTCGCGGCGGCGACCCCGAGAGCGCGCGCGACGAAGGGGATCGTGGTGCGACGCACCATACGGCGTAGCCCGGCGACCCCCTCAGGCCGGTCGTAGGGGAAGACCTTGACGATTCCGTAGGTGTGCCGCATGAGCTTGGTCAGGATCTCCCCGGGACCCACCTCAACGCCGTAGACGGTGTTGTGCATCCGCAGCCAGGTCATGATGTCCACCCACCGGACCGGTTCGACCACTTGGCGGGGAAGCAACTCGGTGATCTGTTCAAAGGATTCGTACGGCTCGGCGGTGACATTGGAGAGCACCGGGACTTGGAGGGGATGCAACGTGATGTCGTTGAGAGCCGCACGGAGCGGTTCGACGACCGGCTCCATGAGGGCGCAGTGGAAGGGCACCGAGACGTTTAGGACGACCGCTCGCCAGTTGCGCTGGGTGGCTACCTCCTGGAGGCGCAGCACGGACGCCTTCGCGCCGGCGATGACAACCTGGGTGTTGGAGTTGTAGTTCGAGATGGAGATGACCTCGCCCGTCTCCATGGCAACCTCCTCGCACATCTGCTTGACGGCGGGGTGGTCGCGCGTTTGCAGGGCCACCATGAGGCCCTCGCCCTGTGGGACTGCCTGCTGCATGAGGGTCCCCCGAAGCCGAGCGATGCGCACGGCGTCCGCGAAGTCGATGGCGCCCGCCGCGCACAGCGCACTGATCTCGCCGAGCGAATGGCCAGCGAGAACGTCAGGCAGGATGACCTCGCGCTCCGCGATCGTCCGGAACTGGGCGATGCTGAGCGTCAGGATCGCCGGTTGAGTGTTGGCGGTCAGCGCCAACTCGGCGTTGCTGGAGTCGAAGCACAGGGCACGCATGTCGAGGCCGAGCGCGTCGCTCGCCTCCTCGAAGGTGCGGGCCGCGACCTGGGAGTCGAGACACAGCTCTTTCCCCATCCCAGGGTATTGGGCTCCCTGCCCGGAGAAGAGATAAGTATTGTTTGCCATCGTCGTATCGCAGCCGTGGTCAGCTGCTCCTCCTTCGCCCTTCCAAACCAGTCACAGGCCGGTGTCGCCGTGCTCTGTGTCCAGTGAAGGCGTTGACGGTACGTCAAGGTCAAACGTTTTCGTGGCAAACTTTCGACCGTTTCTGCCGCACCGTGACCTCCTCGGCGACGGCTTCGATGATCCAGTAGGCGTTGCCCGTTGGGCACCAGCCGTGGGGTGAACCAGCCATCACAGTCCCTCAAACCTGCTTTTCATCACTGCCCACGAAACGTGCAGCACTCCAAGCCACCCCCACCGTGGTTTCGACACGACCCACTCGCTGCCACTCGCAGGTCGGCTCAAACAATTTCACCGTCTCCAAACCCGTTCAGGGAATCCACAGGCATTTTCGGCGCGAAAACCCACGTGGAGAGCGGTTCGGCTAGAGTGTCGAGCGTGACCGAAGACCCCGAGCACTCACCACGTCGCCTGAAGGTTGCGCAGTTCACCGACAACTACGGTCCCGGCAGCAACGGTCTGATGTTCGCCGTTCAGCAGCTGGAGGGCAACCTGCTCGACGCCGGCCACGAGGTCGTGGTCGTCGCACCAAAGGCCAAGGGACCAAACCCGCACCTGGGGCGGGAGGGCCGCGTCGAGGTGCGGCTGCCGTCGGTGCGGGTGCCGAACATGCCCACGCGGGTCGCCAACGGCCGGCATTTCGAGCGAACCATCGAGCAGATCGGGGAACTCGATCCCGACGTGATCCACGTCCACGGGCTGGGAACCGTCGGGGTGCTGGGCACCTGGGCGGCCAAGAGGCTGAACAAGCCGATGCTGATGACCTGGCACACCGACTTCGACGCCTACGCCGACCACTACGCCGCCGTCCTGCCGCTGCTGCACGGGGTGGTGCGGGCGTTCGCGAGGCTGACCCACGGGGAGATCCTCAACTCCAACGACCTGCGCGACGCGGCGGTCCGGTTCGCCGACCGGGGCCGCTCCACGGCGACGCTGCTGGGGTTGTGCAAGAAGATGCTGGATTCGGCGGACCTGGTGACGTCGCCGTCGCCGAAGACCGCCGCCCGTTGCCTTTCCCTGGCGCCGGAGGCGAACCTGGTCGTGGTGCCGAACGGCGTCGACCCGCTGCCGTCGGGTCCCCCACCGGTGCCGCGCGGCCCGGGCCCGCTGGTGATCTACGTGGGTCGCATCGCCCCGGAGAAGGGGTTGCCGCTGCTGTGCGAGGCGTTCGAGCTGGTCGTCGCCCAGTGTCCGGATGCGCAGCTCATGGTGGTCGGTGACTGGCAGCGTTATCCGAAGATCGCGAAGGTCCTCGACGCGGGCAGGCGGCGCGGCCACATCATCCTGCCGGGCGAGCAGAAACGCGAGTCGCTGGGGGCGTTCTACGAGATGGGCGACCTGTACGCCTTCCCCAGCCAGACCGACACCCAGGCCCTGGTCCTGCACGAGGCCGCGCTGGCGGGCCTGCCGATCGTCTCTGTGGATCCGGAGCTGCAACTGGTGCTGGAACCGGGAGTGAACGCCGAACTCGCCAGCCCCACCCCCGCATCTCTGGCGGCCGCCATCATGCGGATCATCGAGAAACTGCCCGACCCCCAGTGGCGGGCCCGCGCCTCCGAGACCTCACGCCGCCTGGCGGGCCAGTGGACGATTGAGTCACAGGCCCAGGAGATGCTTCGCATCTACCAGCAGGTCGCCCGGCGCCGCCCCCTCCCCCAGGCCGGTTGAGCCGGGGCGCGACAAAGGAGCGACCCGGGCCAGCCAGTTTCCACAAAGGGCGCCTGCTCACACGACGCCAGAACGCGCCTCGGCTGCCCCGTGGCCGCGACCTTTCCTGTTGCCGCCATTTTCGCCAGGCCTGGGGCTGTTTGCTTCGATTCCTGCGATGATCCAGTCGAGACCGTGCTCCATGTCCTGCTCATCACCGTCCTCCAGCAGACCGGCCGCGAAAACGCGACGTGCCATTGGGAAAGAGTCGTCATCCAGCAGCGCGGAAAGCCAGGGGGGCATCACCTGCGGGGACGATGATGTCCGTGCGCGAAGCTCTCGTCGCAGGTAGGCGACGTGACGGACGTGCCCATCGACGAACAATGCCGCGTCGAGCAGATGCTGGATGTCCAATCCGGTCTCACCGAGCGGTCGCAGGATATGTTCGAGCCAGAGCAGTCGATTCGGGGTCATCGACATCGCCACCAGGGGGGCGT